>JAEEGH010004071.1_pt1 | contig 37753 bp, 30 predicted proteins | sample 9134181 | NCBI WGS metagenome assembly JAEEGH01 (sample SAMN16246544, study PRJNA631951) | gut metagenome | biome: gut microbiome; feature: rumen; material: DP-attached | host: Bos | place: Iran: Karaj | collected 2018-10 | reverse complement strand
CGCGCCTTCGCCGATGCGCCGCAGCGCCTCGCCCAGGTCTCGCGCGCCGCAGACGAACGGCACGTTGAACTTCGTCTTGTCGATGTGCCGCACGTCGTCGGCAGGCGAAAGCACCTCCGATTCGTCGATGTAGTCAATCTCTATCGCCTCGAGTATCCTGGCCTCGGCGATGTGCCCGATGCGGCACTTGGCCATCACGGGAATCGAGACTGCCGCCTGAATGCCCTTTATCATCGCCGGGTCGCTCATTCGCGAGACGCCGCCGGCCGCGCGTATGTCAGCCGGAATGCGCTCCAGCGCCATGACCGCGCAGGCGCCAGCGGCCTCCGCGATCTTGGCCTGCTCGGGCGTCGTCACGTCCATTATCACGCCGCCCTTGAGCATCTGGGCGAGATTCCTGTTCAACTCCTGTCTGTCGCTCATCGTCGTTCCTTGTCGCATTGCAGTTTCAGATGACTTCGCTAGCCGAATTCCTCCAGCTGGCACTCGCGGTTAGTCTACCATAACCACGGCGTCGAAGCGTAATCGGAAATCCTGTGCGCAGCCGATAGGGTAAAACAATGCCCTGCGTAAGTGCAGGGCATTGTGGGGAAAGAAGCCTGTTACATCAGAGGAACGCCCTTGCCGCTGGCGAGGGCGCGAACCACAAGTGACGCGCCGGAAGCGCAGTCGCCGACGCAGAATACGCTGTGCGCCGGATCGGAGACCAGCGCCGTGCGAGGCGTCTGCGCAAGAGCGAGCTGCGAAACGATCGGATTCTCCTTCGGAACTCCCGTAAAGCCCATTGCAAGCAGCACGAGATCCGCCTTGATGACCTCCTTTGTGCCCGGCACGGCACTGAACTTCATCGGACGGCCCTCCGGCGAAAACTCCCACTTGACCGTCTCCACCTCCACGCCCGAGACGCGTCCGTCGCCCAGAAACCTCAGAGAGTTGATGTTCCAGCGCCTTTCGCAGCCTTCCTTGTGGCTGGAACTCGTGCGCAGCATGTAAGGCCAGAGCGGCCAGGGCGTCGACGAATCGCGCGTGTCCGGCGGCTTCGGCATGATCTCGACCTGCTCGACGCTCGCGGCGCCCTGCCGAGTCGCAGTTCCTACGCAGTCGCTGCCCGTGTCTCCGCCGCCGATGACGAGAACGCGCTTGCCATGCGCATTGATCGGATTCGCCTCGATCTCGCCTCCAATGGCGCGGTTCTGTCCGCCAAGATACTCAAGCGCGAGATGTATGCCCGCAAGCTCCCTTCCGGGAATCTTGAGGTCTCTCGCAGCCGGCGTGCCGATTGCGACGACGACGGCGTCGTTGCGCTTCGCCAGCCACTCAGCCGAAATGTCGCGCCCTACCTCTATGCCCGTCACGAACCTGATTCCCTCGGCCTCCAGAACCGCGCGCCTGCGGTCTATCAGCGCCTTGTCGAGCTTGAAATACGGAATTCCATAGCGAAGAAGGCCGCCGATGCCCTTCTCCTTCTCATACACGGTAACGGACCATCCCCTGCGGCGAAGCGTGACCGCCGCCGAAAGTCCGGCAGGGCCCGCGCCGATGACCGCCACCGACTTGCCGTTCTCCTGTTTCGGCGGACGAGGCACGACCCATCCTCTCTCGAACGCCGTCTCGATTATGCGCTTCTCGGACTGGCGGACCATCACCGCCTCCTCGTCCAGACCATGCACGCACGAAGCCTCGCACAGCGCCGGACATATCCGCGACGTGAACTCGGGAAAGTCCGAGTTCGCCGAAAGCAGATCGTAGGCCCTTCTCCAGTCGCCCTGCGCCACTGCGCGGTTCTGGTCGGGCACAAGGTTGCCCAGCGGACAGCCGTACGCATGACAGAATGGCTGGCCGCAGTTCATGCAGCGCGAAGTCTGAGCCTTGAGCTCTTCGTCGGTGAGCGAACGTTCGACTTCGCGCCAGTCGTGACTGCGCTCTTCCGTCGGACGGTATATGTCGTGTATGCGTTCCATGTCACTGCCGTTCTGCACAGTCCGTGCCAAGTCCGCACTCCAAGCCGCTTCCTGCCGCAAAACGACGATATTCCGCATGAAGTCGCTCGTATTCGGCGCAGTGCCTCACACATTATGTTAGCTCCAGCACCGTTTCTTTACGCAAATTGTAAACCCAAATTCGTCATTTCACTTTCTATGCACTCCGTTATATCTCACGCATAGACGAGTATAGGTTTAAGTGCGACGATGCTCAGACCGATGGCTATAGCTTCGGCCTATTCCTTGACGGAAACGTTTCCTATTGGCGGCGGAGCGGGGCGCCGTGGTATAATGCTCGGCGAAAGGACATACAATGACTTCATTTCTTCAGAATGCCGCGGAAGCGGTTCAGTTTCGATGTCGAGCGTCGCATCGCTGACGTGACGCAACCGACAATTCAACTGAACCCCCTAAAGGCATTTTCAAAATGAAGGAATCTACTCTGCTCATTCACGGCGGCATCGACGGCGATGCCGCGACAGGCGCGGTAAACGTGCCGATCTACCAGACCTCGACCTACCGACAGCGCGCATTGGGCGAGACCTACGGCTGGGAATACTCCCGCACCGGCAACCCGACGCGCGCAGCACTCGAAAAGCTGATCGCCGACCTCGAAGGCGGAACGCACGGCTTCGCGTTCGGCTCCGGAATGGCGGCGATTACCGCCGTCCTGTCGCTCTTCGGAACTGGCGACAAGGTGCTTATCTCGAAGAACGTCTATGGCGGCACGTTCCGCGTCCTCGACAAGGTGTTCAAGTCGTTCGGACTCGGCTATGCGCTTGCGGACACCGACGACGCGTCCGCGCTCGATGCGGCGATCACGCCGGAGGTGAAGGCGATTCTCGTGGAGTCGCCGGCGAATCCCCTTCTCACCGTCACCGACCTCGCCGCGGCCGCGTCTGTCGCGAAGCGTCGCGGAATCCTCACGATCGTCGACAACACGTTCATGACGCCGTATCTCCAGAAGCCGCTTGCGCTCGGCGCGGACATCGTCGTCCACTCCGCCACGAAGTACCTTGGCGGACACAGCGACGTCGTCGCGGGGCTCGCGGTCACGAACCGCGCGGAAATCGCCGAACGCCTTGCGTTCATCCAGAACGCGACTGGCGGCGTGCTGGGTCCGTTCGACTCGTTCCTGCTCGTGCGCGGCATCAAGACGCTGGGCGTGCGAATGGACCGTCATGTCGCCAACGCCGAGACGCTGGTCGCGAGGCTCGCCGCGCACCCCGAAGTCTCGCGTGTGTGGTATCCGGGTCTCAAGGACTTTCCGGGACACGACATCCAGTTCAGGCAGGCGAAGAACGGCGGCGCGATGATCTCGTTCGAGCTTGCGGACGGCAAGGACCACCGCGAGTTCTTCCGCGCGCTTCGCCTCGTCACGCTCGCCGAGTCGCTTGGCGGGGTCGAGTCGCTCGTCTGCCACCCCGCATCGATGACCCACGCCTCCATACCGAGGGAGACGCGGGAGAAGGTCGGAATCACGGACAGGCTCATCCGTCTTTCCGTCGGCATCGAGGATGCCGACGACATCTGGAGCGACATCGAGAACGCCATAGCGAAAGCGTGACTGCCATGAGGTACGAATCATATCAGGAGCTCATCGGCAACACTCCGCTGGTGAGGATCGGCCGCTTCGACATTCCCGAGGGCGCGAAGCTCTACGCGAAGCTGGAGCTCGCGAATCCGGGCGGCAGCGTGAAGGACCGCATCGGACGCGCCATGATCGAGGATGCCGAGAGACGCGGCGTTCTGAAGAAAGGCGGCACCGTCGTCGAGGGCACAGCCGGCAACACCGGCATCGGCATCGCGTTCGCGGCGCTCGGACGCGGCTACCGCGTCGTGTTCGTCGTGCCTGACAAGTTCTCTGGCGAAAAGGTCGCGCTTCTCAAGGCGCTTGGCGCGGAGATCGTCCGCACGCCGCGTGCGGGCGGAATGCTTCTCGCCGAGAAGACGGCGGACGAAATCGCAGCCTCGACACCAGGCGCGGTCGTCCTCGGGCAGTTCCACAATCCGGCGAACCCGCGCGCCAACTACGAGACGACTGGCCCGGAGATCTGGCGCGACATGGACGGGCAGATCGATGCGTTCGTCGCGGGAGCTGGCTCGGGCGGAACCTTCAGCGGCGTCGTGCGCTACCTCAAGGAGAGGAACCCCAAGATCCGCGCAATTCTCGCTGACCCCGTCGGCTCCACGATGGGCGGCGGCGAGCATGCGGACTACAACATAGAGGGAATCGGAAACGACTTCATCCCCGACACGATGGACGTCTCGCTCGTGGACGAGGTAGTTAAGGTGACGGACGACGAGGCGTTCTCCGCTTCGCGCGAGCTCGCCCGGCGCGAGGGAATCGTAGCGGGCTCGTCTTCGGGCGGCGCGCTTGCCGCTGCGCTGAAGGCCATCCGCGGCGAGCTCCGCGGCAACGTCGTCACGCTCTTCCCCGACCGCGGCGACCGCTACATCAGCAAGGGCCTCTTTCCGGCGTAATTGCCATTCGGGAGCCATTGTGCGGGATAATATGCGGGCCGAAGGGAGAGTACCATGAACTACGATTTTGACACGATCATTGCCCGGCGCGGGACAGACTGCGAGAAGTGGGATTTGCCAGCCGAGGACGGCGTGTTGCCGCTCTGGGTTGCGGACATGGACTTCCGCGCCGCACCCGCCATCGTCGATGCCTTGCGCCGTCGCGTGGACGAGGGCGTGTTCGGCTATGCCCTGCCCCCTTCCTCGTGGCATGAAAGTCTCGTTCGCTGGCTGGTGCGGCGGCACGGATGGAAGGTCGAACCTGATTCAATCCTCGACGCGACAGGCGTGATCCCCGCCTTGGCGGCAACGATCCGTGCAATCTGCGAACCGGGCGACAAAGTCATCATACAGCCTCCGGTCTACAACTGTTTCTATTCAATCATCCATGCCCAGGATTGCGAGATCGTCGAAAACAGGTTGCGCCGCATCCCCGTGCCCGACGGGGCCGAAGGAGACTTCACCTACGAAATTGACCTTGAGGATCTGGAACGCAAGGCCGCTGACGCGAAGCTCCTCGTTCTTTCGAATCCGCACAATCCGGCTGGACGGGCCTGGCGCGCGGACGAACTCCGGCGCGTTGGGGACATCTGCCGCCGTCATGGCGTGTTCGTCGCGAGCGACGAGATACACGCCGACCTGCAGATACCGGGTTCGCGTCATGTGCCGTTCGCCTCGCTTGGCCGCGATTTCGCGCAGAACGCCGCAACGCTCTGGTCTGCCTCCAAGGCGTTCAATCTCGCGGGGCTCCAGTGCGCGGCCGTCATCTGCGCGAATGACGCCTTGCGGGCGAGTATCCGCCATGCCCTACGTGCCAACCGGACGGGCGAACTGAATCCCTTTGGCTTCATCGCCTCGAAAGTCGCGTGGGACGAATGCGCGCCGTGGCTCGACGCGTTGCGCGCCTATCTCCACGACAACGACTCGGCGCTGCGGTCGTTCGTTCGCGACCGTCTGTCGGCGCTTCAGGTCGCGAGGCTGGAGGCGACGTATCTTGCATGGGTGGACGCCACGCCCCTGGGCGTTCCTTCCGCCGAGATTGCCCGCCGCCTCGAGCACGAGGCGAAGGTCAAGTTTTCGCCTGGCGCGATCTACGGCGAGGAGAAAGGCGCGGCGTATCTTCGCATAAACTTGGCCTGTCCCCGTGCAACGCTGCTTGAGGCGCTTGGGCGGACGGCTCGTTTCATCAAGGGATTGAAAAGGAAGTGAGGTCGGCAATGGCGGAAGAACAGAAAAGGACAACGCACCTGACGCGTGATGAGGCTTGGGTGCTTCTCACGCGCTACAACAAGGACGCATTCCACCTCCATCACGCCGAGACGGTAGAGCGGACCATGCGTTGCTTTGCCCGTGAACTGGGCTATGGCGAAGAGGAAGATTACTGGGGCATTGTCGGATTGCTGCACGACATTGACTTCGAGCAATGGCCGCAGGAGCATTGCTCGAAGAGCCGGACTCTCCTGAAGGAACTCGGGGTTGAGGACTCCATCAACCGCGCCGTCGCCTCGCATGGCTACGGCATCGTCAACGACATTGCGCCGGAACACCTGATGGAGAAGGTGCTGTTCGCGGTTGACGAGCTGACGGGACTGTTGGGCGCGGTCGTGCTGATGTATCCCTCCAAGAGCGCGAAAGACCTCAACCTCAAGAGCGTCAAGAAGAAGTTCAAGGACAAGAAGTTCGCCGCCGGGTGTTCGCGCGACGTGATTCGGCGCGGTGCCGAACAGCTTGGATGGTCGCTTGACGAATTGATTGAGCGGACGATCTCCGCCGTTCAATCGTTCTCGCCGTGAACGAGATCATGCGATATTTTGATGCCGATTGCGAACGGGTCCTCAGCCCCACGTCACCAACAGAAAATCAGATTCATTATGACAGATGAACAGGCAGAGCGCTACTACCGGCAAATCCTGCTGAAGGAGATCGGCGCTGAGGGACAGCGGCGGTTGATGTCCGCGAAGGTTCTTGTCGTCGGCGCCGGCGGACTCGGCTCTCCTGCCGCGCTCTATCTCGCCGCCGCTGGCGTCGGACGGCTCGGAATCGTGGATTTCGACGAGGTGGACCGAACCAACCTCCAGCGGCAGATACTCCACTCAACCAAGGACATTGGACGGAAAAAGGTGGAAAGCGCGGCGGAGAGGATCGCCGCCATGAATCCCAGCGTCGTAGTGGACGCCATCCATTCCGTCGTGCACGCCGACAACGTCCAGGAGCTGATTCGGCCATGGGACTTCATCATCGACGGGACCGACAATGCCGCCGCCAAGTACCTCATCAACGACGCCTGCGTCATCGAAGGCAAACCGTACAGCCATGCAGGAGTACTGCAGTTCCAAGGCCAGACGACGACATACGTGCCTGGACGCTCGCCGTGCCTCAGGTGCATCTTTCCGTATTCGCATGAGCGCGGCGGGCCTTCGTGCGACACGGCCGGCGTCATTGGCGGCGTCTGCGGCGTGATTGGCACTCTGCAGGCCATGGAGGCGATCAAGCACATCGTCGGCGCCGGCAGACTTCTCACAGGAAGACTCTTATTCTATGATGCATTGAAGGTCCGTTTCCACGAAGTTCGCCTTCCGCCTCCTGACGGCAGTTGTCCGGTGTGCGGCAAGTCCCCGTCCATAACACGGCCGATAGATCTCGAAACCTGCTCGCGAAGGCTTCAATTCCGCCAAACGCTCTAACATATCTCCACCACTGGCGACCGCTTGCGCGGCGGTCTGCTGCCGAAGCCGGGAGTTTATGCGGCGTATTTGCCGCGGGCCGACTTTATGGCGCCAGTGCAACGGCGTCAATGCCGGACGTTGCGAATGGATCAAGCTTCCGGCTGACATAGGGTTTGGCTATCGGACGTGATAGAAATTACGTATTTCCCTTTGTGGGCCGGTGTATAGTATAATCCAAGGCGAAATGATTGAGAAACCAGATACGTCCAAAAGCCTTGGCGCCGCGCTTGACGCGCGATTCTTCGCTCCGTTGCGCCGTCCGCGCACGCGGCGGGTCGGCGTCGAGCTGGAGTTGCCGGTCTGGAACCGTACGTCAGGCAAGGCGACGAACTTCGCCGCAGTCCACGAGGCGACGGATGAATTTCTTGATCGCTTCGATTTCCCGGACACTACGCGTGACGACACGGGCGCGCTATACCGCGCACGAGATCCGAAGACGGGCGACGAACTGTCCTTCGACTGCTCTTTCAACACCCTGGAGATATCCTTCGGACCGGACGAGGACCTGACTGTAGTACGGCGGCGCTTTGAAGAATACTACCCCGCGCTCCAGGAGGCGCTTCTGAGGCGAGGGCATTCGCTTTCCGGCATGGGCATCAATCCGCGTTGGCGAGAAAATCGCCCAGAACCGATTGGCAACGGACGATACCGGATGCTTCTCCACCACCTCAAGTCGTACTCGAAGTACGGCGGCGCGCCGCGCTTCCACGACCATCCCGACTTCGGGCTCTTCTCGTGCGCCTCGCAGGCGCAGATTGACGCGGACGAGGAGACGGTCGTCGCGGTCATCAACGCCTTCAACGCGCTTGAGCCGTTCAAGGCCGTCCTCTTCGCGAACTCCCCCTTCGGCGAACGCGGCGAATGGCTGTGCGGACGCGACCGGCTGTGGAGCCACAGCCTCCACGGGCTCAATCCGCACAACTGCGGAATGTACGGCGTGACCCTGCGTTCGACCGCCGACCTCGTCGGCTATCTGCAGTCTACAAGCATCTACTGCGCCGAACGCGACGGAAAGTACCTCAACTTCGCCCCGGTGCCGCTCAGGGAATATCTTTCGAGCGAGACAATATCCGCGGACTACTGGGACCTTAAGTGGAGGACGCACCTCACCTGCACATTCAGGCCCGACGCGAACGACGTCGCCTGGCTTCGTCCATTCAAGTTCGAGGACCTGACGCAGCGCGGCACGGTCGAGTTCCGGTCTGTCTGCGAACAGCCCGTGCGCGACGCCTTCACGCCCGCAGTCTTCCATGCTGGCCTTGCCGAGGAAGTTCCGGCGCTGGCGGAGCTGCTCGCGTCCGACACATCGCTCTACGGTCACGGCTACGGCGCCGCCGAGCTTCGCGCGATCATGTCGCGCCGCGAATGGCCTTCGTTCGTCGACCGCGGCGCGCTTGCCGCGCAGCTCAACCGCATCCTCGATCTCGCGGAAGAAGGACTTCACCGCCGCGGCTTCGGCGAGGAACCGCTCTTGGAGCCGCTTCGCCGCCGCGCCGACGCTCTCTCGAATCCGGCGCTTGAGCAGCTAAACCGTCTCGAACGCGGCGAAACGATCGAGCAGATCGCCAAGGACTACGGAGCGCTGTAGCGGGAATCAAGGCTCGACGATGCTCTGCGGGGGAACGTGCAAGTATGTATTGCGTCAAGGGGTCCTTCCGTTTTCTGGTTGTCGCTCGTTTTTTGTCGATTGACAAAATCTCGTTTGCCGGTTGATGAAATTTCCTTCCTAGGAAACGAAAATTTCCTCCGGAGGTTTTCGCCGCGTCCGCGGCGGTTTCAGTTCTGTGCGCCGTCCGCGGCAGTTGTAAGACCAAGGGGGGACTGTCCCCGTCATGGCCTTTTGACGCGTTATGACTGCCTTTTCGCAAGATTTAGGCAGTTATTACGATGAGGTTGGCGCGGCGGAGCGAAGGGGAATTGCTGCCCCTTGAGCCTTTGCCGCGTGTCCCTTCAGGCAGAGTTACCTGTCGCATCAAGAAGGTAGTGCTACCTTTGGGCGGTCGGTAGCGTGACCTTTTGGGGAAAGGTAGCGCTACCGCTCACTGGTAGGCAGCGTGACCTTCGCCCGCCGTCAACGAAAAGGCACGAATCGTTCCAGTCGGCTGTAGAGGGAATTCCCAACACGACGCGGCAGACTGAAACCTAACACGGAACCTAACACGAAAGAAAGAAAAGAAGAAAGGTACCCACACCCCTAAAGAAGTAAAGAAAGAAAGCACACATACAAGCACGCGCGCGCGAGGATTTTCGTCAAGCCGACAATGGCGAAGGGGACTTAGAACCGATTATGATACGTCGTCATGCGTCGCGAAATGGTATAATACTCTCAGATGAGAGAGTGTGCCGAATATCCGAATGGTGTAGTGTCCGAGCGCGGTTATGACGTGATGGACCGAGTCGCCGAGTGCTGTGGTTCCCTTGGTGTTACAGAACCACAGGAGCTCATGGCAAAGGCGAACGAGGCAGAACCGCTCGACCAGATGGCACAAACAATCCGTGGAAACATGTGAAAAGGCTTCCTGACGGAACGTATGAGATCAGAGATTCAAACGGCAAGAAGACTAAGAAGCCAAGGAATTGGCGTCCTACTTACATTTATGCGAATGACGATGAAGATAGCGACGAAGAAAAGTAAGATTATATGACCGAGATCCAACAGATGAGAAACGTGGCCGCGAAGGGCGATCCGGAAGACATGTATATGTACGGTTCTGCGCTTCTGAGCGGGAGCTATGAACTTTGGAATGGAGAGGTACGCAAATGCAGACGAAACATTTCCGAGGCTCTTGAATGGCTTGAGAAGTCGGCAAAAGCCGGTTGCGTTGGCGCGATGCTGGAGATGGGACGCCGCTACTACGAAATGAGACCTCGCAAGCGTGAAAACATGCTACGGGCACTGCGCTGGGAAAAGTTGGCGTGGAAGTCAGGAGACATGGACGCGGCGAACAATCTCGCCATGACATATGCGATCCTTGGGCAGCCAGCGAAATGCCATGCGTTGATGCTCAAGGTCATCGCTTCTGGCGAAGACCCGAAAAGCTGGCGTTACGGTCATTCGCTATTGTGCGGCAATTGTAGGAAATGGCTTGGTGAGGACGTCAAGTTCATCAAAAATGAGAAAGTAAGGTTTTCGCATCCTCGAAGAGGCGGCCGACAATGGAGACACCGAGGCCATGATTGGACTTGGCAATTACTATTCCGACACGTCGGTGGACAGGCGGCCAGACTTTGAAAGATCGCTCTTCTGGACGAAAACAGCTTGGCGCAAAGGCGAGGTGATTGCCGCCCAGAACATAGCCATAACGTACATGAAACTCAAGCGCCCGAAGGAGTGCCACGCGTGGCTGAAGCGCGGCTACAAAAAGTGCAGATGGCCCGTAGCCTTGTCCTTGGCGAAGACATAAATCTGTGGATACGGGACAAAGCGCGATATCGACAAGGCAAGGATTATCCTTGAGCGGATTGTCGATCCGTCGGAAAACTCGTATCCTTCCGACGTGCGCAAGGCAAGGCGCTATCTTAAAGAAATCGAACAGGGGAAGACCCCAAAATGTGACTGAAGAGGCACGGTACCCCTGTTGCGTCTATTTCGAGTTTGACGTTTCGATGTTACGGATTAGTTGCGGCACTCGTCCCGCGTGACCGGTGCGGCCATCACGGAAGAAGGGTGCCGGTGCTTGCTCGGAGAGGCGGTTCTGTGGTATAATGTATCGTGCTGGAATTTGGGTTTTGCAAGTGTTAGTCAATCTACAATACACATGAAAGGAACGAGATAATGCCAACAGGGAAGACGCTCAATGGTAAACGCTTGAGGCAGACGATTATTGCAAGTGTTGTCTGCGCATGCGGAGCAATGGCCGCGACGGCTGAGACTTTTTGCTGGAAGCCGGGGACCAATGCCGTCAACAACGCGTGGTTCAACTTCGGCGAGCCTGCGAACTGGCTGATTCCCGATCCCAACGGCAGCAATCCGAACGGACTCGTGCCGGGGCCTGAAGACAGCATCTACGGCGCACGGAATGGATGCTGGAACCTGGAAGGAAAGACGTGGACGGTCAAGAACTGGCTTTCCCAGACCGATTGGAACAAATACTTTCCCTATGTGTCCAACGGTACGCTTGTCGTTACAGGAGAATGCCGTACCCGCCGTTACCAGATCAAGCTTCAGCGCGATGCCACGCTCTCATTCCCAGCCGGATCTGTCCTCAATGGCGGCGAAGGCGATGGCGGCAATTCCAACCACTACATGGAGATTGGCAAGGGTGCCATGCTGGACGTTCACGGCACCTTGGAACCCTACAACTACTACCTGGGGATAAACCCTGGCGGAATGGCGGTCATCGACCCTGAAGACTTCCACATGGCGTCTACGACGCAGGAGAAAAACAACACGATCTATGTGCAGGGAACGGCGCTTTTCCCGCATGGCCTCGTATGGACCGGCGGCGGTGCCAATGCCAATGCCAGGTTCACAATCCTACTCAGGGGAGGAACGATTGTTGCGGCGGGTGACTTCTCGCGCAACGGCAAGACGGGGAGCTTCAAGGTGACTCTGGAGGACCAGCCGGAAGGCGGCACGTTCGAGGCTACGGACGATGTGACTTTCTCCGGCGTGGACGAGGCTTATGTCAACTATGGCATGAACTTCAACGTGCATGACGGCGCGACGCTGGACATGACACCGTTCACCTTCGTGGCTAATAAGACGAAGGCCTGTCGCAAGGTCGGCAATGGCGTTCTGCGCCTTGGCGCGAGCCTTCCCGCGGGGTTGATCGTGTCGGACGGCACCGTGTCTCTCAGCTCCCAGTTCAACGGATTGCCTGGCTTCTCGTTCCTGAACGCGGGCGTGAAGCTCCGCGTAGAGGCGGCAGGTTCTCGTCTTGACTCCATAGACGTGCCGACGCAGAAGGGGAATCTTTCGTTTGAGTGCGGCTTCGATCTCGCCCAAGTGCAGCTGAACACCCCGATCTTCTCGTCGGCCGACGCCGACATTCTCGAGCGCGCCAGGGATGGGTTCAAGAAGACGTGCCCTGAAGACCGCACGATCACAATCGTCGACGGGGCGCTCGTGTGCGCCGATTCTGGCTTGAGGATGATTGTGCGCTAAAGGAGCGTTCAGTAGTGCTCAGATGCCTTTTGGCCGCCTGCGGAGCGATCTGCATAGGCGCGTTGCACGGCGACGACGGCGGATGGCAGCCGTTCGGCGACGGGTTCGCGACGGAAGCGGGTGGCGGTGACGGTGCGCACACGATATGGCGCTGCGAGGCGAAGATGCCTCGCATGTGCAGTGGCGTGTGCCGGAGTTTCCGCTACCCCAAACCATCCCTTGAGCCGCTGATATACGGCGGATGGAGCCGGAGCGAAGGCGTTAGCGGAGGGGAGTGCTGTCTCTTTCTGGACGTCTACCACGACGACGGCACGGCGACATACGGGCTGAAAGTGGCATGGCCCTGCGACACGCCAGACTGGACTTCCCGCGCCGGCTTCCACATTCCGAAGAAGCCGGTGTCGGAGATAAAGATGTACGCATTCCTGCGTCGCGGCACCGGAACGGCATGGTTCCGCGACGTCTATCTGGAGAGGCGCGAGGGACGAGGCGATGCGCTGTATTCGTACCATCGCACGCGGCAGCCGTATGCGCCGATCGACACGGTGGTCGTCTCCACGCTTGTAGGCAGGGAGCAGGTGGACCGCACGTTTTCGATACCGAGCATCGGGCGTGTCCCGTGTCCTCTGGCGACAAATGCCGTTGTCGTCTGGACGGCAGACTCGATGCGGCGCGTCACGCCCCTGTCGTTCCCGACGGCCGACGACATTCCGGCCAAGCCTATCCGGCTGGATGTCGCCCAGGGCGAAAGGGAGTCCGCCCAGATATGCATTTCCGCAGGCGAGGCGGCCGGCCTGGATTCCGCAACGCTGCAGATAGTGCAGCCCCGGAATGAAGAAGGCAGGGCGTGGGGCGGAAGCGTCTCATGGCAGCGCATCGGCTATGTGCCGCGCATGCCCGGAAAGGGCCTCAGCCATCCTGAAAGCCCGCCTCTGCACGAAACATGGCTGCCCGATCCGCTCTTGCCGCCCGCGCCGTTCAGGGTTCGCGGCGGCTCCACGCAGGGGGCATGGCTCACGGTCCACGCGAATGTCGGAGCTGACGAGCCTGGCGTGTACCGAGGCGCGGTTCGCGTCCGCACGGAAAGCGGCGAGGTGGCGCACATTCCTCTGGAGGTGCGGGTGCGTCGCTTTGCGCTGCCGGAGACTTTCGGCCTGGCGACGGCGTTCAGCGTCATGGATGGATTCACGAGGGCGCAGTATTCCGGCGGCGATGTCGAAGCCCGCATCCGCGAAAGCCACGACATCATGCTCGACCATCGGCTGAATCCGGACGACATCTCGCGCACCGCTCCACCCAGGATCGAGGACCTCGTCCATGCCCGGTCGCGCGGCATGAACCGCTTCAACGTGGTCAATCTTGTGCCGCCTCCCAAGGACGCCAATGCGAAGTGGCGCTGCTTCGCTTCGCCGAAGGAGGTGTTCTCCGACGAATTCTACGCAAGCCTCAAGGCGATGCTGGAGCCGTATGTCGAGCGGCTCCGCGCGGCAGGGCTTATGCAATACGCCTACATATACGGCTTCGACGAACGGGGCGAGGCGTTCTACGATGGCATGGCAAAGCTGCATAAGCGGCTGTCGCGAGACTTTCCGGACCTGCCTCTGCTTACGACGGCCTACTCCTATAGGAGCATGAAGGGACGGGAGAGGTCGGACATCCCGGATTCGTGGTTCGCACCGGACTGGTTCTGCCCATTGACGAAGGATTATGACCTCGACATGACCAGCATGCTGAAAGGCCGCGGAAAGCAGGTGTGGTGGTACACCAGCTGCAGCCCTGGCTATCCTTATGCCAACATGGCGCCGCTGGAGAATTCGTGGTGCGAAGGGCGCATACTCCTTGGCTGGCAGACGTATCTTTACCGGGCCGACGGCTTTCTGTTCTGGCATGTAAACTGGTGGGAGGACCAGGCGCTGATGGATGAAAGCGACACGTATTTCCCTGCATGGCGTACGTACGGCTGCATGGATGCGCATGGCGACGGCGTGTTTTTGTATCCTGGCAGGGACCATGTGCTTCCCTCCATCCGGCTTGCGCAGGTCCGGGACGGCGTAGAGGACTATGAATGGCTTAAGTGCTATGCGGAACCGCTTTGCGGGGCTGATGCCGTTGAGAAGTATGCGCAGATGCTTGTCAAGGACTTGAAGGATTTCGTGCGCATTCCCGAGCGAATTCGTGCGGTGCGAAGCCAGTTGGCCGATTTTGTGGAACGAAAGGCGGAGTCTCCGGAAGCGATTCAAGGGGTGGCGAGTCCCCGCTAATAAGGTAAAGCCAGCCTGATGCCGTAAGCTTCTTGCCGTTTGCGGATAACTACGAGAAATCGGATGATTAGCGCAGTTATTCCGTAAAAACGGCAGTTGCTCTATTGCGGAAACCATTCAGAAATGGTAAAATACGGGCGCTTGATTCCTCAGTTGCAGCGGGCAGTCCAAAGGAGGAATTTCGCAGGACTTTTTGCCGTTTAGCTTAGAACGGAGGACATGGAGAGCTTACTCGAGAGGACGCATGATGCGGATTTGAACCAGCTTGTCAGGGAGCTGGCCTCTCGGCGTTGCGGCAACAAGCGGAGGAGTCTGCGCCTAAGGGCGTGGAAGCTGACGGTTGGCGCATCGTATGCGGCGAAGCGCATTCTTGACTTCGTGAGCAGCGCGGTCGGATTGCTCGTTCTTTCGCCGCTGTTCCTTGCCATCGCCGTCGCCGTCAAGCTCTCCAGCCCTGGCCCGGTGTTCTTCAGCCAGATTCGGGTCGGACGCTACGGGCGGCATTTCCGGTTCTGGAAGTTCAGGAGCATGCGAGAGGACGCGGAGTCGCAGAAGTCCGCGCTGCTTTCCCAGAACGAGTCGAAGGACGGCGTCATCTTCAAGATGAAGGACGACCCGCGCATCACCAAGGTCGGCCGTTTCCTTCGGCGCACGTCGCTCGACGAGCTGCCGCAGCTGTGGAACGTCTTCGTTGGCGACATGAGCCTGGTAGGTCCCCGTCCGCCCGTGCCGAAGGAGGTCGAGCAGTACACGCTCGAAGACCGCAAGCGGCTTGACGTCATCCCCGGCATCACGTGTCTCTGGCAGATCGAGGGCCGCAGCGAGATTCCGTTCAACGAGCAGGTCCGGCTAGACAAGGAGTACATCCTCGCGCCCAGCATCTGGAAGGACATAGTCATCCTTCTCAAGACGATACCGGCGATCATCGGCGGGAAGGGGGCGTACTGATGGACAACATCCTGTTCGTTCCTTCCACGCACGAGCTGGACTGGGTGGGCAAAGTCCTCCCGGGCATCAGCCCTGCGGAGCTTCCCGTCGCCGGAAGGCGCGCGATCGACTACGCCTTCGAGCGGGCGCAGCATCTTGGCGTCATGTTCACCGAAGTGCTGGACTGGCGCTTTTCGCAGAGACTTGCGGACGACTTCGCCGACATTACGCGCACAGGCTATCCGGTGTTCTACCTGAAGGGCGAGGGACCTGTGCCAAGGGGTCTTAGGGACATAGAGGGTTATTCAAGTCCGCTGACATGCAACATCACGGACGGGCTTATGGTCGTCTGGGGCGTCGCAATCACGACGCACGACATGGCGGACGTGGTGCTGGAGCCGATTTCCGACGAAGAGTGCGCGGAGACGCCCGCCGGCATCTACAAGCGCGCCGGCGGACGCTGGATGCGTGTGGTTCCGCACGGGCTGGTGGTGCGCAGCATAAAGGCGTGGCATGCGCTGAACTTCATAGTCCTGCACAGTGAGGATCTCTTCACGCTCCCGGGCTATTCGTCCGAGAAGCACGTGTGGCTCGGGCGGAGCGTCGTGCTTGAGCATGGGACGGAGGTGAAGCCTCCGGTTCTGCTTCAGGACAATACGTGGTGCTCGCGAAACGTCATTCTCGACGGTGACGTCGTCATCGACAGCGGATCGTACGTGAGCGAGGGGGCGACACTTCGGCGCACGGTCGTCTGCCGCGACACGTTCATCGGGTCCGGCCTTGACCTTACCGGGAAGATCGTCGTCGGGCGTCGCGTCATCGACGCGGAAAGCGAGACGTGGGTGGATCTCGAGGAGAAGGGGCTTGCCCGCCAGATTCCGACCGGCTTGGGCTGGCTTCGCGCTCTCTGGCATTTCGCGCGCGGGCGCTCTTTCGGAAGGAGGGGCTGATGGGCCGGTTCGTCTCTGGAAACGCACCCTCCGCAGACAGCGCCCTCGCCGACGCGCTCGCCGCGATCGGAAGCGAGATATCGGCCCTGCGTATTCCCGGTCTTCGAGGAGTCGTCCTCGGCGGCGGCTACGGACGAGGCGAAGGCGGAGTCAAGGTGGACAACGGCGTGGAAAGGCTGTCGAACGACCTCGACTTCTTCGCGGTCACGGGCGGAGGCGCCACGGACGCCGACGCGTCCGCGGTTTCGGCGGCGCTTGAGCCGTCGGCGCGCAGATGGACCGAAACCCTTGGCATTGACGTCGATTTCACGTCTCGCACGCCATGGCGGCTGAGGCACGACCAGGATCGGCTGATGGTGCAGGAGCTGATTCACGGCTACGCTGACGTGGCGGGCGCCGGCGGGAAAGAGCTTTTCGCCGGCATTGAGCGGCGAGAGCCGTCGGAGCTGCCGTGGATGGAGGCGGCCCGGCTTCTCATGAACCGCGGCGTCGGGCTTTTGCTGGCGATGGAGCGGAGGCCGGCGGACTTCGTCAGCAGGAACATAAACAAGTGCATTCTCGGAGCGGGCGATGCTCTTCTCGTCTCTCGCGGCCTCTACCGCTGGCGAGCAGAGGACCGCAAAGCCGCGCTTGCGTCTCAAGGCGACGACGGACTGTACGCGCGCGCTCTCGACTGGAAGTTCCGCCCTCGGGAAGAGCCGGTCTGCGACTGGGAGACTGCGCGCGGGCGCTGGCTTGCCGCGAAGGAGGAGGTCTTTGCCGCGGTGGACGACGCAGGGTTCCGCCGCACTCTTCGCAACGCTGCGCGATGGCTTGTGAGGCGGAGGACGCTGGGCGCGCCCGGGACATTCGGGCAGGATCCGGTCGTTCGCGTTCTCTCGCGCGTCGCGCGCTGCGTCGAAGAGCGGCGGCCTCTTGACGGCCCGCTTCGCCGAGACTGGGAGATTTTCAACTGATTCCGCAAACGGAAACTGAAACTAGGGAGGACGGAAACATGGCATGGAAGATCACTGAAAACGGTGCAACGCTTACGGTAGCCTTTGAAGGACGCCTGGTGGCGGCCGTCGCGCCGAATCTGCGCGACGATGTGCTCGGGCGCATGGAGAAGGAGAACAAGTCGAACGTCCTCTTTGACCTTTCGAAGATGACGCACATCGACTCGAGCGGACTGGGCGTTCTGGTGCAGGTTCTGCAGAAGGCGAAGGCGAGCGGCGGAAAGGTCGTGCTGGCGGCTCTGCAGTCGGCTCCGAAGATCGTATTCGACATCACCAAGGTGAGCAGGGTGTTCGAGATAGTGCCGACTGTCGCGGACGCGCAGTTCTGACACTCGGGGAATGCGGCTCCTCGTATCCTGCATCCCCTACGACAGGGGCAAAAGCGGCCTCTCCGTCTATGCGCGGGAGGTCGTCAGGGCGCTTGTCTCGGAAGGACACGAGGTCTCGGTCTTGGCTGACGGAGACGTGCTGGAGCGCTGGCGCGAGGGGGACGGGGGCCTGCCGGTGCCCGTCCTGTCGCTTAAGAGCTTTCCCTCTCCCGTCCTTTCAATGGCGTGGCATCTCTTCGTTCTGCCGTTCTGGATACGGAGGCATCGGAGGGAGTTCGACGGGTTTGTGATATGCGCCGCCAACCGCCGCGTGTGCGCCTGGTATCCGATTCCGACGACTGCGACGGTGCATGATCTGGCGAACTTCCACGTTGCAGGCAAGTATTCGCGCCTCAGGATGTTCTACCTTGCCCACGTTCTGCCTCATTTCGCGAAGAAGGCGCACCGCCTCGTTGCCGTCAGCGAGGCGACAAAGGCGGACATGGTGAGGTTCTGGCGCTGCAGGCCCGAGGACGTGACGGTCCTCTACAACGGACATCGTACTTCTTGCGCCGGCCGCGAGGAAAATGTCGGGAGCCGGGAAGGCGGAGCGCGGAGCATTCTCTACATTTCCAGAATAGAGCACCCCGGCAAGAACCATGTCCGGCTCATCGAGGCGTATTCGCGGCTTCCGCGCGAGCTGGCGGCGGCGCATCCGCTGGTCATTGCCGGAGCGGACTGGAAGGACGCCGAGGCCGTTCACGAGGCCGCCGCGCGCTCCCCGCACTCCGACCTGATCCGATTCACGGGCTTCGTGGACGACATCGAGAGCGTGTGGCGCGAGGCCGGGTTCTATGTGTTCCCGAGCCTTTTCGAGGGCTTCGGGCTGTCGCTTGTCGAGGCGATGGCGCGCGGAATACCGTGCGCGGCGTCCAACAACGGCTCTCTTGGAGAGATAGCGGGCGACGTTGCGATTACGTTTGATCCGCAAAGCGTGGACGGAATCGCCTCCGCGCTCGTGCGACTGCTTGGCGAGCCGGATGCGGAGCGCGCCGCCCGTGTCGCGCGCGGACGCGAACGGGCCAGGCGATTCTCGTGGGAAGACCATGCGAAGGGCATTGCGAGGCTCGTCGAAGACGCCGCGGCAAAGCCGGAAGCCTCCATGCTCTTCCGCATTCCCGTCGCTCGCGTCACGGAAGCCGAGGCTGTCGATCGGATCGTCTCCGCGGCAAAGGCGCGTCGAGACGTTCCGTTCTTCGTCGCGACGCTCAACGTCGACTTCGTGGCAAACGCCGTGAGCGGCTGGCCTTTCGGAGGAAACGACGAGCTCTGGGGGTATCTCAGGAACGCCGACCTTGTCACGGCGGACGGAATGCCGATAGTCCTTCTTTCAAGGCTTCTCGGGCGCAGACTGCCTGAGCGCGTCACGGGCGCAGACATGGTTCCCGCGATATGCCGGCGCCTTGACGAGGAAGGCCTTGGGGCCTATGTGCTTGGAGGCGACAGAGACGCTGTCGAGGAGGCGTTTGCGAAGCTGGGCTGCCGAGGCGTCCTTGCAGGCGTGGACCCGTCTTTTGTGAATCTTGACGAGGAACAGCCCGACATCGTCGAGCGCATCAACGCGGCAAGGCCCGGCATCCTCTTCGTCGCGCTCGGCAACCCAAAGCAGGAACTCTGGATGGGGCGCAACCTCAAGAAGCTCCGCGTCGGCGTAGCGATAGGAGTAGGCGGGACGTTCAACTTTGTCGCAGGGCGAGTCAGACGCGCGCCGCTCTGGATGCAGAGGTGCGGGATGGAGTGGATATACCGCATTGTTCAGGAGCCCGGGCGGCTCTGGCGCCGCTACGCCTACGGACTCGTAAAGTATTCGTGGCTGTCGCTCATCCATCTTCTTGGAGGGTACCGCGAAGGAAGCCAGGCCGGGAGCTGGACATGAGAATCGCCCATGTGCTGCGCCGCCTCTCCTTCGACGACTGGGGAGGGACAGAACAGGTCGTCTGGAACCTTGCGAAGGCCCAGCTCAGGGCCGGACACGAGGTTCGTCTTTTTGCGACGTCGGCGCTTGCCTTCGAAGGGACCGAGCGCGTGGACGGAATCGATATAGTCCGCTTCAGGCCGGTCTATCCGTGGTGGCCGATGACGCGCCGTCTGGCTGACGCGCTGGACCGCAAGGGCGGCAACCCGTTCGTCCCGGGCCTTGCCCGCGCACTTCGCGAATGGCGTCCGGACGTCATCCACTGCCATGCCATGGCCCGCATGGCGGAGCTGTGCCTGAGAGTCGGCAAAGGGGTCAAGTGCGTTGTCTCGCTCCATGGAGGCGGCGCGAACGTTCCGGAGACTGAGGCGAAGAGCCTGAAGGCCCCTACGCGATGGCTCTTTCCATGGGGCAAGCTCGTCGACTACGCTATGGGCTGGACGCGCCGGATTCCGGAGGACTTCGGGGGAATCGTCTGCGTCGGCGAGGACGAGGCGGAGAAGTACAGGGCGAGGCATCCGCACGTCCTGTATCTGCCGAACGGCGTCGACACAAAGGTCTTCGAGTCGACCGGAACGGCTCTGGGCCGCAAATCGTCGCTTTCCGTCCTCTGCGTTGCGAGGATAGACAGGCAGAAGAACCAGATGGCGCTGGTCGAAGCGCTTTTTCGCCATCCCGAGATGACGGTTCGCCTCGTCGGACCTGTCACGCAGCCTGACTACAAAAGGGAGCTGGAGTTGCGTGCGGCGGAGCTGGGCGTTTCGTCGCGCCTTTCGTTCGTCGGCGCGCTCAAGCCCGGGAGCCGCGAGCTAGTAGAGGAGTACTCCAGGGCCGATGTCTTCGTGCTGCCGAGCCGCCACGAGCCGTTCGGCATCGTCGTGCTTGAGGCATGGGCGGCGGGGCTTCCCGTGGTAGCGAGCGACGTAGGCGGACTTGGTCGACTTTGCGCCGCGCATCCTGGCGCTGCGGCGGTGTTCCCTCCTCTCGACGCAGCGGCGCTAGACGCGGCAATCGAAAAGGCGAGGCGCGAGGGAGAGGCTATGAGCGCCGCGGGGCGCATTGCGGCGGCGAAGTACGATTGGGAAGCTTTGAGCCAGATACTTGTTGATTTCTACGCCAAAATATGAGATACTACGCGCTTTGTTATGGAAGATAGTGCCGATTTATTGGAAAACGAGCGCTTGCAGATGCAGCGCATCGTGGCCACGCAGAAGGTTGCCGTAGTGATCTTGCAGAAGTGGTGTCGTCTGCTTCTCTTGTTGTTTGCGGGGTTGTTCCTGGTCTTTGCCGCCTGCGTCATATGGCGGTCCATGTACAGCATACACCGCTTCAACGCGACGACAAGGCTGCTCTACAATCCTCGCCAGGTCCCGCGCATCCAGAACATGAGCGACAAGCAGCTCCTCTCCGTGCTGGACCGCGAGTCTCTCAAGCTTGCGGTCGCGGAGAAGCTCCCCATGGGGGCGGACGAGAGGGCGTGCCTCGACGAAGGGCTCGAGATTGTGCAGGAGCGCAGGCCCTCGAACCTCTTCACGCTGACGGCCTACGCTCCGACGTGGACTGGTGCCGTCGAGAAGGTCAACAGCTACGCGCAGACGCTCATCGGCGAGTACGTGAACTACCGCGGTCGCGACCTTGCCAACTGGCGCAGTTCGCTCGTACAGCGGAAGAACGGCATCCAGAAGCAGATAGCCGAGGTCGAAAGCGAGGAGGCGATCGTCAAGGGGCACTCCGGCGTCGCGTCGCCCGTCGAGACTCTGACGACGATCAACGCGCTCATGTCGGACCAGCGCCGCAACCTTTCGATGATCAGCGTGCAGATCGCGAACGAGGAAGTGCGCCGCGCCAAACTTGAGGCCGCCGTTGGCCCGTTGTGGCCCTCGATCGTCACAAACGCCGCGACCATACGCAAGAAGAGCGCCGCGCTGGAGGCGCTGGACAAGGACATTGCGAAGCTTCGCGAGCTGTACACGGATCTCAACCCGAAGGTGAAGAGCAAGCTGGACGACAGGCAGGTCCTTCTTGCGGACTATGCGGCGTTCCTGAAGGGCAAGGGCATTGACGGCGTGACGCCGGAGGACATCGACCGCATCGAGAAGACGGCGAACGACCTCGTCGAGTCGGCCTCCAGGATGGAGGCCCTCGTAGAGAGCCAGAAGTCCCTCGAACAGGAGATCAAGGCGAACGAGGTCACGGCGACAACTCTTGTGGCGGTCATACCGTCCGTCGAGCGTCTGCGCGTCAAGCGCACCGATCTCGAGCGGATGATGCGCGAGTTCGACGAGCAGCTGGACGACATCACGTACCTTGAGGCGTCAATGGCGAACGACCTCCAGCAGATAGAGCGCGCCGGCGCGGCGGGCGACGACAGCCCGTTCAGGGGCAAGAACTTCGTCATCGCGGCTGGCGGCGCGTTCGTCTGCACGATTTCGCTCGCGATATGGCTTCTCTTCGTGGAGCTGTTCTTCGGCAAGGTGTGCTGCGCGAAGGAGCTCGCCGCAGGCGGAGACGTCGAGGTTCTCGGCTCGCTTCCTAAGGAGGGGGCGCTTTCGGCCGATGAGGAGAGAGACGTTCTGGGCGTGGTCGCGCTCAATTTCTGCAACTCGTCGGTGGCGAAGGGCGTGGCTCTGGTCTGCCGACTTCCCGGCGCGAAGCCTCAGCCGAAGTTCTCGAGCGTGCTGGACTGGTCGCTCTCCATGTCTGGTCAGCGCCTCTTCACGCTCAACGTAGTGCCGAACGCCGGCTTCAAGCCTCCCGCCGACGGCAAGCCGATGATAAACGCCGTGCGCAAGGGGTCCTCCGGATGGTTCCCCGTTTCCAATCGTCTCTCGCTCGCGCCGTCGGAGCTTCAGATGCTCCAGGCGGATCTTGAGACGCTGCGCAAGGACTTCGACTGCGTGCTGATCAACATGCCCGAAGGCGAGTGGCGCGGAAGCTTCTTCGACCAGCTGCTCGGCGCAAGCGACAGAGCGGTCGTCGTCGTCGGCGCCAATGCCACGCTTCGCTCGTCGCTCGCCGGCGCAAGGCGCCGCATCGACGCGGCCGGCAAGCCGATGGCGGGGCTCGTCACCGGCGCCACGGCCGACATGGTGCGCCTTGAACTCGACGGCAACAGGTGAGATTGAGAGAGGACTACAGGAGATGTCAGCAGGGATTAACAAGTCAGGGGCCGCGTTCGTGTTCGCGGCGGCGCTCGCGTTCGCGGGCTGCTACATGGACAGGCTCACCGGCAACTACGACGACGTCGCCGAACTAGACGGGTCCGACGACGAGAGCGCCGTCATAGAGAGGACCGGCCAGGACGACCAGGCGCAGGCCGAGCGCGAGAGGCGCCTTGCGGAGCTTGCGGCCGAGGAGGAGCCTGTCTACAGGATGAACGCGGGCGACGAGATAGAGATCAGGGTCTACGACCACGCGGACCTCGGCATGACGACGAAGATCGGCCCAGACGGCAATGTGGGGTTTGCCTTCCTGGGCCAGGTCGGTCTCGGCGGGCTTACGATATCAGAGGGGGCAGAGAAGATACGCGACGGCCTCGCTCCCTATGTGAAGAGCCCGGTCGTGAGCATCACCGTCAGGAACGTCGAGAGCGCCACGGCCACGATCGCCGGAGCGTGCGTCAAGCCCGGAGTCTACGGCATCTCCAACACCACGCGCCTTGCCGACCTCTACGCAATCGCGGGCGCGAGCGCGAGCCGCCTCTACGACGGCGCAACCGTCGACGTGGCGGACCTCGACAACTCGGTGGTCGTGCGCAGGGGCGAGGTTCTGCCGGTGGACTTCAGGAAGGCCGTCAGCAGCGGCGACGAGCTGCACAACATCAGAATCAGGCGCGGAGACTACATCTACATCGCGCAGAGAATGGATTCCTCAGTGACGATCTGCGGCGAGGTCAAGAACCCGCAGCGGCGCATCTTCGAGTCCGGCATGGGTCTTATCGAGGCGCTTACCTCGTCCGGCTGGATGCTTGAAACGCACTGGAAGAACGTCATCATCATACGCGACGGCCTCTCCAACCCGAAGTTCTACAAGGTCGACGTGGACGGAATTCTCGCCGGCAAGCGTCGCAACGTGGCGCTCAGGGCGGGAGACATCGTCTATGTTCCGAGAGACAACCTTGCCGAGTACAACGTGTTCGTCAGAAAGCTCCTTCCGACGGCTCAGATCATACATCTCCTTTCGAACCGCTCGACGAGGCACACGTTCTACGACAACTGGTAGCGGGGCCGCATGAAGTACGTCGTCTTCGCCGTCGCCGCGTTTGGGATTCCCCCTTTGACGGCCCTCTTCTGCCTCAATCTGAGGTGGATGAAGCTCGCGTTCTGGGCGATGTTCGTGGCGATGTGCCTGTACGGGGCGACGTCAATCAACTTCTTCTCCTACGAGCAGTACCGAGGCACGTCGCGCGGCATGGAGATAGGCCTCATAAGCCTTTTGGACGTCGCCATGCTGTCGGCCATGGCGCTGCGGGGCAAGGTCAAGAAGCTGATGCCGGACGGCGGCGCCAGATGCTTCGCAATCTACTTTCTTCTGTGCCTGCCCAGCATCTTCGTAGCGGACAACCTGCTCTTTTCGTGGTTTGAGGTCTGGAAGATGATTCTCGTCTTCCTTCATTTCCTCGCGGTGTACTGGTATCTCCGCGTGACGGACGACGCGAAGCCCGTGTTCTGGGCGCTCCTGGCCTTTGTGGTCGTCAACGGACTTGCCGTAGTCAAGGCGCACTATTCCGGCGTCTTCCAGCCTAGTGGAGTCTTCCCTCATCGAAACGGCATGGCGATGGGCATGCTTCTCCTGGGCCCTGTGTTCCTTGCGGCCTACCTGACGCACGGGCTCGGGACGTGGTTCGGACGTTGTTCGGCGCTGGCGTTCGTGTTTGCTGCGGGCTCGACGGTCTGGTCGTATTCGCGCGGGGCGATCGCCATGATCCCGATTGCCTACGGCATTACGATATTGGCGTGCTTCAGCGAGAGGAGGGGTGCGCTGCGCAAGCTGAAGAGGCTCGCGCCAATCGCCCTTGCAGGACTTGTCGGCCTGGCCCTCGTAATGCCGCGCGTAATCGACCGTTTTGCGAACGCGCCGAAATCGTCAGGCGCAACGCGCGTCGAGCTGGCGGCGTGCGCGTGGGAGATGATCCGCGACCGTCCCCTGACAGGCGTAGGCATCAACAACTGGAGCCTGAACATGGACCCTGTCCATCCCTACCAGGACAGGGCCGCAGACGCGCTGGACGCCGATCTCAACTACGGCGGCATCGTCGAGACGGTCTACCTTCTCGTATGCGCAGAGTGCGGCGTCCCCGCACTCATTGCGATGCTCGCCTGGTTTGCCTGGTACTGGCTGCTCTGCCTGCGGCTGCTGCGTCGATTGAAGCAGACGAAGTGGCTTTTCGTTCCCGCAGGGCTCCTCGGCGGTCTCACGGCGAACTATCTCCAGAGCGCGCTCGAATGGGTGCTTCGCCAGCAGCTGAGCCTCGTGTGCCTCATGTTCGCATTCGCCGTGCTGAGCTACCTCAACGCCGAGAGCCAGAGACTGGCTCCCAAAGAGGAGGCGAGTGAAAGGTGAGCGACGGCGAGAAGACCACCGTCGTGACCGCCGGTGACCGCGCCTTCTCGTGGGGTTCGTTCCTCCTTGTCGCCAGCATGCGCATGAACGGGATGCGACATCCCGTAGTCGTCGGGGCGATGGGCTGGACGGACGCGATGAAGCGCCGCGTCGAGGCCCTTGGCGGAGTCACGGTGCGCGAGCTTCCCAGTTCGCGGCAGTGCGTCGCCTGCCAGAAGCCGATGCTGATGGCCTGCGACGACGTAAAGACGGAATGGGTCTGCTGGGCCGATTCCGACGCGGCGTTCGTCGGCGACTGCTCGGAGTGGCTTGTCGGCGACGATCCCGAGGAGATCGTCGTCAGGAAGTACGACCCGCCGCCTTCGGACTTCACGCCGGAGACGCTGGAGACGTGGCGGCGCGATGTAGAGCGCGTGTGCGGCGATGCGCTTTCGGAAAGCCGCTACACGACCCGCGTGAACAACCCGTTCATCGTGGTGCACAGGAAATGGCGAGGATTCCTTGGGCGGTGGCAGAGGCAGATCTCGGCTGTGCTTCCGGCCGACGTCGAGATCGTCACGAAGCACGGCACTCCGTACTTCCAGACGGACGAGAGCGTCCTCGGGAGTCTCCTCTGCTTCGACCCGGACGCGCCGAGGGTCGTCGAAAGATACAAGGCGAACGGAAGCGTCGACAAGAGCCGCTATTTCGCCCACTTCGCGTACAACCCTAAGCCGTGGCAGATGTGGAACCCGTACTCTCTGCGATGGCACGACGTCGTCGCCTCGGTCGTGGACTGGGCCGTGGCGAACGGATACGTCGCCGCGTCGGATCTGCCTTTCCCGCTTAGGCGCGCGTGGTGGCCGGTCTGCCGCGTCGCCGCGCCGCTTGCGCCATGGGTCTGGCGCGCAATGAAGCTTAGACGCAGGCTGTTTGGCTGATGAAACTGGATTTCGCGAAAAACGCGAGGCGCAACTTCGTCGCCTCTGCGGTCAACGGCGGCATCAGGCTGCTGTTCCCGTTTCTGAACCGCACGCTCTTCCTGTGGCTGCTCGGACCTGAGTATCTGGGGCTCAACGGACTCTTCGGCTCCATACTCGGCGTGCTCATGCTTGCGGAGCTCGGCTTCGGAACGGCCGTCGTCTGCTCTATGTACAAGCCGGTCGCGGACGACGACCGCGAGCTGATCTGCGCGTATCTCTGCTTCTATCGCAAAGTCTATCGCTGCGTCGGCGCGGCGATATTCGCAATAGGGCTGTGCCTGCTGCCGTTTCTCAGAAACCTCGTCCATGGCGACGTCCCTCCGGACGTGGACCTCCACATCCTATACCTCATCCACCTTGTCAACACGTCCGCAAGCTACTTTCTCTTCGCCTACCGAGGTTCCGTGCTTGGCGCCCACCACCGAAACGACGTCGTGACGAACATACGCACCGCGACCTCGGTCGTGCAGTACGTCGTCGTCTTCGTCGTCCTCCTCGCTACGCACAACTACTACCACTACGTTCTCGCGACCGTGGCCTTCACCGTGCTTCATAACGTGCTCCTTGTCAAGGAGTCGCGTCGCCTGTTCCCGGACATCGAGCCGCGCGGAGTCCTACCCGAGGAGAACCGCCGCCGCGTAGTGTCGGACGTGAAGTCCATATTCCTCCACAAGGTCGGCGGCGTCATCTCGTATTCGACCGACAACGTGGTCGTCTCCGCGTTTCTCGGCCTGGTCGCGGTTGCGGCCTATGGCAACTACTACTACGTCGTCGCGTCCGTGAGCGGGCTCGTTGCAGCCGTCTATTCGTCCATGACCGGCGGCTTCGGCAACAAGATATACACCGAGACGAAGGAGTCGAACTTCCGCCTGTTCATGCGGATGAACCGTCTGACGCTTCTAGCAGTCCTCGCCTGCGCGATATTGATGGCTGGGCTCTTCGAGCCGTTCATCAAGCTGTGGACGAAGGGAGATCCCGCGCTCGTGCGCCATGCGCTCACGCCGCTTCTGATGGTTTTCTACTTCTACGTCAACCAGTCGCGGCAGACGCTGCTCACGTTCAAGTCGGCCGCCGCGCTCTGGCGCCAGGACCGCTGGAAGCCGATCGTCGCCGGCGCGCTCAACCTTTCGCTCAACATCTCATTCGTGATTTTCCTGCCAGACGCCTACAAGCTCGACGGAGTGATACTCTCGACAATCGTGTCCGTTGTCTTCGTCCAGGTGCCTTGGGAGTCGCACGTCGTCTTCACCGAGTTCTTCGGTAGCCGCGAGGCGCGCGTCTACTGGCGCCAGCAGGCCGTCTTCGCGGTCGCGGCCATAGTCCTCTGCGCCATGGCATGGCGCGTCTCGCGCCTGGTCTGCTCGAACTTCGAATTCCTGCGTCCGTAGCGGACCGCAGCCGCAGCGCGTCAGAGGCCGTAGTATTCGTGGAACCACTTCGCGAAGACGGGTATTCCCTCTCGAATCGTCGTCCTTGGCTCGTAGCCGACGGCCTTGCGAAGCTTGTCGATGCTCGCGTAGGTGGCGTAGACGTCGCCCGCCTGCATCGGCAGCATCTCCATCTTCGGCTTCACGCCAAGCGCGGCGGCAAGCGTCTCGATGACGTCAAGCAGCCTCTCCGAGCGGTGGTTCCCGATGTTGAAGATGTCGTAGAGAGGCAGGTCTCTGGCCTCGACGACGCGCACCACGCCGTCCACGATGTCGTCGACGTATGTGAAGTCCCGCAGCATGTCGCCGCGGTTGAACGCCTTGATCGGGCGGTCGTGCAGCATTGCGTCCGCGAAGAGCGAGAGCGCCATGTCCGGACGGTACCACGACCCGTAGACAGTGAAGAAGCGCAGCCCTACAGTCTGCATCTTGTAGAGGTGCGCGTAGGTGTGCGCCATCAGCTCGTCCGCCTTCTTCGTCGCCGCGTAGAGGCTCACCGGCGTGTCGACCTTGTCGGACTCCTCGAACGGCATCTTCGTGTTGCCGCCGTAGACCGACGAGGAAGAGGCGAAGACGAGCTTCGGGACCTTCTTCGCATGCCGGCAGCATTCCAGCACGTTGAGGAAGCCTTCGACATTCGTCTTCTGGTATATGAAAGGATGTGCGATGGAGTAGCGGACTCCTGGCTGGGCCGCGAGATGGAGGACGACGTCCGGCGACTCCGACTCGAAGATGGACCTCATCGCATCCAGGTCGCAGATGTCGCTTTCGTGCATGCTGATCGCAAGATTCGCGGCTCGGTTGCGCTTCAGCGCTACGTCGTAGTAGTCGTTGAAGTTGTCGATGCCGGCTACATCCCATCCGCGCCGCAGAAACTCCTTCGCCGCGTGGAAGCCGATGAAGCCGGCTGCGCCAGTGATGAGGACTTTCATGTGCTCACGATCCTTTCTAAAAGGCGTTGCTGGCGCTTCAGGTACGCCTCGCGAGAGAAGAACGTAGCCCTCCGCGCGCAGTGCTCGCGCTGCCTCGCCCTGAATGCGGAGTCCGAAAGAAGGCGCGACAGTATGCCCGACGCGTCGTCGTCGGTGTGGTACGTGAGCTCGGCCGAGTCCACAACCTCCTGCGAGCCTCCGGCGTCCGGAACTATCGCGATTGCGCCGGACTTCAGGTATTCGGCGATGGAAATCCCGAACGCCTCGAAACGTTCGGCGTGGATGGCGTAGGAGCCGGAAAGAAGGAACCTCTCCTTGTCCTTTCCGTACTTTGGCCCGACGAACTCAAGCCAGGCGCGCGTCTCCGCCATCTTGCCAAGGCGCTTGCCGTACGAAGGATCCTGGTCGAGGCGTCCTGCGACGGACAGCCTGACGTCGAGCCCCGTAGCCGCGCGAGCTCTCTCGACGATTCCGACAATCTCGGCGACGCGCTTCTCCGGAACGATGCGGCCGATGTAGACGACCTTCAGGGGATCGCGGGCGGCGTTGCCCGCATCCGTCGGCTCGAAGAGCGTCGGCGGCAGGAACACCTCGCCGTTGAACGGACCGTAGTAGTCCCTCATCAGCCCCTCGACGAAGCGCGAGTTGGGGTATATGCGCTCGTGCGCATCGCGGATGATGCATCCCTTTGAGCGCATGCCGAGAACGGGACGCAGAATGCAGTCCGAGACAATCCTTTTCGCTCTTCCCTCGGTGCGCGGCGGCGTGCCGAAGACGCGGCTCTTTGCGTAGGCCGTGAAGTCGTCGTCGCCGAACGCCAGCATGTTGATGAAGTGGTGCGCGCTCCTGCCGAAGTCCATGACGTTGCCGGTCGAAATGCAGACGTCCGCGTCCTTAGCAAGCTCCCTGAGCCTCCTGAACCTGTAGAGCGAGTCGCGTGCGCCATGCCGACTGATGTCGTAGCCTTGAGGCGTGACTTGCACCGTCCTGAGCTTTCCGAAGTCGATTCCGCAGCCAGACAGCTCCGCCGCGCGCGCGAGGTTGGCCTCCACGTCCAAGGCCACTGTCAGCTGGCAAGTATTCTGGAGCGCCTCGACGAAAGAGAGAGGAAGCGCCTCGCCTCCGCCGAAGGAGAACCCGAAGCTGTAGTAGAGGAGCGCCTTCTTCATCTTTCGCACCTCCACTCGTCTCTGGCTCTCGCCGCGGAGAAGTAAAGCCGGAACAGACGCTCCGCAGTGCCGCACAGCGCTGGGCGTCGCACGAACATCTCGACCCATCGTCCCGCCGTCCGCTTTGCCCGGGGCGCGTTCGCGAGCAGCAGCCTGTAGTCTTCGAAGCCGTTCGCGAACAGCATGCCAAGCGTTTCCGCGCGGCGTGCGCGCGGAATGCCGCGGACGTTGTCCGGGTCGAACCAGAAGTAGAATATCCACTGTGTCCATGCGCGAGCCCAGCGTTCCGCTACGCGCCGGTCGAAGCCCGGTTCGCGCGAGACTTTGGCGTGGAAGGCGAGCAGCGAACGGAGAATCGTCGCCCAGTCTCCGTGGAAATAGCCCTGTCCGCGCGCAGATGTGCCGATGGCGTTCGGCCTTATTCTGTAGAGGTAGAAGGGCTCGTGGATCGGCACAACGCGCTTTGCGAGGTAGAGCGCACGAGGCGAGAACTCGCTGTCCTGCCTCCTCAGGCCGACGATGCACTTGAGCCCGCGCTCGACGAGGAACTTGCGACGGAACACCGTCATCTGCAGCATCGGGCAGGGCGGGCGCGTCGGATCGCGCAATGTGAGCAGCGTGGCCTCCACTCCCGTCATCTCCGCTGGCGCGTCATCAGGGTAGTTGTCCCGAAGCTCCGTCTCGCGCCCTGACCCGTCCTCCACGACCCTGATTGCGCAGGGGTACATGTCCGCGCCAGGACGCTCGGCGATCCTGTCCGCAATGCGCCGGAGCGAACCCTCGGCGATTGTGTCGTCGCCGTCGAGGAAGATCACGTATTCGCCTCGCGCGGCGTCAGTGCCTGCGTTGCGCGAAGCCGAGCACGAGCCCGTGCGAGGACCGGTGATGACGCGGATGCGCGTGTCCTTTGCGGCGTAGCCGCGCACGATCGCCTCGGTGTCGTCCTTGGACGCTTCGACGCCGATCACGCATTCCCAGTTCGCGAACTGCTGCCTTAGCACGGAGTCGAGGCATTCGCGCACATATGGTGCGACGTCGCAGCATGGGATGACAAACGAGAAGAATGGAACGGAAGACGAGAGCATGGAACGACGGCGCAGCGAGTCGCTGAACTCGCCGTCGTCGTTCTGGCGCACAATCGCCGGCCTGTCGTCCGTCTTCGCTTCCATATCCGTGCGTATTATACCACAAACTGCGTCTCACGGTATTTGATATAATATCAGCAACAGACAGGTGCATTATAATGAGCCTTACGATAGTCTTCGCCGCCGCGATGCTCCGGTTCCTGGATCCGTACACGTGCGTCTATCAGACGGACGATGCCGACGAGGCTCGTGCGCTCGCTGTCGCGAACGAACCCGGCTATTGGCCGGTGCCGCAGGGACTCGTCGATCCGCTCGCGCCCAGGCTGGAGGCGCGCGTCGTCCATACAGTGTTTACGCGCCAGGACAAGCCGTTCGCGAAATTCGACCCGGACGAGCCGAGCCCGCTCTTCAAGGTCAACCAGGTTGGCTATCTTCCGGATGCGCCCAAGTTCGCATATGTCGGCGCATGGCTCGGCCCAGTGTTCGGCGCATGGAAGCCAAGGTGGCAGGAAGGTGGGCCGGGATGGGAGCTCGTCGACGCGAAAAGCGGCAAGACCGTCTTCGCGAGCTTAAGCCGCCCAGTCCTGCGTGTGCGCGACGGCACTACGAAGGAGGGTGCTCCGTTTACCGGAGAGGAGACGTACGAGATGGACTTCTCCTCCGTCACGAACGAAGGCTCGTTTTTCGTCCGCATCCCTGGCGTTGGGCGGAGCATGGACTTCCGCATCTCCGCGTTCGCGGCAGAGGACGCCTTCCGCGTCCACATGGGCGGACTTTACCAGAAGCGCTGCGGAACTGCGAAGGAGGAGCCGTACACGCACTGGACTTCCGGAGCGTGTCATGCAGACGTCGTGCGCGGCACTTTTGCGCCTGAAGAAGGGAAGCTCGAACCCAAGGCGAAGTGGTTCGATATCATCCGCGACAACACCGACTGGGTGCACGGCGAGAGGCTTCGCCTTGTCGGCGGCTGGCACGACGCGGCGGACTACGACCGCCGTCCCCAGCATCTCCATGTCGTGAACGACCTTTGCGCGGTCTATCTCATGCGTCCAGGGAACTTCCGCGACGGACAGCTCGCGATCCCCGAGAACGCCAATGAAATCCCGGACATTCTCGACGAGGCGGAATGGGGCCTTCGGCATCTGCTTGCGGGGCAGCAGAGGGACGGCGGCGTCGGCACGTGGATCGAGTCGACCGGGCATCCCGGCCCTGGCAACGTCGTGGCGAAGGACCCGATGCGCTACGCGCTTTCCCGCGCAACGCGCAAGAGTTCCCTGATGTACGCCGCCCATGCCGCGCTCCTCGCGCGCTGCCACTCGTCCTTCCGAGAGAAGTACCTCGCTTCCGCAGTCAGGGCCTGGGATTTCGCCATGAAGGAGCGCCCGAGGGTCAGCGTCTTCGACGTCAAAAAGACGGCGGGGCGTTTCATAAAGAAGACGGAGGTCTCGTCTGTCGTTTGGACCGAGGACAAGAGCCTTCCAGCCGCGTATCTCGTCAAGGCGGCGGTGAACCTCGCCGCGCTCACCGGCGACAGCAGGTACTTTGAGCCTGTCAGACGGGAGATTCAGCGCCTACTAGAGGAGGTGAAGACCAATGCGTGGAACTGGATTCCGCTCATGTACTCCGGCGAGCGCGCGCTTGGTCTTCCAGACGAATTCGCCGAGTTCTTCAAGCGCTGGGAGAACCGCACCTTGAACGTGGCCAGGGACGTCCTGAATCAGGTGGGCTCGGCCTATGCATACCGTGCGCCTTGGTGGGCGCCCGGCAAAGGCTGGTGCCACGCAATGAGCTGGGGGCAGAGCCATCCGCTTCGCCGCGCTCAGTACCTTGTCGCCGCGCACGGGATGACCGGCGACGGCAAGTTTCTCGCAGCCGCATCGCTTGCGAACGATTTCCACAACGGATGCAATCCGCAGGGAGCGACGCTGACGAGCGGACTCGGCAGCGTCTATCCAGTTGCATTCCTCGACCTGCCCTCCTACGTCGACGGGATCGCCGAATACGTGCCCGGCATAACGCCGTACCGCTGGAATTACGGCATGCCGCCGAAGGTCGTCGAGATGGTCTTCGGCGGCGACAAGGCGCGCGCGACGAAATGGCCGGTCTGGCGTCGCTGGGGAAATCTCGAGAACCAGACCGTCGCCGCGAGCGAATACACTGTGTGGGAGACGATCGCGCCAGCAGCGAGCGTGACCGGCTACCTGCTCACGCCTTCCGGCGCTCCGCCCGCCCCGCGCCCCGCGCCGGCGAAGGACATCCGAAACCTTCCTGGATACTGGACACTGCCATGATAGAACTCCTCAAAAAAGCCAGGCGCGCGATATCCGCCGCGATTCTCCGCGCCAGGACCGGCCGCGAGGCGAGGCGCGCGTTCCGCTACGACATGGCGCAGTTCATGGAAAACGCAGGAGCGCTCCATCTTGAACGCAGGGCTGCCGCTTGCGCAGAGATCGTGATGGGCTACCATGTCCTGGAAAAGGGGCTGACCATGCCGCGCCGTCGCCTCGGATTCGGCAAGGGCGCGGTTGTGCACCTCGCGAACCTCGTCGACGCATTCGAGCGGCGGTTCGGACGTGGCGACGCGCAGGTGGAGCACGCCGTCGGTGTGCTGCGCGCATACCGCGAGCTACATCGCGACTGGCCGGAGCCGATGCCGCGCCTGGACGCATTCCTGTCCGCACACGCCGAAACGCGAGCCGCCGTCGAACCGCACGTCACGCGGTCGGAGTTCTTTGCTGCGAAGGACGCGCCGTTTCCTGAGTTCGCCGCGTCGCGCCACGTGGTCCGTCACTTCGCAGGAGCCGTTCCAAGAGAGACGATCGAGGCCGCCGTCTCGCTTGCGCTCACCGCGCCTAGCGCCTGCAATCGCCAGCACGCGCGCGTCCACGCCGTGGACGACCCCGAGCTCAGGGACAGGCTCTTCGAGCTGCAGGGCGGGACGCGCGGATTCGGCGCGGATGCGGACAAGGTGCTGGTCGTCACGGCGGATCTTTCCACCGTCCGCTGGAGCTGGGAGCGCCACGACGCATACATAAACGGCGGCATATTCGTGATGAACCTCTGCTACGCGCTCCACTGGCACGGCGTCGCTCACTGCATTCTGCACTGGAGCGTTCCTCCGGAGTCCGACCGCACGGCCCACAGGCTCCTCGGCATTCCGTCTAACGAGGCGATCGTCCAGGTGATCGTCTGCGGTGCGCCGCCTGAGGAATTCGATGTGGCGGCGTCTCCGCGTCGCAGCGTCGGCGAGATCCTCTCTTGGCACGGAGGTGGGCGATGAAAGTCCTGCTTGGAGGCATTCCGCTTGGATGCGACAACATCGGTGACGAGGCGATAATCGCCTGCGTCGTGAAGATGCTGAAGAAGTCTCTACGCGGCGCCGAGATTGCCGTCGCGACGGCTGACCCAGCGACGGAAGGTCGCCTCGGCGTTGCGGTCGTTCCTCCGTTCGGCTTCGCGAAGGTTCCGATGGACGGCTTCGCCGAGGTCGTTCGCCGTCACGACGCATACGTCTGGTGCGGGGCGACGGGGCTTTCGGACTATCCTCACGTCGCGCTCGATCTTCTTGAGATTGCGCAGCGAGAGGGCGTCCCGACGTTTGTGTGGGGCGTTGGAATGAACGACGAGCTGAACCCCGTCTTCTTCAGGGTACATGGCAGAAGGCGGCTTGTCCTTTCATGCCTCGGGCTAGTCGGCTGGTACGAGCGGCGGTTGCGAGAAAGGCTCGTGCGTCGCATCGCGGCGCTTTTGCCGCGTTGCAGGGGCGTGTGGCTCAGAGATCCCGAAAGCGCTGCAATGCTCGCGTCTTTGGGCTTCTCCGGCGCGCGCATTGCCGCCGACAGTGCAATCCTGCTCTCAACACCCCGTTCCCCGTCGTCCGTTCCCCGTTCCCCGACGCTCGGCCTCTGCATATCGACTCAGAACCAGGTGTCGGACCTTGACGGAGTGAAGGGCCTTGTCGCCGCAGTGCGTAGCGCGGGTGCGCGAGTTCTCGGCATCCCGATGAACCCGAAGACCGACCGCGCGCTTATGGAGTCTCTTGGCGTCGAGTGCGTCTCGGGTTGCACACCGGAGTCCGTTAGCGAGGCGGCTGCGGAATGCGACGTGGTCCTTTCGAGCCGGCTCCATCTTCTCATCCTTGCGGCGAACGTCGGCACTCCTGTCATGGGCATTGCGCGGGGATCGAAGCTCGCGAACTGGCTTGCCAACTTCGGAAGGACTGTCGAGGGGAGCGTCTGCGACTGTGACTGGCCGAAGACCACGGCACACGTGCTCGCCGCGCTCAAGGACCGCGGCGACTGGGACGAGGTGCGCGCTTCGGCATACGCTCGGCTGACGGAGCGGCTTGAAAAGGCCCGCGGCGAATTTGCCGCGGAACTGGAGGCGTGCAATGCAAAGTGAAGCGCCGAGGATCAGCGTGCTGGTGCGCTCGTACAACGACGCGGCGTTCATCGGGAGGACGCTTAAAGGCGTCTTTTCCCAGTCGCTTGCTCCGTTCGAGGTGATTGTCTGCGACGATGCGTCTTCGGACGGCACTCGCGACATAGCCGCCGGCTTCCCTGTCAGATTTGTGGAGAGGCCCGCCGGCGCGTACAAGCCGGGCCGCACACTCAACGCGCTTGTCCGGGAGGCGAAGGGCGAGATTGTCGTCTTCAACAACTCGGACGCAGTCCCGTGCGATAGAGACTGGCTTGCGGAGCTTGTGAAGCCGCTCGTCGCCGAGCCTGGGAAGCCGGCCTTTGCGTTCGCCAACCAGCTGCCGCGTCCGGACGCTCAGGCGCTCGTCCGCAAGGACTCTCTTCGCGCCTTTGGCGACGGGAAGGTGCAGGCGACGTGGCGCTTCTTCTTCTCGCTCGCGAGTTCGGCGACCTGGAAGCGTCTTCTTGTCGAAACTCCCTTTGACGAAGACATCCAGTATTCGGAGGACGTCGAATGGACCTGGCGCAATTCGCGCCGGGAGAAGGATCCAGTGCGCGTCGTCTATTGCCCCGACGCGCACGTCGAGCATTCGCACAACTACACGCTAGGCGAGCTTGCGCGGCGCTTCCGCGGCGAAGGTGCCGCTGACCGTGCCATCTTCGGCGACCAGCCATCGCTTGTGCGTGAACTTTCGTCAGCGGCGCGCGAGACACTTCGCGACTGGGCGTATCTGGCTCCGCATCCGAGCGATTGGGCGGAGATTCCCGTAGCGCCCGTCCGTCGCATTGTCCAGCGTCTTGCGCACTGGTGCGGCTCGAGACAGTAGCCGGGAGTCAAGAATCAAGTCGGTGGCGCTGCCTTTCTGGCATTTCTCGCTGTCCCTCGTATGACTGGAGGGACATGCTACGTTCTCTGAAGGAACAGGCTGGGAAGCTTGAAGGGACACACGGCAAAGGCTCAAGGGGACATCCATTTCCATTCGCTCTGCCTCGCCCGCCATAATGCCATAACTGCCAGAATATCGCGAAAAGGCCGGGAGAATGATCAATCGGAACATTCTTGAAAATGGTATAATATGGGCACGATGACAGAAGTAGTGTTTTAGCTGGGTTTCTTTGACGTGTCAGATATGCGATGGCGAGCGGCAACAAGGACTTTTCACTAAAATCTGGGTCTGCATCTTTGGGCGTCGGCCTGACGGCTCGGGACGCGAGTGAAATGGTATAATATGGTGCGCCAAGCAAAGCTCGATACAGCTAGTGAAATGAAAGGAGTTCACGCTGACTAGAGATCGACAGTTGGATAGGAAGACAGGCGGCAAAAGGGGCGACCCGACCGCCGAAGCCCTGTCCTACAAACAGGTGAGCCGCAGCGCAAGCGAGGCCGAGCGCGTCTGGAAAGTTGCATCGGGAACTTGGGAGGCCTGCGGCGCGAAAGCGTCCGCAGAAGTCGGACGAACCCATAGTAGCGTCGAAGCGGGGCAATGCCCGCTGAAAAACGCCGAGACCTACTACGGAGAACTACAGAAACTCGGGCTGATAGCCCTCACAAGAAGGAGATACCGATGACACGGTTTGAAGAGGGGGCCTCCGCACCGGAAGGACCGAGGCGGAAGGCTCTACTCCACGTGACGGAAGGCGGATGCGGCAAAATGGGCGTTGCAAGGGCCGGCAGTGTTCGGCTCTCATTGGCGATGACGGCGGTTCTGGCCGTCAGTGCCGCGTATGCGGCGCTGCCCGCAAACACAAGCACCCCCTGCAGCACTTGGTTCGATCCGGTGCTTCAGGTGGAGTTCCCGGAAAGGCTCGGCGGCTTTCCGATGGTGGCCAGGCGCGTCTACAATTCAGGTGGCGACAACTATTCGCTTTCGTACGGCATCAAGGGCGGCGGAGTCTTCGACCTGTATGTCTTCACCTTCGACCATGAGCCGATGGCGGATGGCGTGAGCGCCAAGTCCCGAGCTCAGCTTGACGAGGCGGCCAATGTCGTCCGCCTGTGCTACAAGAACTCCAAGTCTCTCGGCATGATGGTCGGCGGCAAGCTTCCCAAGTGCGGACTGGCGTACGAGTGGACGTCATTCCTTGTCAAGTTCCCGAGGAGCGTCGGTAGAAGCATGTCGATTGCGCTGGTCTTCTCCTGGCGGAACCGTTTCGTCAAAATCCGCTACTCGATGCCGGTGGATGGGGCGACGACTGCTCCGTGCGAGACGCTGCCGAAGGCCGTTCAGGACGTATTGTGCGGTCTGGACGACCTGATAGACCATGCGAACAAGGCGGGTAACCAGATCACTGGCGCTGGAACTCCCGCCAGCTCCAAGAGCCTTTGAAGGGAAAATGGCCGCTCGTACAGGGAAGGGCGCTTGCTCGTACAGTCGGAATCGCTTGCCCGTACAGGGCTCGCTACGGGCGGGTATCACCCGAGCCGCTGCTTCGCGGACACTACC
>JAEEGH010004070.1_pt1 | contig 37757 bp, 34 predicted proteins | sample 9134181 | NCBI WGS metagenome assembly JAEEGH01 (sample SAMN16246544, study PRJNA631951) | gut metagenome | biome: gut microbiome; feature: rumen; material: DP-attached | host: Bos | place: Iran: Karaj | collected 2018-10 | reverse complement strand
GATTATGACGATTTTACCTGCTGTCACGGAACCGGAATGGAAAACCATGTAAAATACCAGGATTCAGTTTATTGCTTACTTGAGGAAGAAAAGGCACTCTACATTAACCTTTATATCGGTTCAAAAATCACAGATTCGGTTAACCTTTCGATGGAAGTTAACCATGAAAAGCAACAGGCTGTCATCACCATTAATGAAGACTGTGACTACAAGCTTTTCTTTAGAGTCCCCTACTGGGCTGATGGTGGAATGGAAATAAAGCAAAACGGTTTGGTGGTTTCAAAAGCTGACAGGCCCGGAGGCTATATCACTTCTCAATATAGTTTAAAGAAAGGTGATGAACTTATCCTTTCTTTCCCTTACAGTGTAAGGCTTGAAGTTACGCCGGATCTTCTTGATTCTTCGGAAATTGCAAGCGTATGTTACGGACCTTTTGTAATGACCACTCTTTCAGATAGCGAAGATTGGATTGATATCTACTCTCTTCCCAATCCTTCGGAAAGCTTTGTGGCAGGTTGGGACAAAGAAAACGATATGCCTACATTATCAAGCTACGGCAGGAAGTTCATTCCCATGTATGCAGCACATAATGTAAAGTATCATACATACTTTAAACTACATCGAATTTAGTCTTTAAATCAAAAACCCCTCCGAAAAATCGGAGGGGTTTATAATTTGTCGAACGTTTATACAATTCCCTGAGCTGTCATAGCATCTGCAACCTTTAAGAAACCTGCAATGTTTGCACCTGCAACATAGTTTCCTTCAAGGCCGTATTTCTTTGAAGCATCATCAAGGTTGTGGAAGATATTAACCATAATGTCGTGAAGCTTTGCATCAACTTCTTCAAATGTCCATGAAAGACGTTCTGAGTTCTGGCTCATTTCCAATGCTGATGTAGCAACACCGCCTGCGTTTGCAGCCTTACCGGGTACAAAGTAAACTTTGTTAGCCTGGAAGTATTCTGTAGCTTCCAATGTGGTAGGCATGTTAGCACCTTCACAAACAGCGATTACGCCGTTAGCTACAAGCTTCTTAGCATCATCAAGGTTAAGCTCGTTCTGTGTTGCGCAAGGAAGAGCGATGTCAACCTTAACTTCCCACTGATTGTTCTTTTCTGTAGCCTTATCATGATACTGAGCTGAAGGACGCTTCTTAGCATATTCTGTTAAGCGTGCTCTGTTAACTTCTTTAACTTCCTTAAGGAGTGCAACATCGATTCCTTCGGGATCATAAATCCAACCTGTTGAATCAGAACATGTTACAGGCTTTGCACCAAGCTGCTGAGCCTTCTGGATAGCGTAGATAGCAACGTTACCTGAACCTGAAACGGCACATGTCTTACCCTTAATGTCGATTCCGTTACACTTTAACATTTCCTGAGTCATGTATAAAAGGCCATAACCTGTAGCTTCTGTTCTTGCCAAAGATCCGCCGTAGCTTAATCCCTTACCTGTAAGAACGCCTTCGTAAAGGCCTGTTAATCTCTTGTACTGACCATACATAAAGCCGATTTCACGAGCGCCTGTACCGATATCACCGGCAGGAACGTCTGTGTCTGCTCCGATGTACTTATAAAGCTCTGTAATAAAGCTCTGGCAAAAAGCCATTACTTCACGGTCTGACTTGCCCTTGGGGTCGAAGTCTGAACCACCCTTACCGCCACCGATGGGAAGGCCTGTAAGAGAGTTTTTGAAAATCTGTTCAAAACCAAGGAATTTGATAATACCAAGGTTTACGCTGGGATGAAGTCTCAAACCACCCTTGTAAGGTCCGATTGCACTGTTAAACTGTACACGGAAACCATTGTTAACCTGTACCTGTCCCTTGTCATCTACCCAAGGAACTCTGAAAAGAATCTGTCTTTCGGGAGTGATAAGTCTCTCCAAAAGAGCATCCTTTTTATACTTTTCTTCATTAGCTTCAATTACTACTCTAAGAGATTCCAAAACCTCTTTAACTGCCTGATGGAACTCGGGCTGAGCGGGGTTCTTTTCAACCACCAACTTGTAGACATCATCAACGTACGACATAAATTTTCCTCCTAGATAAAACCACACGTTTTTATACTGCAATGATTATAGAACGAATGGGCTTTTGTACACAATAACTTTATTACATTAAATTAGTAAAATTTTTGTTTTATTTTTTGTGCTAAATGTACAACCATACTTGTATACAGGTATTCAAAATAAAATCGGCCGGATAATTCCGACCGATTTATTGGCTAATTACTTAACGTATTCTTCTTTTACATATCCAATCTGACCATTGAATTTAATCTTGCACCAACCATCCGCTCTCTCAATTAAATCAACCACCTGGCCTTCCACAAGAACGCCTAGCTTTCCTGCCGATGCATCGGGCTCTGAACGAACATTCAACGAAGCTGTGTTAACGGTAACTGTGCCGGAGCTTTCGATATTGCTTATATCTTCAAGCTCTTCAAGATACTGAGAACTTATATATGCCTCTCCGCTTTCATAGCTTACCTTTGTCCATCCGTTTGTCATCTTTTCAAGTAAGACAAATGTATCTCCTGCCTGAGCCGTTCCGATCTTATCGGCTGCAGAACTTGCAGACTTACGAATGTTTACTCGGTCTGTTGTTCTTACTTTTCTAATAACAGGTTCAGCCGTTTCATCTACAGGAGCTTCTTCCTCAGCTTCCTGATTCTCCGACTCGTCAAGCTGAGCCAAAAGCTTTGCTTCGCTTGCAAGCTGCTCTCCTACGGCCAAATCGATTTCAACCGATGTATCTGCCCAATATTCGCTTAATGCAAGGTTATCTTCCATAATGTTACTGTATGAAACATTGACTGAGTTCTTTAAGTCAAGAACATCGCTTTGCATTGTAACGTTTTTGATATAAAGGGCTTCTTCTTCAGAAAGCTCGCTGTTGTTTATATAATAATTTCCGTTTTCATCCATGCAGATGTAAAATGCCTGAAGTCCGGGAATAAATTCCGTTCTTCCCTTCAAATAAACATCTGTTGATACGTACGCTATGTAAGTGTCAGCGTAGGGACCCGGCTTTGTGTAAACATGAATGTTTTCATATCTGTCAAGATATTCGCTCATCTTCTGAAGGCGAATTGACTCGGTACTTGAAACGGCGCTCTGAATATCGTTAAGCATATCGATATCTGCCATTTCCAAAGCCTCGTAATAGATTTGCATCAAAGAATTGATTCCGGGATAAGCATCTTCTTCAAAGCCTGTTTCTTTAACTTCCTGAACTTCGGACTTTGTCTCTTCAAGCACTTCCAAAGCTTCTTTTGCGGCCTGTTCAACCTTTTCTCTGGCATTTAAAGAAACAATGACAGTGACTGAAACAAGAATAAGCAAAGAAAGCGGAAGGAAAATCTTTCCGTAATCCGAAATCCATTCTTTAAAGTAAAGAAGGTTGTCTTTTATTGAACTGCTTATATTATGTAATACTTCTTTGAAAGAAATATGATCTTTTAAGTTCTTCTTATCCATAATCCCTTTTCTCTTTAAATAATAATGCATCCGACAGGAATCGAACCTGCATCAAAGGCGTCGGAGGCCTCCGTTCTATCCATTAGACTACGGATGCTTGCCGCTATGGACACATACCTCGCGTTAAAAATTCAACTCATTTATAATATCATAACGGCAATAAAAGGTCAATCAAACAGGCCTTCTCAAGCTACGGAAAGTGCCGATTTTTCGGCATCGTAATAGTAAACGCTGTTTGATAAAAACTCACTCTTTGATACTTCTGTTTTGTTAACTTCACTAACCATACTCTTTAAGTAATCAATATCATCCACCACGTTTGAAGGAATGAAAATCAGTTCATGAATCGAGCTAGGTAAAATATAAAGTGAAGAAGAAAATTCTTTGCTTATCATCTTTAATTTCTTTTTATCAAGTAATGATGCGGCTCCAAGAGTCCTCTTTCTGTTTGATACAACATACATGGGAAGGGCATTAAACAAGCCGTCTTTTTCCGTTAAATACGGGAAATCTTCGTCTTTTCCTACTCCTCTTTCTTTTAGCATCTTAAGTAAAACACTCTCTATTTTTTCAACCGTACATCCAAGAAGTCTGTCATAGTTTTTTAAGGCTTCTTCAAGCATTTCTTCTTTTGTAATGTTCCATTCTTCAAGGTTTGAATTGCTGATTGCAATAGAGCCTGCTCCAAAGGTTTCATTTTCTACTATTACGTAAAAAGAAACCGCAAGGTCAAGGAACTCAAAGTGGGGTACATCCTTAAGATAGTCTTCGTTCATCTCTTTATTAATAAGTTTTGGAAGAACCATAGTCTTTACTGTGTCATAGTTTGAAAGAAAGCTTATGTCTATAGCGTCCTTCAGGGATGACTTTTCTAAAATAAAATCAATCTCATGCATAATGTAATCAAAATCATTTCCTGCCAAAAGTGCTCTGTACATATCGTTTAAATAAATGGTGGGACTTGCATTTATATCGTCTTTAATCATTGTAATCCCTCTTAATACTTCGCCGTTATTCTTTAACACATCCCTTACCATAATTTGGTACTTATCTTCGTATTTTTCTTTAAAATATTCAATTGTCTTTGATTCAAATTCTTTAAAATCCATATTGGGTATCCTTTCAAAACAGATTTAACCGATAACGCGGTTAAACAAATAATCCGATAAATCGGACGTCTCATCTTTAGCTTTAGGCAAAAAGAAAGAGACAACAAATGTAATTGTTGTCTCTCGGCTTTCAATAAATTGATATACAGATTAAACTCTTGATAAGTATTCGCCTGTACGAGTGTCAATCTTAATCTTGTCACCCTGGTTAACGAACAACGGAACTGCAACCTGTGCGCCTGTTTCAACGATAGCGGGCTTTGTCGCACCTGTTGCTGTATCACCCTTAAATCCGGGTTCTGTTTCGGTAATCTCAAGCTCTACAAAGAGAGGGGGCTCAACCATGAATACTGAACCTGCGTGAGAACATACCTTACACATTTCGTTTTCCTTAACAAACTTTAAAGCGTCGCCGATTGTATCGGTGTTAAGAGCGATCTGCTCATAGTTATCAACGTTCATAAAGTAGTACAAGTCACCGTCGTTATAAAGATACTGCATATCTGCTCTGTCTATACGTGCCTGAGGGAACTTCTCAGTAGGTCTGAAAGTACGTTCAACTACACCGCCGTTGATAATGTTTTTAAGCTTTGTACGAACGAAAGCAGCTCCCTTACCGGGCTTAACATGCTGAAATTCAATAATCTGAAAAATAGCACCATCGATATCGATAGTTACACCATTTCTGAAATCGCCTGCAGAAATCATTTTATTTCCTCCTAAAATATACAACACAAATAATTCCTAGTTATTTTATACTAAACTTAGCCACTTTTCAACTGTTTTTAACAAAAAAATCAATGATAAAAAAGGCCACAAAAAAGGCGCCTTGAAAAAGGCGCCTAATATACTTTTTAGAACTTAAGAAATACGGATCCGTCTTCGTCTTTGAAGGTGTTGGTCATTTCTTCTTTGTCTCCTACAAAGAACTGGTAATCTTCCAAAATCTTATCTTTCTTCATATCGGAAATAGCCTTCTGAATATCGAGCTTTTCAATTTCAAAATCTGAACCGATGTATGAATAATCATCTCCTGCGTTAAAATTCAAAGAGATGTTATCAAGATCTGCCATCTTGGAACGATTATCGGGCACTTCGGGAGTGTTAAGTACAGGTACTTCAACAGCCATAGAAGCACTATTCTCTATTTTTTTGACTTCCTCCTGCTTACTTACAGCTTCTAAGTCAACTTTGGGAATGTCAACCACTTTATAATTATTGTAGAATCCGCCGTAATCAGAATAAAGATTAATAGCCATTGTTATTTCCTCCAGGTATTATATATATCGGAAGGATTTTACAAAACTTAACCTATTTTACGTATTTTGTTTTTGCCGCGTTCATTAAGGATTTTGTATAATCGTCTTTCGGGTTAAAGTATACATCCTCCTTGTTACCCATTTCGACAATTTTTCCGTCTTTCATCACCATTACTCTCTCGCATAAATCGTAAATAACTCTAAGGTCGTGAGAAATAAACAAAATGGCAATTCCAAGCTCGGCATGAAGCTTCTTTAAAAGCTTAAGTATCTGGCTTTGAACCGTTACATCAAGAGCTGAAACAGGTTCATCCGCAATTAAGAATCTTGGCTCCTGCATTAAAGCTGCCGCAATACAGATTCTTTGGCGCTGTCCTCCGGATAATTCATGAGGATATCTATCAAGAATCTCTTCGCTAAGCTCGACCTTCTTTAACATATCAAGAACACGTCTTTTTCTTTCTTCCTTGTCAAAGTGTCCTTTAACTTTAATGGGCTCTTCCAAAATAAACCCAATCTTTTTTGCGGGATTTAAACTTCCGGCAGGGTCTTGAAACACCATTTGAGGGCGCTTTGCGTAGTGCTTTACATATCCTTCAACGCCCTTTTTCTGAATGCCGAGAATTGCTCTTGAAAGAGTGCTTTTTCCGCATCCCGACTCTCCCGCAAGGCCCAAAATCTCGCCTTCTTTAACGGTGAAAGAAACGTCTTTAACTGCATAAAAGTCTTTTTTATCTTTTTTAAATTTTACACTTAGGTTTTTTACTTCCAAAATGTCAGCCATTTAATCACCCTTTATAAAACGGATTCTTTGGTATCGCACTTATAAGTTTCTTTGTGTAATCTTCTTTTGGATTATTAAAGATGCTATCACACTTTCCGCTTTCAACCACCAATCCGTTTTGCATAACCAATACATTTTCACAAAGCGTATTTACCAAGCTTAAATCATGTGAAATAAACAGAATGGCGGTTCCGCGTTCTTTGTTAATACGCTTTAAAAGCTCCACTATTTCTGCCTGAATGGTAACATCCAATGCAGTGGTTGGTTCATCGGCAATAATGAGCTTTGGCTGAATAATCATAGCAGCCGCAATCATCGCTCTTTGTCTCATGCCTCCCGATAATTCGTGAGGATAACTGTTATATACAGCTTCGGGATTTGAAAGTTCCACGTCCCTTAAGGCTTCGATAGCACGATCTTTCATTTCTATCTTATCCATTACCGTATGAACTCTTAAGCCTTCTTCTACCTGCCAGCCCACCTTCTTTAAGGGGTTAAAGGAATTAAGGGGCTCCTGAAACACCATGGTGATTTCATTACCCTGAATCTTTCTTAAAACCTTTCTTTCAACTTCCAAAAGGTTGATTCCTTCAAAAATAATCTGTCCGCTCTTTTCCATGTCGTGACGGCTAAGAAGCCCTGCTATTGCAAGAGCCGTCATGGTTTTGCCGGAGCCTGATTCTCCAACAATACCTAAGATATCGCCTTTATCCATGGAAAGGTCCACATCGTAAACCAGGGTATCCGTGGTTTTTCTGTCATGAACTTTTATACAAAGATCTTTAACTGTAAGCATACTCATAATTACTTTTCAAGACCTCCCGCCATAAGTGAAAAACCAAGAATCATCATTACAATAACGATACCGGGGAAAATAGCGTTTAAGGGATTTGAAAATATATAAGCCTGAGCCTCTGAAAGCATACGACCAAGGCTTGGATTGGGAGGCTGTACTCCCATTCCCAAATAACTCATGCCTGCCTCCGCCAAAACGGCATTATTAAATCCTATAAGGATGCTTGACAATAATACCGTTTTAAGATTTGGCAATATGTGCACGAAGATAATACGTAAATCAGAAGCTCCGTAGAGCTTTACACACTGAATGAAATCAAGGTTTCTTATTCTTAACACTTCGCCTCTTACGATACGGGCAAAGCTTGGTACAAAGGCGATTCCAAGGGCAAGAATTAAGGTGTTTCTTCCGCCACCTAATAAACCTATTATCAAAAGAGCAAGCAAAACAGAAGGAAAGGCTAAAACCGCGTCATTTAAGCGCATAATGATTTCGTCAAGCCATCCTCCGTAATAGCCGGTTATGGTGCCTACAATAGTGCCCACAAGTGTTCCAATGATAACAACTAAACCTGCTACAAGCATTGTCTCTCTTACGCCAACCATTACTCTTGAAAAGATATCTCTTCCAAAGTTATCGCAGCCGAAAATATGGGACAAAGTGGGCCCCATAAGCTTTGTGGAAGGGTTCATTTCCATAGGGTCAAAGGGTGTATAGAAAATGCCCGAAAGCATCATAATAAACACTAAACCCGTAAGCACGCAGCCGATTATGAACTTTACTCGTTTGTTTTTATCTCGCATATTCTATACGTGAATCCTGGGATCGAATTTTCTGTAGAGTAAATCTACAATCAGGTTACTTACTACAACAAAAACAGAAAGAAGCAAAATGATTGCTTCAACTACAGGGTAATCTCTTCCGGAAATGGATGTAAGTAAAATACGTCCAAGGCCCGGTACGGAAAATACCTGCTCTACTATCAAAGAACCTGCAATGATGTCCGCAAAGGCCATTCCCAAAAATGTAATTACGGGAATGCAGGCATTCTTTAATACATGCTTATAAAATACCGCTCTTGTGCGATTACCCCTTGAATAAGCGGTGCGCACGTAATCCTTATCGGCTTCTTTTAACGCAGTGTCTCTAAGAAGCTTAACCACCATGGCAATTTTAGGAAGTGCAATGGAAATGCTTGGGAAGAATAAATATCCAAGGCATCTTACAAAGCTTTGCTTGTAAGAAACAAAGCCTCCCGGTGAAAACACTTTTAGAGCCACACCAAAAATCAAGGTTATTATTATACCCGAAAAGAAAGAGGGTACACTCATAATGAACTGATTTACGGATGTAATAATAACATCAAGTTTTGAATCGGATTTTCTGGCAGCATAGATTCCCAAGGGGAAAGAAATAAGCACGGTAAGAACGATAGCCATTACCGATAAAAGCATGGTTATCACAATTTTTTCTTTTAACAAAGATGTTACAGACTGATTGTAACTGTAAGAAGTTCCGAAATCTCCGTGAAGAATTCCGCCTATCCACTCAAAATACCTTGTAACCACAGGTCTGTCTAAGCCCATTTCGTGCATCAAATTTTCAATGGCTTCGGGGGTAGCCTGAGTGCCAAGCTTTGAAACTGCGGGGTTTCCGGGAATAAAAGAAAAAGCAAAGAAAACGAGAGCAGAAACTATCAATAAAGTTACAATAAGCGTACTTATCTTCTTTAAGATATATTTCATGCTCTCACCTTCTTTCATTTATTATTCTACAGGCTTAATCTTTGCAATATCACATACATAGATGGGATAGAATTCATATCCTGTATATTTTTTGTTTATAGCCACAAGCTGAGCTAAGTCCTGAATGTAAACATTGGCAGCTTCATTGGCCAAAATCCATTCACATTCTTTGTAGTATTCTGTAGCTTCTTCATCGTTTGTGGTTTCAATAGCCTTTTTGTATGTTTCGTCATACTTATCGCTCTTGAAGTTTACAAAGTTCTTTCCTGAATCGGAAACGAATCTTTCAAGCATTGAGCTTGCTGTCATCTGAGAAGCGTCAACACCGATAACTGTAGCTTCAAACTGTCTTCCGATGTAAACATCGTTAAGCCATGAATCCCATTCAACAAGCTTAATTTCTGCGTTTACGCCGATTTTCTTAAGCTGCTCAACTATAACCTGAGCTGTGTCGATATGAGGCTGATAGTTTGAAGGAACTGCGATTTCAAAAGAGAAACCGTCTGCATATCCTGCTTCTTTTAAAAGTTCTTTAGCCTTTTCAATGTCGGGCTCGTATACGTCGTTGATTTCATCTACGTAATACTTACCAAATGCCGGGAACATTGAAGAACCGATGGGTGTTCCCTTTGAATCAAATGCCATATCAAGGATTTCTTTCTGATCTACAGCATAACATAATGCTTTTCTGACATTTTCATTCTTAAAAGGTTCAAAATCGTTATTTAAGTAAAGAGCCTGTACAAGGTTCATGGTTCCCTCTAAGATTTCAAAATCAGAACCTTCAAGCTGCTTAGCCTGAGCTGTTGTGATACGAGCAAAGAGGTCTACGGAACCACCCTTTAAATCCATTACGATTGAATCGGCATTTGCACAGATCTTAAGTGTTACATCTTCAATATAAGCCTTTTCGCCCCAGTATTCATCAAATCTCTTTAAAATAATGTTTTCCTGAGGTGATCTTGATACAAACTTGTAAGGGCCCGTACCAATAGGGTTGGTGGCGGGATTGGGATTGTCCTTAGGAATAATTGACAATGTCATGTACTGAAGGAAATCCGCATTCTTTTCGGGCAATTCAAATACTACGTTTTCACCGTCTGCATAATATTTAACATCAGTAAACGCCGATGCGTAAGCTGAATTGCTTGACGGATCGGCGTTTTTATCTATGCTGTATAAAACATCCTCCACCGTCACTTTGTTGCCGTTATGGAACTTACAATCCTGATTTACATGGAATGTATAGGTAAGTCCATCTTCTGAAATTGTGTAGCTGTCTGCCACGGCGGGGTATAAATCACCATTCTTATCGGGCTTCATTAAGCCTTCATAGATATTAAACAATATCTCTCTTGTTCCTGCCGCAAGCGCTTCGCTTGGGTCAAGACTGTCCTCTAAATCCTGAGGAATACCAATGGTAATGTGTGATGAAGATTCACCCGCCTTATCGCCTGCACATCCGCACAGTGCAATAGTAAGTGTGGCAGATAAAAGTATCAGCCTCCACATGTTCTTAAAAGCTTTCATTCTTTTATCTCCTATCTTCGATATTTATTTAACAATATACTTATATACTAATAATTAACGGCAGTCAACAAAAAAGAGCACAAAAGTTTTTCTTTTGCGCTCTAAATTATATGCACTATTATTTTAACATTCTCTTTAACTCATCCATAAAGGTGTTAACGTCCTTAAACTCTCTGTAAACGGACGCAAATCTTACATATGCAACCGCATCAACATCCTTTAATTTGTTCATAACAAGCTCACCGATAACGTGGCTGTCTATTTCCTTTTCTTCCATTCCGAAGATTTCGGTTTCAACATCATCAACTATACGGCTGATCTGAGCGGCTGATACCGGACGCTTATGACAGGCTCTTAATACTCCGCTTTCAAGCTTCTGGCGGTTATAAGTTTCTCTGTTTTTATCTTTCTTAATAACAATCAAAGGAATAGTTTCAACCTTCTCATATGTGGTAAATCGCTTATCACATGCAGAGCAAACACGTCTTCTTCTGATTGAACTGTTATCGTCTGCAGGTCTTGAATCAATAACGCTGGTGTCGGGATGACCGCAAAAAGGGCATTTCATATTCGCTACTCCTTTGTTGGAACAAATACAATATATAGGTTAATTGACTACATTTTTGATTATATATTGTTTGTAAACTTATGTCAATAAGTTATGGTAACCATTTTTAATCTAAATTTCCTTTAAAATAAAGAAAAACAGTCCCTTCGATAGACGAAAGGACTGTTTTATGTTACTCTTTAACGCCACCGATGGTAAGACCGGTAACGAAATATCTTTGTAAGAAAGGATACAAGCAAATGATAGGAAGCATGGTTACTACCGTCGCTGCTGCTCTTATGGTTACCGGCGTAACTGTTGCAGCACTGTTCTTTGCGGCTTCAGCCGATGTGCTTTGCTGCATAACCGATGATAAAAGTTTCATAAGCTCGTATTGAAGTGTGGTGTGTTCATCAGCAAGTCTGTTATAAAGCATTGAATCAAACCAGCTGTTCCACTGATAAACCGCCACAAACAAAGCTATGGTTGCATAAACCGGTTTACAAAGAGGTGAAATGATCTTTGTAAATACGGTCCAATACCCCGCTCCGTCAAGCTGCGCCGACTCTTCCAACGAATCCGGAAGTCCGTGCATGTAGGTTCTTAATACAAGCATGTTCCAGGCGCTTACCATACCGGGCACAACGTATACCCAGAAGGAATTTGTAAGTCCTAAGCTTTTATATAAAACAAAAGTAGGAATCATACCGCCGTTTACATACATTGTGATAACCCAGAAAAGTGAAAATCCCCTTTTAAACAAGAATCTCTTTCTGCTTAATACAAATGCCAAAAGTGCACATGCAAACAGTGAAGAAAGTGTTGCCAAAACCGTTCTTAATACGGAGTTTTTTGCTCCTACCAATAAGTCTTCCATCTTTAGAACCGTTTTAAAGTTTCTCATGGAAAACTTTCTTGGCCACAAATGGATACCGCCCCTTACGGCATCCGTTCCGTCATTAAAGGAAATGGCGATGGTGTTAATAACCGGATACACTGTGATAATAATGAATGCAAGCATAAAGATTGCAATGAAAATATCAAAAATAATGCTTTCGGCGGTGTAATGTTTATGTTTTCTCATTTACTCCACCCCCTTAGAATAGTCTTTCATCGCCGTTACGTTTAGCGATGTTATTAAATATCAAAATCAATGTAATACTGATGACGCTCTTAAAAATACCTGCGGCAGTACCAAGTGAGAAGTCATTTTGAGAAATACCCCACTTTAGTACGAAAATATCGATGGTATCCGATACTTTCTTAACCAGTCCGTTACCAAGTAAGTACTGAACTTCAAAACCTGCATTCAAAAGATTACCTATGTTAATAAGTAAAAGAATCATAAATGTAGGCTTAATTCCTGGAAGTGTGATGTATTTTATCTTTTGAAGTCTACCTGCACCGTCAATTGACGCCGCCTCATATAGGCACGGGTCTATGGCTGTAATGGCCGCAAGATAAATAATTGCGTTCCATCCGGTTTCTTTCCAGCAGTGTGCAAAAGCAACGATTCCCCAGAAATACTCAGGATGCGCAAAGAAGTCGATTACTCTGTCCGTAATGCCGAATTTAATGAGCAATTCGTTTACGATACCGGAGTTTGACAATGCATCATGCAAAATACCGGTTACAATGATCCATGAAAGGAAGTGCGGCAAATAAGAAATTGTCTGAATGGGTTTCTTTATAACGTTTGCCTTGATTTCGTTTAATAAAATTGCAAACAAAACCGCCATAACCGTTTGGGTTACAAGGTTTAAAAGGCCCATAAAGAACGTATTTCTAACCACCGGCCAAAATGCGACGCTCTTATTCATGAAAAGGAATTTAAAGTTTTCAAGTCCAACAAACTTTGAACCGAAAATACCAAGCTTTGGCTTATACTTTTGAAATGCCATAAGCCAGCCTGCAAGCGGAAGGTAATAAAACACGATTCCGTAAACAAGCATAAAGAAACTTATTATCAAAAGAGCCTTCTGACGCTTGATTTCTTTCCATGTTATTTTTCTGTCTTTTATTTCATCAACATTTTTGTTTTTCTTTTCTTTAGCCATACTGACTCCCATTAAATAAATATAAGCGGCAACAGCTTCATGATATCCACCATTGCCGCTTTATAATTTTATTTATTTGAATGTATCAAGAATATCCTGCATTTCTTTTAAGAAATCTTCAGGTTTGCAAGCGTTGTATGCTGCCATATAATCGCTCCATCCCTTTTCGAAATCAGGTGCCATAACAACCTTAGGCAACCATTCATGCTTACATTCGCCCATCAATGTCCAAGCAAGTCCACCGGGTGTATCCTTTGTGAAGTTGTTTGAATATGAGTACATAGGGAACCAAGGTCCGTTTGTCTCAACTACAGAACCGATCATTTCAGGGTATGTGGTTACGCCGTATGCGTTGAAGCAATCAACCAAAGGCTTAGCCATGTTGTTCATGAATTCTGAAGGCTGTTCTTCAGGCTTGTTAGCGTTCTTACCGTCACGGCTTGTGCCTGACCACTGAGGCATGTAGCTGTACTGGCAACGGTGAGCTGCCTGATAAGAAGTATCTGCCCAGTTAACTCTCTGTTCGTCTGTACGATAGTAAAGTCCCTGGTCGTCAACATCATAGTCAACACCCTTAACACCCCAGAATCTTAAATCGTGTAATTCCTGATCCATAGCACAGTCAACAAGGAACTTAAATGCCTTATCGGGATCCTTACAATCTACAGAGATTGCAACACCTGATGCCTGGTTAACTGTATCGTCGTATGTGTGCCATCTGTTGTCCATACCTTCTTCTGTGGTAAGACCTAAGCATACATAGTTACATCCCTTTTCATCGAGACCCTGTGTCTTAAATACATCGTTTACTGTGTAAGCGAAATCCCACCACTGGTCTACCATACCAAGTACTCTACCTGTTGAGAGTTTGGAGATGTATTCATCATAGTTCTGTGTGAATGATTCGGGATCAACAAATCCCTTCTGATATTCTTCGTTAAGTTTCTTTAAGTATTTCTTTGTATCTTCTGATGTGTTGTAATCTTCGATAGTCATGGTTGACTTATTAACGATTACAGAACCATCGTTGGGATAACCTGCAAGGAACTGTCCTGCGTTTTCAAGACAGAAGTATCTCCAGTCTTCGCAGAGGATTGTATAAGCAATGTTTGCTGTACCGTCATCCATTGTAGGATTAGCTGCGATGTATCTTTCGATTACATCAAAGTACTGATCCATTGTCTTGATTTCGGGATATCCTGCCCATTCAAGAACTCTTACCTGAATCCAGAAAGCTTCATCGTTGTGTGTTGTAGCCTTAGATTGTCCAAGAGTGTTTCCGAAAGGATTGATCCAGTAGATGTGTCCATCGGGCTGACGGAACTTTTCCCATTCTTCGTCTGTAAACCAGAGCTTTTTGAATTCGGGATAAGCATCAATGTAGTCATCCAAAGGAAGGAGTGCATCAGCGTCAACGAGCATCTGCATTTCATCTGAATCGATGAAGTCGGGATATTCGCCGCCTGCGATAAGTGTACCTGTAGCTTCGGAAGCTGTCTGTCCTGTAAGCCAGGTTTCCTTAATTCTTACGCCGTACTTGTCTGCAATAATCTGAGCGATTTCGTTGTCAGAATTGATTTCAGAACCGGGCATAGTGATAAAGAAAGTAAAATCTGTAACCTCACCGGGAGTTGTCTCTGTCTGAGCAACTTCGGTCTTTGAGCTTTCGGTAGATTCAGTCTTGCTTGCGGGAGCAGGTGTGTCAGCGGTCTTATTTCCGCATCCTGCAAGTGAAGCAACAAGCATGATTGAAGCTAAGCTCAATGCAACTAACTTTTTCTTCATAAAAATCCTCCTCTATTTTTTTTGCGTAAGTTCCTCTTACACAATTATTCTAAAATGTGAACAAATTGTGTACAACCGAGAAACTTTAAAAGAAACCCCGACAAAATATAGAATTTGCCGGGGGAATTTTATCCTTTAATCTGTTTCCTGAATTTTGCGGGGGTGCAGCCCTTATCCTCAATGAACCTGTTTATGAAATAGTCAACATCCTTATATCCTACGGCCTCCGCCACTTCATAAGTCTTAAGATCCGTGTTGATTAAGAGTTCCTCCGCTTTTTCAATTCTTATCTTATGAAGATAATCTTTAAAGGAAATGCCGTATTTATTCTTAAAAAGCTGCCCAAGATAAGCTGAGTTTATAAAGTACTTTTTACCAAGTTCTTTTAAGGTAATATTATCTTTATAGTTTACCCTTATATCCTCTTCCACCTGCTTTATGACGCCTCCCGATTGATTGGTGCGAAGCTGATAAATGTATTCGGCAAAATCTGTTAAAAGAAGGGAAATACTTTCATCGTTGTTTCCTAAATCAGTTCCTTCAAAAGCATTTTTGCTTATATACTCAATAGCTTCCGTCTGGTCAATACTTTCATCCGTTTTTACAACCATATGGGATAGCTCAAACATCATATAATTTATAACCATTCCCACAATTCTTGAGTCGGATTTTTTAAATAAAGAAACCAGTTTCTTTGCGTTTTCTTTTATGGCTTCAGTATCATTTGTATATACAAAGTGAAGAAGCTCGTCGATAAAAGCCTTATCTACGCTCTTTTCTTTAACTTCCCACTTACCGTTACCTTTATTGCTTTGAAATCCCGTTACAAAGTTTGCAACCAAAACTCCCATGCAGGAATCGGAAAGCTTTTCGATGGAAGAAACCTTACTCCCCACCAAAACGCTTATATCAAAGTCAAAACTGTCCGTAAGCTTTTCTTTTAATGACTCTATATAATCATTTTCAGATTCGCCCTTTAAAAGGTCATCGCTTAAAATCACGCCAACATCATAGTTTTTCCCTCTTAAAGAAACATCGTAAATAACTCTGAAGTCAACTCCGACCAAAGAAACCAATCTCGTATACAAAGCCTTTAAAGAAAGCCTTTTTTCTTCGTCTGAAAGAAGCGCATTTTTTTCGCTGTTTTCATCAAGTTCAAAAGAAATATACCTAACACCCTTAATATCGCCAAGATATTTTTTTACAAAAGCTACGGTTTCAGAGTCTGCCTTACCTCTTAATACGGAAATGATTCTTCTTGAGTACTCTTCTCTTTGCCTTACAACTTCGTTTTCTTTAGCCTTCATACCTACATTTAATTCAGCCGAAGCCTTTTTTAAGACATTAAGAAGCTCTTCTTTTCCAATTGGCTTTAAAAGATAATCCAAAGCCTTATATTTTAGGGCACTTCTTGCGTAGTCAAAGTCGTCAAAGCCTGTTAAAATAACAAACTTTGCACTGCTTATCTTTTCTTCATACACTTTTTTAAGAAGTTCTATACCTGTCATGTTTGGCATCTTAATATCCGCAAACACAATATCCGGAGCTTCACTCTTAATATATTCAAGAGCTTCTTCCCCGTTTGATGCCGTGGCAACAATATCAAATCCTTCTTTTTTCCAATCGATGAGCATTGATAATCCCTGAATAATAAAGGGCTCATCATCAACCAACAATACTTTAAACATAGCTATACCCCTGTTCTTGTGGGAATTTTAATGGTGACAAGCGTACCGGCTCCGGGTTCGCTTTCAATCTCAAATTTAACTTTGTTATCTGAAAACATCTTTAGTCGCAAAGCGGCATTAAGTATTCCGATTCCCTTATGCCCCTTTAACATATCAAGGTTTACGTTATTGATGTTATCAATCATCTCTAAGATTACTTCATCGGGAAGTCCGTTTCCCGTATCCTCTACTTCCATAACAAGACTTCCGTCATCTTTATATATACGAACAAAGATCCAGCATGAAGAAGTCTTTTTCTCCATTCCGTGAATGCAGGCATTTTCAACAAAGGTAACAAGTGTAATCTTAGGGATTAAAAAGTTTTCACAGTCTTCGTTTACGTTTATTTCATACATAAGCTTGTTTCCGAAGCGATACTTTTGAAGCTCTAAGTATGCTTCCACAAACTTTACTTCGTCGCTTATAGTAACGTAATCATTTCCCCATTCAACGTTCTGCCTTTGCATAACCGCAAGTTTTTCAACCATTCTGGCGGTTTCGTTTTCTTTCTTTATAACGCTGTGCATTCTGATGCTCTCTAATGCATTAAATAAGAAGTGCGGGTTAATCTGAGAATGAAGTGCAAGTAATTCCGCCTGTTGTCTTGCAATATCCGTTTCCTGACGCGTTAAACGTTCCTTATACTCTGTCTCTATAAGGTTATTTAGTCTCGTGGCCATGTCGTTATAGGATTGCATAAGCATGCTTATTTCGTCCGTTCCGTTAATGTTACTTATCATAGAAAGAGTATTTGATTCATTTTCATCAAGCTTCTTTGTAAGAATGGTAAGCCTGTCGGTAAATGACTTGTTTAACACAACCATAACTATGTATGGAAGCAAAACATTTAAAGAAAGAAGGGCCAAAATCAAAAGGATATTATCCTTAATTGCCTTCCAAATTATATTTTCACCTTGAAGAACATATATGTTAAAAGGCTTCTTTAAAACCGTAAAATTATCTTTATATGCCACTTTGTCATATAATTCATCCGTCATTTTAAAGTAAGGAGCGTAAATACCTCCCTTTTGATCGTTTGAAAAAACTATTTGGTCTCCGTAGCAAACATAAATCGTAAAAGGATATTTGGCATTATCAAGCTGACTTACTATTTCGCTATAGTTTAAATCAAGATAAATAATGTTTTCTGAAACTGTTTCAAGAAAACTGTCGTAGTAGTTAAAGTCAGAAATAATAGCAAATACTCTTCCGCTCATCCAGTTAACCTTTGTGTAATCTATGTAAATAAAGTTTTCATTATTCGATTTTTCAAATTGCTTATACCACTCTTTTTCTTTTGCGCCTTCTAAAGCCTTAAAATGACCGCCGCTTACTACACCGGGAGAATCGGAATAAATGGTTGCATTTGCGCGCTCGCTTGCAAAGGTGGTGTTTTTATTAATCTTATAGTATCTGTCGTAATAATCTAAGTTGGATTCAAAGTTTGCGTTTGCAAATAGATTTAAGTTAATGTTTGTTTTTAAATCGCTCATGAAATTGTATGAGGATTCAACAAAAGACGAAATAATGTATTTCGTAGACTCCGCCGTATCGACCATTCTGGCACGGTCGTCACGTTTTTCGGCATTTACCATGATGGCAAGAATAAAGGTATCGGTTAAAACAAGAGGCAGAAAAATGCAGACCACCAAAAGGACCTGCAGCTTTTTCTTTATGCTTATGCAGTTAAACCATTCCACCAAATGTTTCATTTATACCCCTTAAAACATATAGTTTTTATCCACCCTAAATCTAGTTTAAGCGAAAAGAAAACTTAAGTAAAGAAAGAAAATCCCTCTTTAATCTGTTTAAAGAGGGATTTGATGTTACTTTATCATGTTTTCATAAGAAAAAATCGGTGTGTTATCTTTACTCCATTCAACCTTCATAAGCATGGTGTGACGGTTTGGATCGTATAAAGGATCGCCTTCAATATCCTTATAAGTTCTTGCATGAAATACGCACACATCGCTTCCGTCAGGAAGCTTTGTGAAACTATTATGTCCGGGTCCAAAGAAACCTTTATTTGCATCTGATGATAAAATAGGTTTCTTTTCTTTAACCCAAGCTCTGGGATCCAGTAAATCTTCATTTTCACCAATGCTTAACATTCCCATGCAATAGCATTCGCCTGTAGCGCTGGCTGAATAGGTAAGAAAAATCTTTCCGTCATGCTTTAAAACTGCAGGGCCTTCGTTAACCCAGATGTCTACTCTTTCCCAGTCATAATCGGGAGTGGTAAGTAATACCTGCGCAGTTTTAAGCTTTGTGGGAGATTCCATCTTTGCAATGTATAAATTCGAAATTCCCACTCCTGCGGCCACTTTTTCTGCCCAAACGTAATATCTTTCGCCCTTGTTTTCAAAAATTGTGGCATCTAAGCTAAATGATAAAAAGGAATAAATATCGTCATCACTTTTTTGAATCATTCCTTTTTCTATCCACTTATCATTACACGGATCATTTCCTTCGCATTCAAGAACGAAAGGACGAATGCGCCACTTATCTTCTTCCATTCCTGCGGCAAAGTAGATATACCACTTTCCGTCAAGGAAATGTAATTCGGGAGCCCAAATATGCTTACTCATTTCTCCCGATTCATGCTTATTCCAGATTACGACTTCGTTAGCATCTTTAAGCCCCTTTAAAGAATCGCTTTTTCTAAGAACAATCTTGTCATATTCCGGAACGGACGCTGTAAAGTAGTAGGTTCCGTCAGTATGCCTGTAAACATAAGGGTCTGCTCTTTGAATTATAAAGGGCTCATTAAAATCTGTAATCTTACCGTTAATCTGTCTTTCCATAAAATATTAAATTCTGCCTGCTTCCTTAGTAAGTTTATATAGTCTCTTTGAAAGGGCTTTTGTATTTGCTCCCTTCTTCATGCGCCATACCCAGTTTTTAGGGTCCAAAGTGCTTGGCGTATTCATTCTGGCATCAGCTCCAAGTTTTAAATAATCCTGCATCTGTACCATGAAAAGGTCAGCCTTTGAATTCATGCCGGCCCTTATAATAGCCTCGCACAAATCATCCGTCTCTGCAAGCTTTAAATACTTACGGGCAAATCTTACGCACTTTGGTGCAATGCGTTTGCTCCACTGAATCAGCGTCTCGTTATCGTGAGTGCCTGTGTAGCAAACACAGTTTTCTGTATAGCAATCGGGAGTATAGTCGTTTTTCTTTGTGGCATCAAAGCCAAATTCAAGGATTTTCATGCCGGGGAAGCCCGAATCTAGCTGAAGCTTCTTTACAGCAGGTGTTAAGAAACCTAAGTCTTCAGCGATAAATTCAACATCCGGAAGTTCTTTCTTAATGGTGTTGACAAAAGCCTTTCCGGGGCCTTTAACCCATTTACCGAATTCCGCCGTCTTATCGCCGTAGGGAATAGCCCAGTAGCTTTCCAACCCTCTAAAGTGATCGATTCTAATTACATCAAAGCACTCCGCATTTTTAGAAAGTCTCTTTACCCACCAGGAAAACTTATCTTCCTTCATCTTCTTCCAGTCATAAATGGGATTTCCCCAAAGCTGACCGGTCTTTGCAAAGGCATCCGGAGGACAGCCCGCAACCTTGATGGGATCAAGATTTTCATCAAGCTGATAGTTTAAAGGATTTGCCCATACATCGGCAGAATCATAGGGCACATAAATGGGTATGTCACCTATGATCTTTATTCCGTTATCCTTAGCGTATTTTCTAAGAAGAGTCCACTGCTTTGAAAATACGTACTGAACAAATTTATGAAAATCGATGGTTTCTTGATACTTAAGCTTAGCTTCTTTAATGGCCTTTTGTTTTCTAAGCTTAAGGCCCTCTTCCCATTCATTCCATGGTCTGTAATTATGGTTTTGCTTTAATGCCATGAACAAAGCAAAATCATCAAGCCACCAGTTTTCTTTCTTACAAAACTTTTCAAATTCTTTATCGGGGTTCTTTTTAAACCTTTTGTAGGCACAAAGAAGCACTTTTTCCCGATTAAAAAACATAGCTCCGAAATCTACTTTTTTAGGGTCTTTTCCCCAGTCATACTTATCGATTTCATTTTGCTTAAGTAACCCATCCTCAACCAATAAATCAAGGTCGATAAGATAAGGGTTTCCTGCAAATGTGGACAATCCCTGATAAGGAGAATTTCCGTAGCCTGTGGGATTTACGGGAAGTAACTGCCAGCAGGTCTGGCCCGAAGCCTTTAAAAAGTCCACAAACTCAAATGCGCTTTTACCCATGGTACCGATACCATAGGGTGAAGGAAGTGATGAAATGTGCATCAATATGCCACTTTGTCTCATAGCGTTCATTCCTCCATAGGTTATATTTCTTTAACGCTTTGTCTTAAATCAAGGTCAAAAGGTATGTATTCATGTCTTGATGTGCCTTCATTTTCAAGGCAATCAACAAGTATTTCACAGCTTCTGTCACAGATTTTGTCGATGCTTTGCTTAACGGTTGTAAGCTTGGGGCAAAAATATGCACCCATAGGAATTCCGTCGTATCCCACAACAGAAATGTCGTCAGGCACTTTAAGCCCTGCATCAGAAATTGCGGAAACAGCACCGATTGCCATTACGTCTGCAAGGGCAAACACTGCGGTTATTTTCTTACCGCTCTTTAAGATTTTATCCATTGCTTTGTAACCTGCTTCAAAAGAATATCTTCCCTTTTCTTCGGGACCGAATTCTTCAGGCTTAAGCCCATACTTTTTCTGAGCTTCCTCCCATCCGATTCTTCTTTCGTCTGATGTATCGGAACCTGTGGTACCGCCCACCAAAGCAATGCTTCTGTGACCCATCTTAAGAAGGTATTCAACTGCTTTTTTAGCTCCTTCCAAGTCGTTTGTCGCAACACTTGAAAGGTTATCAAATCCCCAGTCTTTTGCGTAGTTTGTGACAAGAACCGTAGGGATGTGAATCCGATCAAAGCCTTTAACAAAGTTTTCTTTGTTTCCTCCAAGAACAATCAAGCCGATTGCTCTTTTTTCAAGGCATACTTCTCTTGCTCTTGTAACTTCATCCGATTCTTCATCCACATACTCTGTAATGAGGGTATATCTTGTTTCTCTAAAAAACATCTGGATTCTTTGCACCATAACGGGAAAGAGTTCGTTGAATGTTCCCTTTACCACTATGATTATGTTTTCGCTCTGACTCTGCTTTAGATTCTTTGCGCTTACGTTTAAGATAAATCCGTGTTTATCAACCACTTCCATTATGGCTTTTCTGGCCTTCTCACTTACGTTTGGATGGTTGTTTAAAACCCTTGATACAGTTCCCAATGAATAACCGGTTTCTTTAGCAATATCTTTAATAGTCATGTCTAACCCTTTACCGCTCCTGCCGCTACTCCCTTTATTATATACTTCTGACAGAATAAATACAGAACAATTATAGGGAAAATACTCATCATAATGATGGCCATTGTAGCGCCCATATCAACGGAGCCGTAGCTTCCTTTTAGGTATTGAATATGGATGGGAATTGTCATGTACATGGTCCTGTCAAGCACAAGGTAAGGAAGCAAATAGTCGTTCCAAATCCACATAACTTCCAAGATTCCCACCGATACTAAGGTAGGCTTAAGCATTGCAAGCTCTACTCTAAAGAAAATTGCCAAGGGATTGCAACCGTCAATTACGGCAGCTTCCTCTATTTCAAGAGGAATACCTTTAACAAATCCTGAAAACATAAATACTGCCAGGCCCGCACCAAATCCAAGATAAACAATTGGGATAAGGTAAGGAGTATTAAGTTTTAATCTGTCAGCGGTTCCCGACAAGGTAAACATTACCATCTGGAAAGGCACTATCATCGAGAAAACGCATAAATAGTAAACGATTTTAGAAACAAGTGAATTTACTCTTACAATGTACCAGGCAGCCATTGAAGTGCAGATAATAATGAGGGCCGTTGAAGTAATTGTAATGTAAGCACTAAAGAAAGCGGATTTAAGGAAGGGGTAATTACCAAAGGTCATACCCTTTATGTAGTTTGCAAATCCTGCGTAGGATTCTTTAGTGGGAAGCGCAAATGTTTCTGTGTTTACAAAGCTGTTTAACTTAAATGAGTTAATCAAAACTTCCACTATGGGCATCACATAAACGATGCTTATAAGCGTAAAGAAAACAGCCACAACAATTGAAAGTATCGAACTTTTCTTTTTCATTATTGCTGCACCTCCTTTTTACGCGTAAATCTAAGCTGAATCAAAGCCATTACCGCTACAAGGATAAAGAAAACAACCGCTTTAGCCTGAGCAATACCTCTTGATTTAGCCGATGTATAGAATGTCTTGTAAATGTTTAATGCAAGCATTTCGGTTGAATTTATCATGGTGCCGTCATCCCCAAACAATGTGGGCATGCCGCCTGTCAAAGCCAAGTTCTGGTCGAAAAGCTTAAAGGAGTTTGTAAGGGTTAAGAAAATACAGATGGTTATTGAAGGCATAACGTTTGGAATAGTTACTCTAAACAAGGTCTGCCATCTGTTTGCGCCGTCAATCTTTGCGGCTTCCATCATATCTTCCGATACGCCCTGTAAGCCTGCGATATAAATTATCATCATGTAACCGACTTGCTGCCAGCACATTAGGATTAAGAGTCCCCAGAACCCGTAACTTGCTTTTGCAGTTAAGAAGGTTCCGTACTTTGACAGGATACCGTCAAAGATCATGGACCATATATAGCCAAGCACGATACCACCGATCAGGTTTGGCATAAAGAAAACGGTTCGGTATAAGTTTGAACCGGGAATTTTCTGAGTAAGTGCATACGCCACGAAAAATGCAATGACATTAATAAATAAAATCGATGCGATTGCAAATAATGCCGTATACCAAAAAGCGTGTTTAAAAGAAGCATCCATAAATGCTTTTTTGTAGTTTGAAAAGCCCACCCATTTTGCATCGGATACTATGGTAAATTTACAAAATGAAAGGTAAATACCCTGAATAAAAGGCCACACAAAGCCAACCGAAAAGGCAAGCAGTGTAGGTAAAATGAAAATTGGAAAGCACCTTTTAATCGGTTTTCTTATCAATATACTGTTTAATGATGTTCCGTCCGATTTATTTTTCTTCTTCATATCGTTTCCTTAAAAAAGGGGGTGGGCCAACTGCCCGCCCCCTACTTTGGTTAAGTTTAAGTTATCAAGAAACTTAATATGTATTAGCCGTTAACTGCCTGGTACTGAGCTGCCCAACCGTTAACGAATGCCTTTTCAACATTGCTCCAGTCTCCGCCTGCTGCTGAGTACTGCTGAAGTGCTGATACAACGCCTTCTCTCCAAGCATCTACGTTGGGAGTATAGTTAAATGCCCATGTTACAACGTAGTTACCCTTAGCAATAAGGTCGTTTGCGTTTGTGAAGAATACGTTTGAAGATTCTTTAGCTGCCTTGAAAGGAATAGGTCCGAATTCCTGAGCCATCATCTGTGTTCCTTCGTCAGAAGTTACTACCCAGTACATGAAATCAAGTGTAGCCTTGATATCTTCTTCGCTTGCCTTAGCATTAACTGCCCAGCAGTTTTCTGTACCACAGCAAAGAGCTGCTTTTTCTTCACCTTCTGCTCCACAGTAAATAGGAATCATGCAAAGGTCATCATCTGTCATACCGTTCTTTGTAAGGTTAGCGTATTCCCAAGTACCGTTCTGATAGAATACTGCTTTGCCGTTAAAGAATTCAGCTTCGGATTCATCACCTGTCTTAGCTGTGATTTCGTTGGGTGCGCATGTAGCGTTGTTGATGTAAAGATCCCAGATGTTCTTATAAAGGTTTAAGTATGTACCTTTGATTTCAGCGGGCTGACTTGTAACCTTGTCATCTCTGAATTCATAGAACAAAGGCATGTTTGCAAGGTGACCTGAGAATCTCCAAGATGAAGAACCGTCCAAACCTGCAGATGTGAATGCTGCAAATCCGAGTTCATCTTTTCTTGACTGAATGTCTTCTGCAATCTTCTTTAAAGAAGCAAAATCCTTAATGTCTGTAACTTCGTATCCTGCTTTCTTTAAAAGAGTCTTGTTTGTGATGATACCGAATGCTTCGTAGCAATAACCTGCGCAGTAAACTTCGCCGTTTTCGCCCTTTAAGTTAAAGTCATCGGTTGTCATTTCTTTGTAGAAGTCTGTGTTAGAAAGATCTAAGCAATAATCTTTCCAAGTCTCTAATCCTTCTTCATTACCGCACTGGAAAAGTGTGGGTGCTGAGCTCTTACCCATTTCAGCTGTAAGAGTTTCAGAATATGTACCGGAAGCTGCTGTAACGATTTTTACTTCAACACCGGTCTTTGCTGTGTAGTCAGCTGCAAGTTTCTGCCAAGCTTCATCAGCTTCAGGCTTAAAGTTTAAGTAGTAAACAGAACCTGTTGCTTCGGAAGTTGTCTCTTCTGTAGCTGTTTCTGTCTTTGTCTCAGTTGTTGTCTCTTTAGTCTGAGTCTGTGCCTCGGGCTGTGTCTTTGCTTCGCCACAACCTGCAAGTGAAGCAACTGTCATAGCAGCTGCCAAAAGTAATGCAAGTTTCTTTTTCATATATTAACCTCCCTTTTACTTGAATACGTCTTGGAAACGTTTTCATTTACAAAGAGAGTGTAACACCATTTTGGAAACGTTTCAATATGGAAACGTTTCATTCTTGTTGATTTTGTATAGTCTCATAAATTATGGCTGTGGTTTTTGTATATTATAAACAAAAATGATTGGCTTGTGGGTCCTAGCCCACAAGCCAATCATACATTTCCTGATATTTAAGAGCACTCTTCTCCCATGAGAAGTCTTGAGCCATCGCTCTGTCTACCATTTTATTCCATTCACGTTTCTTATCGTAATATATTCTTTCTGCGTTTCTTACGCAGTTAAGCATCTCGTGAGCGTTGTAATTGCTGAACGAAAAGCCTGTTCCTTTGCTTTCGTATTCATTGTAAGGTTCAACGGTATCTTTTAATCCGCCCGTCTCTCTTACAATGGGAAGTGTGCCGTAGCGAAGGGCTATAAGCTGGCTTAATCCGCAAGGCTCGAAGAGGGATGGCATAAGGAAGGCATCTGATGCTGCGTATACCTTATGAGCAAGCTCTTCTGAATAATAGATATTTGCTGAAACCTTATCGCCATACTTCCATGCAAAGTGTCTGAACATGTTTTCATAGCGCTCTTCACCGGTACCTACCACCACAATCTGAATATTGTCAGAGCACATTTCATCCATCATATAAGCTATCAAGTCAAAGCCTTTTTGGTCTGTAAGTCTTGATATGATACCAATCATCATAGCTTTTGGATTAACAGAAAGCCCAAGCTCTGCCTGAAGGGCTGTTTTATTCTTTACTTTTTCTTTTCTGAAAGTAATGGCATCAAAAGGATACTTTAAGAACTTATCCTTTGAAGGATCAAATTCCGTATAGTCGATACCGTTTACAATACCTCTTAAGGAATTGGCCCTAGCTCCCAACAGGCCGTTTAAGCCTTCACCGTAAAAGTCTGTAAGGATTTCTTTTGCATAGGTGGAACTTACGGTAGTGATGGCATCCGCATACACAAGGCCACCCTTTAAAAGGTTAGCATCTTTATAAGATTCAAGTTTGTCAGGTGTAAAGAAATAGTCTGATAAACCGGTAATTGCCTTAACTTCATTAACGCTCCATCTTCCCTGGAACTTAAGGTTATGAATGGTCATAACGCTCTTAATTCCTTTGTAAAATGAATTACCCTGGAAACGCTCTCTTAAGTAAACGGGCACTAAGCCTGTCTGCCAGTCATGGCAATGAATAACTTCCGGTCTAAAATCTATAAGGGGTAATGCTGAAAGAACTGCTTTAGAAAAGTATGCATATTTTTCGATTTCAAATAACGGGCTGTCACCGTATGGCTTTGAACCGTTAAAATAATATTCGCTGTCAATAAAATAGTAAGTAATGCCGTCTTCCACTGCAGACAACACACCTACATACTCATTTCTCCAGTTAAAATCCATATAGAAATGAGTCACATATTTCATTTTGCTTTTCATTTCTTCCTTCATGCAGGCGTACTTTGGAATGAACACTCTTACATCAAAATAACGCTTGTCAATGCACTTAGGAAGTGAACCCACCACATCAGCAAGGCCTCCTGTTTTAATAAAAGGAACGCCTTCGCTTGCCACAAACAAAATATTTTTCATATATATCCCCGCTTTATAAAAACACCTTACTTAGATAAGCATACTACATTTAGATTAAAAATACAAAGCCTATACAAAATATGTAACTCCGGAGAATAAAAGAACGTAATACCACACTCCGCTTATGACATGCCAAAGCAAAATTACGGTTTCCAATGACAATATTATTTTTGCGGATAACTTAGGCTTATTTTTAAAGTAGTCTTTTATAGCTACATACATTGAAACCAAAAATACGAAAAATAATGCTATGGAATATCCCCAGAAAAAGTTTGAATCTAAGTTTCTCTCTCCTGTTTCCAAAAGCAAGAATACTTCAAGGAAAGAAACCGCCCACATAATTAGGGTGCCAAAATAAAGCTTATCTTTGTAAAAGTCCTTTACGTGAGTAAACAATACAATAAGCGGGAATAATACAGAAAGAATAAGTGTAGCCTTAGGATGATCTCCTCTCATGGCTAAAGCCGTAAAAGGACTTATAGTATAGCCGTTTGAATTATCGCTTCCTGACATTACAATGCTTTGTAAAACCATCACGCCCATTGGAAGCACCACGCTTAAAGCCATGATAAATACATTTTTAAATTTTGTACCCTTACATAAATCAACCAATAAAATGATAGCAAGCACAGGGGCAAACACTGTTAAGAAGCTTGCCTTAAAGCCTGTGGTTACAGTTAACAAGAGAGTGTATATTAAATAGTCTTTAACATCAATTTTTTCTTTGTAGTTTAAATAAAGCTTTAAAAATGCAATGATTGTTAAAACCGCAAACAAACGCATAAAAACATATGTGGAGTTATGCCACATATTTGCGTTTTCATATCCTATGTAGTGTTGCTTGTTTGCAGCCTTAATATAAAAGCCCATAACAAAATTTGCAAAGAAAGAAACCACATATAAAATATTGTCGTTTATTTCACCTTTAAAATGCTCATTAAATGCTTTTAAAAGTTTAAAAGTAAAATAAACTGTTATAGATGTGGCTATCGCTAGCACTAAGGCAATCAATATATCCGAAAATTTAAATATGGATAAAAAAAGATAAATAAAAGCCGCCAGTGAATGATAGTAATGCTGATTTAGTGCAAAATCCACATGCACAGCCGTATCAGACTCAAACCTTCCGGTAATCGGGTATTTAAGCTGATTGTAATAAAGAAAAACAAGTGAAATTGTATATATCAAAAGAAAGATAAAGAAAACAATCTTTCCAATGTTTTTATTCTTACTTTCCATAGATTTACATATTCTTTCTTTCGTTGGCTTTTCTCTTTAATTCCTTGGCGTTTTCTATTGTAGCCGCACTCTCTTCATCAAATCCCAAAAGTCTTGAAAGTTCTTCTATCTCGCCGTTTTCATCAAGCTTATTGATGGTTGTTGTGGTGGCGCCGTTTTCAAAGGCCTTCTTGATTTCAAAATGTCTGTCTGAAAATGCCGCAATCTGAGCCAAGTGCGTAATCAAAATAACCTGGTGTTCTTTTGATAACTTAGATAATCTTCCCGATACTTCCCATGCGGTCTTTCCGCTTATGCCTGCATCGATTTCATCAAAAATAAGGGCATCAACAGAATCCTTCTTAGCAAGGATTGTCTTCATGGCAAGCATAATTCTTGATAATTCACCGCCCGAAGAAACATTCTTCATAGGCTTAAGAGGCTCACCGGGATTAGTGGAAATAAGGAAATCTATATTGTCAAAACCGTTTTCCGAAACAAGTTCTTCGTTTGTATCAAAGTTAACTTCAAATCTTGAATCAAAGAAGTTAAGATTCATAAGTTCGCTTGATAATAACTTTGCCAAATCCTTGGCAGAAGCCTTACGTAATTCAGATAACTTAAGAGCGCTTTCTTTGTAAGAAGAAAATGCTTTGTCTAAATCTGCTTTGAGATTTGAAAGGTATTCTTCCAGGTTTTCAAGCTTAGATAATTCTTCGCTTCTTTCATCAAGGTATGAAAGAATATCTTCAATTCTGTTACCAAATTTAAGTTTAAGGGAGTTGATGGTATTAAGCCTTTCTTCAACTCTTTCAAAGTCTTCAGGTGAAAACTCTAATCTTTCCATGTAGTTAGCCGCATCAAGCATGAAGTCCCCTAAAAACTCTTCACACTGAATAAGCGAATCTTCTAAGGTAGCCGCTTCTTCATCAAGAGATGTAACCTTTTTTGCCGCAGAGATTGCTCTTGATAACATGCTGCTTACATCATTCCCTGAGCCTTCAGAAATAATTGCCATAGCTTCATTAAGAGAGCTTAAAATTCTCTCTGAAGCCTGCATTCTCTTAAAATCTGCCTCAAGTTCTTCGTCTTCGCCTACCTTTAAATCGGCGTTAATGATTTCATCAATCTCATATCTTAAAAGGCTTATCTGTCTCTCTCTTTGACTTGAAGACTCCAAAACCTTGTCGTACTCACTCTTTAACCTGTTGTATTCTTTGCAAAAAGAAACCACACTTTTCTTTGCTTCTTCGATGGAGGTTCCACCGAAGGCATCAAGCATATCTCTTTGCTTATTGTTTGATAGCAAAGACTGATGCTCATGCTGTCCGTGAATGTCAATTAAGCCGCCCGCAAGTTCTTTAACCTGCTTGGCCGGCACAATTTCACCGTTAATCTTAAAAACTGTTTTTGTGGGAGTTATTTTTCTTGAAATGCAAACGGAAGAATCTTCTGAAGAGATTTCCATTTCATTAAGAAGAGCTTTTATTTCTTCGTTAGCCGAAAAAACAAGCTCAACATAGGCTTCTTCCTCCCCGGTGCGAATGATATCTTTATCTGCCTTCGCTCCAAGGGCAAGGTTAATGGAGCCTAACAATATTGATTTTCCGGCACCTGTTTCACCGGTTAAGATGTTTAACCCCTTGTCAAAGGAGATCTCGCACTCCTTAATAAGTGCAAGATTCCTTACATGCATGTACTCTAACATACTCTCCGCCTTCTCTTCTCTCTCGGAGTTTTTGTTTTATTTCTTTATAAGCTGTGAAATCTTTTCAAGCAAAAGCTTAGTGTCTTCCACGGTTCTTACAGCCATCATAATGGTGTCATCGCCTGCGATGGTGCCCACAATTTCCGCAAAGTGCATGGAGTCGATTGCCGCAGCAACTGCCATAGCCATTCCCGAAACTGTCTTTATAACTAAAATATTCTGAGCCATATCAATAGACACAAAACCGTCGTTTAAAACTCTTAAATACTTTTCATCAAGCTCATAATCGTTTGCGGTATCCACAGCATACTTGGAACGACCGTTACCGATATTTTGCTTATAAAGGTGTAAAGACTTAATATCTCTTGAAACGGTGGCCTGTGTTACGTTATAGCCTTCCTTTGAAAGTCTGGCGCAAAGCTCGTCCTGAGTCTCAATGGCTTCCTTTTCAATAATCTCCAGTATCTTTCTTAATCTTGCATTCTTCATTGGTTTCCCTCAGCCTCGAATGTAATTGTTAATCGTTCATTTTTCTTTGTAAAATTTCAAGGAAACTAACTTTGTTAAGCTTAATGATTCTTGTACGCTTATCACTTCTTCTCATGATGAAAGAATCACCTGTCTTTAAGTCAAAGTGTGCGGCACCGTCGCTCATAGCAAAAGCAACCTGATCTCCGCCGTTCTTTGCTTCCTTGATTTCAATATATACTTCATCCTCGCCTGCAAGCACAATGCTTCTTGAGTTCATTGTGTGAGGGCATACGGGAGTAAGTACCAAAAGATCCGCGCAAGGCTCCACAATGGGGCCGCCTGCTGAAAGGTTGTATCCTGTTGAACCTGTAGGAGTGGATACAATCACACCGTCAGCTCCGTAAGACTTTAAGAACTGACCGTTTACATATACATCAAAGTTGATGGCTCTGAAGGGCTGAGACTTTAATACGGAAATATCGTTTAAAGCAACAGTTCTTGTAACAACGTTACCGTCACGGATGATGGTGCCCTCAAGCATCATTCTTTCTTCGATAAAATATTCGCCTGAAATAAGGTCACTTAATGCTGAAGTAATGTTAGACTTTTCAACTTCTGCCAAGTATCCCAAAGAACCTAAGTTAACGCCAAGAAGGGGAATCTCTTCTTCCACAAGGTCTCTTGCGGCTCTAAGCATTGTGCCGTCTCCGCCAAGAACAATAATGGCATCGGGGCGCTTTGAGCCTTCAAATACGGCTGCTTCCTCTTTTCCGTAGATTTTTTCATCGTTCATGATTTCAAGTTCTACGGTCTTGCCATTCTTTTCAAGGAAATCCTTAATAAGATTTGTTACTTCAAATCCCTGATCCTTAGACTCATTTGTGCGTATCAAAAAGTGTTTCATTCTTTTCTCCATTCCGACAAGCGTTATTTTTCCAAGCTTGAATGCGCTTCATCAACTATTTTTTCTATATCAAAACTATTATCATTATTAGAATCGCTTTTTTCAATAAAAAGAAGGTATTCTATATTTCCTTCGGGACCTTTAATGGGTGAATAGTCTAATCCCAATATAGTAAATCCCACGCTTTTTGCATAGTCTATCACCTTTTCAATGACGGAAATATGCACTTTCTTATCTTTAACTACGCCTTTTTTACCTACTTCTTCACGTCCGGCTTCAAACTGCGGTTTTATTAAGCATACCATTTTTGCGCCGTTACGTATAATGTTTATTGCAGGTTCCAAAATTTTTGTTAAAGAAATAAAAGAAACATCTACGGAAGCAAAATCAGGTTCGCACCCTATATCTTCGGGAGTTACGTACCTAAAATTGGTTTTTTCCATGCACACAACGCGTTCGTCGTTTCTAAGGCTCCAGGCAAGCTGGCCGTGACCTACGTCTATGGAATAAACCTTAACCGCACCGTTTTGAAGCATACAATCCGTAAATCCTCCGGTGGATGCGCCTATATCCATACAGGTGGCACCCGTTAAATCAATCGGAAATGATGCCAATGCCTTTTCAAGCTTAAGGCCACCGCGACTTACGTATTTTAGCTTTTCTCCTCTTACTTCTATGTTGGATTTTTCAGGGTCGAACACAGAGCCTGCCTTGTCTTCCTTTTGACCGTTTACGTAGACATCACCCGCCATAATAACGGCTTTTGCCTTTTCTCTGGAAGTTACAAGACCTCTTTCAACCAGCAAAACATCCAGTCTTTCTTTCATGCTTTCCTCTTACAAATTTAATTCTTTTGCTTTTGTAATAATCTTATTATAAATCGTATCGGCGTCGATTCCGATTTCTTTTTTCAAAATATCCACGTTACCGTGCTCAACGTACTCATCGGGAATTGAAATACTGAGTAAAGAAACACTTGAGCCTTCTTTTGCATAAAACTCACGGGTTCTCTCTCCAAAGCCGCCGCTTGCAACGTTTTCTTCCAAGGTAACTATAAGTTTGTGGTTCTTGGTTAAATAAGCACACATTTCTTCATCCAAAGGCTTTGCAAATCTGGCATTTACAAGTGTGCATGATAAACCTGATTCCTTTATCTTATCTCTTACAACTTCAGCTGTTTTAACCATAGAGCCAAAGGCCATTATTGCAATGTCTTTTTCTTCAAAAAGCATTTCAGCCTTGCCGTATTTTACGGGCTCTCTGTGATCCTCTAATCCGTCATAAGCTTCTCCTCTTGGATATCTTATGGCTATTGGGCCTTCAAAATCATTTACGGCAAACTTAAGCATGTCGGATAATTCCCATTTGTTCTTTGGAGCCATAATGGTCATGTTGGGAATGGATGAAAGGAATGAAATATCAAATATTCCCTGATGGGTCTCTCCGTCGCTTCCAACAACTCCCGCTCTGTCTATGGCAAATACCACATGCAAGTTCTGAATACAAACATCATGTAAAATCTGATCGTATGCCCTTTGTAAAAATGAAGAATAAATGGCAACAACGGGAATCATGCCCCCTGCAGCTAATCCTGCGCCAAAGGTTACTGCGTGTTCTTCCGCAATTCCCACATCAAAGAAACGATTGGGATAAGCGTTTCTGAATCGCTTTAAGCCGGTACCGTCCGCCATAGCAGCCGTAATTGCAACAACCTTAGGGTTTCTCTCTCCCATTTTAACCATAACGGTGGAAAAAACGTCCGTGTAATTTGACTTTGACTTTGTGCTCTTTGATAAGCCTGTTGCTATGTCAAATGGCTCTGTTCCGTGGAATCTTGAAGGATGTCTTTCAGCAGGTAAATAGCCTTTACCCTTCTTTGTAAGAACATGCACCAAAACAGGTCCTTTACAACGCTTTGCATCATTTATAACTTCCAAAACGCCTTTAACGTCATGTCCGTCCACAGGGCCTAAATAGGTAATTCCCATATCTTCAAAGAACATGCCCGGCACCACCATACTCTTAACGGTGCTCTTGGCTTTTCTGATTCTTTTAACTATATTTTCACCGCCCGGAAAGCTCATAAGCTTATTAAATACGCTTTCCTTTAAATCAAGGTAGCTGTCTGCGGTTCTTATCTGGTTTAAATATTTTGATACACCGCCCACGTTTTCTGAAATGGACATGTTGTTATCATTAAGGACAATAATAAAGTTTGTCTCTAACTTAGAAGCGTTGTTTAAAGCTTCATAAGCCATTCCGCCTGTTAAAGAACCATCACCGATTACAGAAACTACTGTGTAATCATCGTTTCTAAGTTCTCTTGCCTTAACCAAACCTAAGCCTGCGGAAATAGATGTGGAAGAATGTCCCGTGTTAAAGGAATCGCATTCGCTTTCTTTTCTCTTAGGAAAGCCTGCCATTCCGCCGTATTTTCTGAGTGTATCAAAGCCTTCTCTTCTTCCTGTCAAAAGCTTGTGGGTGTAAGACTGATGTCCCACGTCCCAGATGATTCTGTCTTTAGGAAGATTAAGGGCTAAATGAAGGGCCATAGTAAGCTCCACGCATCCAAGGTTTGAGCCTAAGTGTCCGCCTGCAGCGCTTATTTTTTCTATTAAAAAGCTTCTGATTTCCCCAGCCAGAATTGGCCATTCCGATTCGGGAATCTTCTTTATATCATTTTCTTTAAGTATCTTTTCAAGCACCATACGATTACCTGTTTCTTGCAATAAGGCTGTTAACCAACTCCATCAAGAATTCGTTCTTTCCGTCAAATGAGTTTAAAATTTCCAAGGCTCTTTTTGAGTATTCTTCTACATCCTTTTTAGCCCTATCAAGGCCAAAAAGCGTTACATATGTAGCCTTTTCGTTTTCTTCGTCGGAGCCGATTGGTTTACCAAGCTCCTCAAAAGAGCCTTCCACATCCAAAATGTCATCTCGAATCTGAAAAGCAATTCCGATTTTGGATGCCGCCTCTTCAATAACTTCTATGTCTTTATCCGCCGCTCCCGAAAGAATCGCTCCAATCATCATTGAAGCTTCAATCAAAGCAGCCGTCTTGTTTTCATGAATAAAAATGAGTCTGTCCTTGGTGATTTCTTTACCGGTCTTTTCGCTCTCCACGTCAACGGCCTGTCCGCCAACCATGCCAAAAATGCCGGCTTTCTTTGAAAGAATCGCCATAGCCTTTGCCCCACGGTCTAAGTGCTTTGAATGTAAAAGCCCTTGAGAAGCTGTTTCATAGGCAAAGTTTAAAAGCCCATCACCCGCAAGCAATGCGTTTGTCTCTCCATAAACGGCATGAGTGGTCTTACGGCCTCTTCTGTATTCATCATTGTCTATGCAGGGCATATCGTCATGCACCAAAGAATATGAATGAATAAGCTCTATTGCCGCCATAAAATATTTTAGTTCCGGTATTTCATCTAAAGAATCCGAAAACAACAACGCGGATTCCTTCATAAAAATCGGCCTGAGTCTTTTTCCGGGCGCAAGTACGGAATAACGCATTGCTTCCATCAAAGGCTCAGCTAAGCCTGTATCTTTAGAAAGAGTCTCTTCCATAAGTGAATTTACTTCATCGACTCTTCTCTTTAATTCATCATTGAAATTCATCAAGCGAGCCTCCACTGATTTTTAATACTTTCTTTTCGACCGTATCAATTTCTTTTTCGCACAAAGAAACCAGTTTCATGCCGCTTTCGTATAAAGAAAATGCTTCTTCCAATGTGACATCTTCTTTTTCAAGTTCGGAAATGGTTTTATCTAAAATCTCGAAATTTTCTTCCAAAGATTTTTCTTTGTTTTCTTTATCTGCCATCTTTACCTTCCTTTGAAACAATTTTTGTTTTAAAGAAACCGTCGGTAACATTAACTTTCATTTCATCACCGACATTTAGGTCATTTACGCTTTTAACTCTCTTACCCTTATCATCAGTAACAAAAGAGTATCCCGATGATAATTTCTTTAACGGGGATAGCCCGTCAAGGCGTCCTGCCAAAAGCATTAAATTATGCTTTCTTTCTACCAAAAGATTGTCAAAATCCTTTGTGAGAAGCTCTTTTAACCTAAGAAGCACTTCTTTTTTATGCTTAATTTTAGTAACCGGTGAAAGAAGGGATATCCTGTTACCGTAATTAACTATATCCTGTCTGTAAGATATCAAAAGATGATTTATGTCTTTAGTAAGTAATTCTTTTTTATTCCTTAATTCACGTACCAGTGAGGCTACATCCGCGTTTGCAAGCTCAGCCGCCGCTGAAGGTGTGGGTGCTCTTAAATCAGATACAAAGTCGGCTATTGTAAAGTCCGTTTCGTGACCTACAGCTGAAATAATGGGGATACTGCAGTCAAAAATAGCCTGAGCCACAGCCTCATCGTTAAAGCCCCAAAGGTCTTCAATGGAGCCGCCTCCACGTCCTAAGATAATAACGTCTACCTTTAAGTTTTCTAAGGCTTTAATACCTTCTATTATGCTTGCAGGCGCTTCCTTTCCCTGTACAATTGCCGGAAATAAAATAATCTGAACACCCGGGTTTCTGCGCTTTGAAACATCGATTATATCTCTTACCGCAGCTCCCGTCGGTGCCGTAATAACGCCTATTGTTTTACTAAACTTAGGAATTGGCTGTTTGTATAAGGGGTCAAACATGCCAAGCTCAGAAAGCTTATTCTTTAGCTTTTCAAACTCTTCATATAGGTTACCGATTCCGTCTTGCTTTGCGGCCTTTACATATATCTGGTAAGAGCCGTCTCTTTCGTATACATCGGCACCGCCTGATACCACCACCTGCATTCCTTCTTCAAATCTAAAAGAAAGAGCACGTGCGTATTGAGAAAACATAACGCACTTAATGGCGCTGTTTTCGTCTTTAAGGGTAAAGTAAATATGCCCCGAAGAATGATACTTTAAGTTGCTTATCTCACCTCTTATTTCAAGGCGCTGCAACATGTAATCATTTTGGAACATATTCTTTATGTATTTATTTATTTGTGAAACAGAATAAATACTACTGCCCAAATTTTGCCAACACTCCGTTTACAAAACTGCCGGATTCGTCACGGCCGTATTTTTTTGCAAGTTCAACCGCTTCGTTGATTGATACACCAAGAGGTATTGTTTCATCAAATAAGATTTCGTATACCGCAAGTCGGATAATGGCAAGATCCACTTTTCCGAATCTGTCGATTGTCCATCCGGTAGCTCTCTCGGAAATGTTTTTATCAATTTCGGGAAGCTTAGAAATGATATCTTCTTCTCTTGTGACAATATATTCTTTGTCTTTTTCGCTTATTTCGCTTTCTCTGTCTACGTTAAAATAGTATTGAATCTGTCCGGGCATTTCGGAAACATCGTTAAACTCTGCCCTAAACAAAAGCTTAAACAGTTCTTCACGTATTTCACGTCTTTTCATCATACAATAAAACCTCAAACTTCCTGATTAAAATTAATGCCCGCAATACGAACATTAACATCGTTAACTTTTAAGCTTGTCATGCTTTCAACTGCCTGCTTAACCTTTGCCTGAACCTGCTGACTTAAACCGGGAATATTCATGCCGTAATCAACGGTTACAGAAAGTTCAAGGTTAACTTCTGAGTTAATAATCTCCACCTTAACATTCTTCATAAGGTTCTTAACGCCAACCTTACCAAGAATTTCTGATGTGATGTTTGAGCCCATTGCAGATACGCCTTCAACTTCCAAAGCTGCTATGGCTGCGATTTTACCCACAACATCATTGGCAATCTTAATATGACTTTCACACTTTTGTTCCATCAATTCTCTTTCCATAAATCAAGCCTCCGTATAGATGTAAATTCATTGCTAGTTTCTGGCAAATTCGGATAAAACCAAGCCTTCGTTTCTGTCTATAGTCATCTGAATGCTCCAAGGATTTACAAACAATAAAAGCGGTCTTCCCTTAAGGTCTGTAACCTTCTTCATGTCGGATGTACCTGTAAGCTTTGTTACATCCAAATCCTTGTTTTCTATCCATCTAATGTGTTCGTAAGGCAATGGTTCAAGCCTTATTTCAACATTGTATTCGTTTTCAAGTCTGTACTTAAGTACGTCAAACTGAAGCACACCCACAACGCCTACGATGATTTCTTCCATACCTGAATTAAGTTCCTGGAAAATCTGAATGGCACCTTCTTGAGCAATCTGAGAAACGCCCTTTATAAACTGCTTTCTCTTCATGGTATCAATCTGTCTTACCCTTGCAAAATGCTCGGGAGCAAATGTAGGAATACCTTCGTACTTAATGTTTTTCTTGGGTGCGCAAACCGTATCTCCGATAGCAAAGATACCGGGATCAAACACACCGATAATATCGCCCGCATAAGCTTCTGAAAGAATTTTTCTTTCATCAGCCATAATCTGCTGAGGCTGAGAAAGTCTTAAAGTCTTGTTACCCTGAACATGCTTAACTTCTTTTTCCGCATCAAACTTACCGGAACATATTCTCATAAAGGCAATCCTGT
>JAEEGH010004069.1_pt1 | contig 37757 bp, 22 predicted proteins | sample 9134181 | NCBI WGS metagenome assembly JAEEGH01 (sample SAMN16246544, study PRJNA631951) | gut metagenome | biome: gut microbiome; feature: rumen; material: DP-attached | host: Bos | place: Iran: Karaj | collected 2018-10 | reverse complement strand
CATGGAGATAATCTCATTTCTTTTCTCTAGAGGAATCCTTTCATGAAGTCTGTTCATAAGTCTTACACATTTTATTTGGTTTCTAAATGTGTCAACCTATTTCAGTATAAGACAAATAAAATTTAAGTCAATTACCCCAAACTACCAACTTGTCAACTTGTCTACTCGTCTACTTGTCTACTTTTGCGCAGCAAATGAGCGCGAGTGTAATCGAAGCGAACTTGTCTACTAAACATAAAACAATCCCCCGAAAGAGTGAAGACTCCTCGGGGGATTGCTGTTTGGTTTGCTAACCGTGATACTCCATTACAGAGAGATAGCGCCGGAGGGACATGCATCAGCGCATGTGCCGCACTCTGTGCACTGGTCGGGGTCGATAGAATAGATATCACCCTCGGAAATAGCGCCAACGGGGCATTCGTCGATACAAGTGCCGCAAGCAACGCAATCTTCACCAATCTTGTAAGCCATAGTCTTTACTTTTTATAGGTTTATACTTAATGTTTGTTTCGTCTTTGCTGTGCAAAAGTAATCAAAAATAGTGATACGAACAAATTTTTACGAAGAAAAAGCACATTTCATTCATCAAAAATGATGATTTGGACAATAAAAAGACATAAAAAAAGGTTATCAACTTAGTGAAACGCGTTTTTTTTATACTACTTGTGCTCTTCTGCGCCAATATGCTGTGCGAAGGGTTGCGCCAGAGCGCGTCCGCTCAGGAGCAGAGACTGATGCATAAGCCCTATATCGACAACCGCAGGCTGCACTGGGGATTCTATCTGGGAATGAACATGCAGACGGCAAAGTTTGAGAACACCGGCTACATCGACCCCGAGACCGGCGAGCAGTGGTTCACGGACCAGGACCGCTTCGACCCGGGATTCAGCGTGGGCGTGCTGGGAGCGCTGCGCCTGAACAAATACATGGAACTGCGCTTCTCGCCCGGCATCAGCTTCGGACAGAAGCACCTGAAATTCCACGAACAGAAGAGCGGACGCGACACCACGCAGAACATGCGATGCAACTACCTCACCCTGCCCATCGAGCTGAAGGTGGCCGCCCCGCGCTGCAACAACTTCCGTCCGTATGCCCTCATCGGCGTGTCGCCCATAATGAAGCTCAACGACCCCATCAACCAGCCGCTGCGCGACAAGCGCTTCGACTGCATGATAGAGCTCGGACTGGGATGCGACATATATCTGAGGTACTTCAAACTGATACCCGAGATAAAGTTCTGCCTCTCCATCCTCGATGTGCTCAACTCCACGCGCGACGATCTGGAGGACAATCCGATGATAAAGTTCACCAAGAGTGTGGACAAGATGAAGGCGCAGATGTTCGTCTTCTCGCTCTATTTTGAGTGATTTAGTTTACTGCTGTTTGAAAAAAACCGGAAAAACCCTGCTAACGCAGAAAAACCGAGAAAACAGATTGAGGAAAATATTTTGCGAATGAGAGAGCGTTGCTCTTTCGAGGTTCTTTGCTCGTCAGAGATCAAAAGTAAACTTTCATCGTCTGCCGCTCAAATCCCCTCAATCATTTCATGATGCCTCATTCTGCAAAATTTAAAATCGGCTTTGCCGTAAAATCGCTTTCAGCGTAAAATCCTGCGGAGTGTTTGCTTAACATCCATCTTATCTACTTGTCTACTAACGACTTGTCAACTGAAAAGAATATTTTATGCGAAAGGCGCAAGCCTGAGCAATTTTATGCTGAATGTAATGAGGCAATTTTTGATTTTGTCACAGCGGGCCTGCAGAGCAGGTGGTTTTGGCGATAAGCCTGCGATGGAAGCTTGTTTACAAAAGCAGGCAATTCGCCGAAAACCAGAGGGAAGTATTTCCTCGCTGTGAGAAAATATTTTCCTTTAAAATATCTTGATAAATAACGGTTTTTTAGGTTTTTCCTCGAAGAGGTGGTTTTTATTGTTTTTTTTCTTCCTAACAATCAGCAGACGATTCGAAAAACAGAAGAAACGACACAAAAAATATCAAAAAAAGGAGCTGTGGACAGAAAAATGCGGGCAGAGAGTGCGCTAAACGAAAACTTTTTTGTACCTTTGCATCCGCTTTCGCGTAGGTCGCTGGCGAAAAAAGAGTGGTTCGTTATGCCTGCGTCGATCGACACACAACCTTTAAAAGTCAGTCAAAATAACATGGCAGATTTCATTAAGATTGCTGAAGAAGCATTTGCTACAGGCAAGCAGCACCCCGCCTTCAAGGCAGGTGACACGATCACTGTGGCTTACAAGATTGTCGAGGGTAACAAGGAGCGTATTCAGCTCTACCGTGGCGTGGTCATCAAGATCAGCGGTCACGGAGACAAGCGTCGCTTCACCGTGCGTAAGATGTCCGGCACCGTCGGCGTAGAGCGTATCTTCCCCATTGATTCGCCCAACATCGACAGCATCCAGATCAACAAGGTAGGTAAGGTGCGTCGCGCCAAGCTGTACTACCTGCGCAACCTCACTGGTAAGAAGGCACGCATTGCTGAAAAGCGCATGAATGCAAAAGAAGAGGAGTAAATCTCCCTTTACCTTCTAAAAAGAATATCAGCCTCTCCATAGCGGGGAGGCTGATTTCGTTTTATACTATCCTGCCGTCGGAGAGCCGTATGATGCGGTCGGACTGCCGGGAGAGCGTCTCGTCGTGGGTGACAATGACGAAGGTCTGGTGCAGCTCGTCGCGCAGACGCGCAAAGAGACGATGGAGCTCCTCCTTATTGTGTGTGTCGAGGCTGCCGGAGGGTTCGTCGGCAAGCACCACAGTGGGGCGGTTCACCAGGGCACGCGCCACAGCCACGCGCTGCTTCTCGCCGCCGGAGAGCTCGTTGGGGCGGTGCGCCATGCGCTCGGAGAGGCCCATCATGTCGAGCAGCTCCCCTGCCCTCTTCTCGGCCTCCTTCCTGTCGGCGCCGCTCACAAGGGAGGGAATCATCACATTCTCCAGCGCAGAAAATTCTGGCAGCAGCTGGTGGAACTGGAACACGAAACCTATCTTCGTGTTGCGCAGGTGTGCCAGACGCTTCTCGGAGAGATTGTTCACGTGCTCGCCGTCGATGAAGACGTCGCCCTGGGAGGGAGCGTCCAGCGTGCCCATAATCTGAAGCAACGTCGTCTTACCGGCACCGCTGCTGCCGACGATGCTCACCAGTTCAGCTTCACCCACCGTGAGGTCGATGCCCTTGAGCACCTCCAGAGTGCCGAAGCTCTTGTGGATATTCCTTAGTTCAATCATGGCCCTGGTCAGGATATATTAGCATGATATTGGTGTGGGAGAAATAGCGGTGTATCTGCAGCGGCAGTCCGTTCATGGCACCCTTGTAGGACATATAGCCCTGACGGGAAACGACAAAGATGAGGAGGTCGTCCTCGCCCACCTCCTGCTGCAGGGACATGATGCGCGTCCAGAGCTCCATCTCCGCATAGTCGGCCCTGAGGGAGACATGATGCTGACGCAGATAGCTGCGCATGTGGGGAATGGTGTCCCTGTGGGCATGGAACGACAGGCGGGCTCCGATATTCTCGGCAATGCGGCACACGTGTTCCAGCCATTTGTAGAAACCTATCTCATATTCCGCCTTCTGCGGCACAGCCACCACGATATTCTTCAGCGTGCTGGGCGGCACGATACTCTCGTAGGCGATAACCTCCAGCAGCGTGGCCTCGGACAGCGTCTTTGCGCTGGGATACTGCTGCCCCGTGGCATTGTAGGAGACGAGCACCTCGCCGCACTCGCACTCCTTCATGGTGTGCATCACTCCCGACACTATATTGTTGCTCACCCTCGACATCACCTGCATGACAACATCCGCCGCCGTGGTGATGCGCTGCGCGTGCTCGAGAAGTCCCTGCCGCTCGCGCTTGCGGGAATCCATGTCCTCGTCGTCGAACGTGACGGTGAGACCCACCATGGGAGTCTTTATCCTGTGATTGGACAGCATCATGGCCATCTGCGTGACATCGGCGACCGTCTTACGGCTGTCGTAGAGCACCAGACAGCGACCGTGGAAGGCACCGCGGTTGTCCTCCGTGCGGGCCTCCCTGACTGTGAGACGGCGGGCGCCCCACTCCGTTGCCACAGAGGCTACGATGCACGAGACGAGTATCAGCATCACCGTGGAATCCAGGATGTCCTCGCTCATCAGACCCACCTCGGGTGCAGCAGCAATCATCACGATGGCCAGAGCACCTGCGGAATGTGCGCTGGAGAGGCCGAAAGCCAAGTCGCGCATAGCACCGCTGCTCCGCGTCAGCGCCTGCATCAGAGCCGCCGCAATCCATTTGGAAAGGAGTCCGAAGAAAATCATCACCACCGCCACAATTATGATGTCCTTGGAGGTGAAGAACGAGCGCACGTCGATGAGCATGCCCACGCCGATGAGGAAATAGGGCACGAAGAGCGCGTTGGAGAAGAACTCGATGCGGTTCATCAGGGGCGACGTGCGGGGAATGAGCCTGTTGACAAGCAAACCGCAGAGGAAGGCTCCCAGCAGCGGTTCGATACCGGCCACACGGGCCATTGCCGCCGACAGGAACAGGAGCAGGAGGATGAAGATGAACTGCGTGACGCTGTCCTCGTTGCGGCGCAGGAACCAACGGCCCGTGCGCGGAATGGCATACGCCATCAGGACGATATAGGCTATCACTCTCGGCCCCATCCATACCAGCTGGGAGGGCGACTCCGCTCCTTTCGTATTCACCACGACGGCAAGTATGAGAAGCGAGAGAAACGTGGTGAAGGCCGTTGCCAGCACAGACACCGTCACCTTGGGATGACGGGAAAGGCCGTAGCGCTGCACCACAGGATAGGTCACGAGAGTGTGGGACGAGAAAATACAGGCCAGAAGAATCGACGTCATCATGCCGAAGCCCAGAAGCCAGTGCGCCGCCGCAAGTCCCGTGACGAACGGCACGGAGAACGTAAGGAGTCCGAAGAGCAGGCCGGAGCGGCCGTAGCGTTTCATGCTGCCCATGTCCATACCCAGACCGGCCATGAACATGATGAGATAGATGCCCACCTGTCCGAATATCTCGAAACTGCGGTCGCGCTCCACAAGTCCCAGACCGTGCTCGCCCATGATGACACCGGCCACAATGAGACCGATGATGCTGGGGATGCGGAAACGGCGCAACACAAGCGGTGCCAGCAGAATCACCGCCAGCACCACGAAGAATATCCAGGTCGGGTCTTTAATCAACGACTCCTGTGTATTTAGCTGTTATTATGCGAAGCGCTTGTCGTTCTTCAGGAGCCACTCGGCAATCTGAACGGCATTCAGGGCAGCGCCCTTCTTAATCTGGTCGCCGACAACCCAGAACGTGAGACCGTTGGGATTGGCAAGGTCCTTGCGCACACGGCCTACATACACATCGTCGCACGACTCAAGGAAGAGAGGCATGGGATATGTCTTGGATGCGGGGTCGTCCATCAGCTGCAGTCCCTCACCCTTCTTCACAGCCTCCTGGAAAGCCTCCACGCTGACGGGAGACTCCGTCTCAGCCCAGATGGCCTCGCTGTGGCAACGCAACGAAGGCACTCTGACACACATGGCGGAGCAGTCGGCATCCGTGTGCATAATCTTCTTCGTCTCGTTGAACATCTTCATCTCCTCCTTCGTGTAACCGTTGTCGGTGAACACGTCTATCTGGGGAATCACGTTGAATGCCAGCTGATAGGCAAACTTCTCCACAGTGGGCTTCTCGCCTGCCAGCACCTGACGGTACTGCTCGTAGAGCTCGGCCATAGCTGCTGCACCGGCGCCGGAAGCTGCCTGATAGGAAGCCACGTGGATGCGCTTGATGTGGCTGATGTTCTCCAGCACCTGAAGAGCCACCACCATCATTATCGTGGTGCAGTTGGGGTTTGCAATGATGCCGCGGGGACGGTTGAGAGCGTCTGCCGCATTGCACTCGGGCACCACCAGGGGCACGTCGCTGTCCATACGGAAGGCGGATGAATTGTCAATCATCACTGCACCGTACTTTGTTATTGTCTCTGCAAACTCCTTCGACGTGCCGCCGCCGGCGGAAACGAATGCTATGTCTATGTCCTTGAAATCGTCGTTGTGCTGCAACAGCTTCACCGTGAGGTCCTTGCCACGGAAGTTGTATGTGCGACCTGCGCTGCGCTCCGAACCGAAGAGCACCAGCTCGTCCATAGGGAAATTTCTCTCTGCCAGCACACGCAGGAACTCCTGCCCCACTGCACCGCTGGCACCTACAATTGCTACTTTCATATTTTAATTATTCTGATTATTCCGATTATTCTGAGTGTTCCGAATATTCCGATTACATGTCACCCGGGATGCCCGTTCTTCTCCAGGAATGCATCCAGACGAAGAACTGCAGCGTGGAGTATGCCGGAATATATGTATTCTCCTGCGCTCCGTATCCCATACCGCTGGGCATGTAAATCATCCACATCTCTCCTGACTTCATATACTGCAACGCAGTGGAGAAGCCCTCCGTCAAACCGCTCACCGTGGTCTCTATCGTGCCCGCCGTCTCGGGGTCGAAATCGCCGAAGAAGGTCTGCGAGAAAACGGTCTTGATGTTCGTCAGCTGATCGTCGCCCCCCACATAGTCCAGACGCTCCATGAGCCATCCTCTGTAGGCTATGCAGACGGTGTCCGTATAAGTGGGACTCTCGCCGCTGATACTCTTCGTGCTGCCGAGCTTCTTCATGACAACGCAATTTGTGTCACTCACCGCCGTAGCAGTCTTAAGAAGCGTGTGATGGATGCGCCAGGGACTTGCATCGCCTTTGACTGCAATATCCAGACGGGCCGAATCCAGCACCTGGCTGAACCACACCTCATTGCGCTCCTTCCAATTGTAGAAGGCATTGTAACCGCCCTCCGTGTCAGAACAGGCCGCAAACAGCAGAGCTGCAACGATTATCGTTAAAAGATTCTTCATCAAAGCAGGTTCTTCAAGAGCGATGTGATGCTCACCTTGTCCTCAATAATACCACGAAGGTCCGCAATCTTCACGCGCTTCTGCTCCATGGTGTCGCGGTCGCGCAGGGTGACGGTGTCGTCCTCCAGGGTCTGCTGGTCCACAGTGACACAGTAGGGACAGCCGATGGCATCCATACGGCGATAGCGCTTGCCGATCTGGTCCTTCTCCTCGTATTTGCAGTTGAAGTGGAAACGCAAGTCCTTGATGATTTCCTGAGCCTTCTCGGGCATACCGTCCTTCTTGGTGAGGGGGAACACAGCCAGCTTCACGGGAGCAAGGGCAGCAGGCAGATGCAGCACAGTGCGGGTCTCGCCGTTATCCAGCTTCTGCTCCTCGTAGCTGTGACACATGATAGAGAGGAACATACGGTCCACACCGATGGATGTCTCAATCACGTACGGGGTGTAGCTCTCGTTGGTCTCGGGGTCGAAATACTCTATCTTCTTGCCGCTGTACTTGGCGTGGCTGGAGAGGTCGAAATTGGTGCGGGAATGAATACCCTCCACCTCCTTGAAACCGAAAGGCATCTTGAACTCGATATCCGTAGCGGCGTTGGCATAGTGAGCCAGCTTGTCGTGGTCGTGGAAGCGGTAGTTCTCAGCACCGAAGCCGAGATTCTGATGCCACTTCATTCTCGTCTGCTTCCAGTCGGAGAACCACTGAAGCTCTGTGCCGGGCTTCACGAAGAACTGCATCTCCATCTGCTCGAACTCCCTCATACGGAAGATGAACTGACGGGCCACAATCTCGTTGCGGAAAGCCTTACCGATCTGTGCGATACCGAAGGGCAGCTTCATACGTCCCGTCTTCTGCACATTGAGGTAGTTGACAAAAATACCCTGCGCAGTCTCCGGACGCAGATAGATGGTGGAAGCACCTTCTGCCGCTGCGCCCACCTCGGTCTTGAACATCAGATTGAACTGACGCACATCAGTCCAGTTTCTCGTGCCGGAAATGGGGCATACGATTTCCTCGTCGAGGATAATCTGCTTCATACCTTCGAGGTCGATACCGCCGGGGGCGTTCATCACCTGCTGATAGCGCTCGTGCAGAGCATCGCGCTTCTCCTGAGCCTCGCGAACACGCTCGGAAGTCTCTCTGTATTTAGCCTCATCGAAACTGTCGCCGAAACGCTTGCGGGCCTTCTCCACCTCCTTCTCAATCTTGTCGTCGTACTTTGCTATCTGCTCCTCGATGAGAACATCCGCACGATAGCGCTTCTTTGAGTCGCGGTTGTCGATAAGGGGATCGTTGAAGGCATCCACATGACCGGAAGCCTTCCACGTGGTGGGATGCATGAAAATAGCGGCATCGATACCCACGATGTTCTCGTGGAGCAATACCATCGACTGCCACCAGTACTGCTTGATGTTGTTCTTCAGTTCCACGCCGTTCTGACCGTAGTCGTAAACGGCTCCAAGTCCGTCGTAGATGTCACTTGAAGGGAACACAAAACCATACTCTTTACAGTGTGAAACTATCTTCTTAAAAACGTCTTCTTGCTGTGCCATTTTATCTTAGTTATTTATTTTTCGGGCGCAAAAATACAAAAAAAAACTCATATAGCTGAAAAAAGCACTGCGTTTCAAGCATCAAACTTCAACTTTTTTGTACCTTTGTGCTCGCTTTGGCGGTTCACCCTCATGCGGTTGTGGTGGAATTGGTAGACACGCCAGACTTAGGATCTGGTGCTTTCGGGCGTGAAGGTTCGAGTCCTTTCAGCCGTACAAAAGGAAATCTGAAAAAGAAACGCTATAAAGCAAAGCGGGAAGCCCTCATCGGACTTCCCGTTTACTTTATTTCTTATCCCAGAACTTCTTCAGCTGCTTTATCTCCTTCGCTGTCAGATATGTCACAGCTCCGTGTTTCTGCTCGCTAAAATTAGTGCGCTTCATCGGGCTGTTCGCCTCATCGAAATATCCTATCGGATGATATGTAAAGAAATCCTTCGTCTCCACAAAACCGAAATTCATCGGACGGATATTGTAGTTGTCGAACATGACAACATATTTGTCGGAGCCCAGACGTTTCCAGCAGTTGGGAGCCTCGTGACCGCGACGCTCACCGTCATAGTAGGTCTCATCGAAGGTGTAAGGACCGGTGAGATTGCGGGAGTAGGCATGTTTGGGTGTTGCACCGTGCTCGTGACTCACATAGAAGAGATGGTATGTATCACCCACGCGTATGATGTCGGAGTCAATGATGTTGTATTTCCCTTCGGGAGCCTCGGCCAGCAGTTTAGGCTGACTCGCAAGGGCATTGTAGTCGTTGTTGACATACACGTAATATATCTTGTTCATACCCTTGCCCTCGCGCATTGTGAAGTGTATCATCAGCTGTCCGGTCTCCTCATCGAGAACGGTCTCCGGAGCCCACACGCAGCCCACTTCCGACCACTTCATATCCTCCTGGTCGGGAAGTTTGGAGAAATCGATGTTTGTGCGAGTCCAATGAATCAGGTCGAACGACTTCATCAGGACAAGTCCCCTGTTGTTGCCCCAGCCGTAAAGCTTTCCGTCACGCTCCCACTCCGTGGTGCGGATGCCGTCGCGCTGGCCGAACACATGCAAATCGGTCATCGAAAGATAGAAACCACCGTCGGGGCCCCGGAAAATGTGAGGATCACGTATGCCGTGCTGTTCTGCTATGGTGTCACCTGCGATGACGGGCTTGTCATCATTGAGTGCCGTCCATGTGTATCCGTCACAGCTCACAGCCATGTGCAGGCCATGGTCCTGATCCTTGTGATACACCATGAGATAACCGGCATAGTCCTTCTCGCTCATTTCGCTCTTTGCCTGTGCTGCGGGAAGTGTCATCAATCCCATCAACACCAGTAGGAGTGTTTTTTTCATAGTCTTAACCTGTATTACGTTTATTTTATCAGCATCTTCGCTGTTTCTATCATCGAATCCTCTCCCTGTTGTGCTTTCTCCTCATCGAGGGAGCATACTATATCAGGTGAGATGCCGTGTTCCGTGACATTTCCAAACACATCATATTCAGGACAGGCAGAGAATCTCACCGACCATCCGCACGGCAGTTCGCTGGAGAACGGCATTCCCCCTCCGCCACCCGTCTTATCGCCCAAAGTGATAACATGCGGAAGGGCTTTCATATTGCGTACAAAGGAGTTGGCGGCAGAGTAGCATCCCCTGTTGGTGAGGACGATGACCGGACGCAGCCAACGCACATATTCGGGCGGAGTAATCCACTCCTCACGCTTGGGAGAGAATTCGTCCCATCCCTTTCCTGTCTTGAATGCGCGATAGCCCACAAGCGTTGTCTGCTCAAGGAAATGGGATGTCAGGCATTCGCAATAATCCAGACTGCCACCTCCGTTGCCGCGAATATCAAGAATGATACCCTTACAGTCGATGAAATGATAGAAAACCTCATTGATATTCGCATCACTGATTCCGGAAGAGAATGATTCATAGACCACATAGCCGACACTGTCCTTCACCGCATCCCCGTTGCCATCGACTCTCTCGCGCTCCATAATCCTGTATTTCAAGCCTCCCGCTATCTTATAATCGGTACCCAGATATTTCTCTCTGAGCTCAACATCCAGATTCTTGGGGTAGTCGTCGCGCCACGACCAATTACGTCCGATATCCGCCGCAGAATAAAGATTCACGTGTCCGTCCTTCAGCTCCGACAACATCTTGGCACAGTGGTCAAACAGTTCGTAGCGGTCCATCAGTTCGACTTCGTTTTTTACATAACGCCCGCGAACCTCCTTCCAATCCACCCCCAATGTCTGCTTCTTATACGAGAGGAAGCAGTAGTGCTCGTCTATTATCTGCCAGAGAGCCTCGACATTTCCGGTTCTTGTGTTCTCAAAGACTTCTTCGCTGACACATCCCGTCAAGACCGACAACAGACAGCACAATAATATCGCAAGCACCTTTTTCATCTGTTCCTAATTAATGTGAAACGACGCACAAAACCTATCATCGCACTGTGTCCCCAATCGTGCCACTTAATATCATTTGCCGACTGCTGCCGTATATCGTTGACATAGGCGATGCGCAGGGAGAAATTTCTCAACGGGATGTCAAGAGCCAACTGCTGACGAAGATTGAATCCTGTGCCGAACCACATGGGAAGTATGCACCCTCCCACCCCGTTCTGTGATATGTCATAATAACTCTGTCCGTATTGCGGCGAGAACAGCACTCCTATCACGGGCATATCTGCTTTGTAATCCAGGCGAAGCGGCATCTTGCCGATGTGGAAATCATAGCGTGCTCCCATCGTAGCGGAGAAACGTATATTGCAACGCGCATTGGCTGGATTGTTGGAATTACGTTCATTGTACAGCACACCGGCATACAATCCGCCAAGTGCTCCAAGTGTCACTCTGAGACCCTTCACCGGTTTCCAATGATGCTCCCATCCCGCATCAAAAGAAATGCCGCCTCCGTATGCTACAGGTTTTGCCAATGTGGCGGAAACGGGCGTTGTACGCGAGAAATGTCCTTCCACCTGACACACAAAACCACTCTGGCGCTCCGTCATCCAAAAGACAGACAGCTGCCACCCTTTATAATTCAAGGGCGAAAGATATGTGTCCTGCTGGCGCACAGAACCAATACCGAACTGAAAGGTATTTTCCCGCTCCTGTGCTCCTGCGTAAACACTCAGGAGAAACAGTGCGAGCACTGACAACAAAAACCTAATCGAAGAGATGCATCTGACCATTCAGCTCGTCTCTAACGTCCTCCTGACTTTCATCATCTTCGGGCGACACCTCATCTACAGGTTCCAACACTGTGGACGGCTCCGGAACTTCCGGTTGTCGTGTCGGCTCCAGCTCTTCCACACTCGCCACATTGAAAGTAGTGACGCGCTTTCCCTTCGCCTTCACGCTCTTCACTGCGATGAAGGATTCCGCATCCAGTTCGATGGGCTCGCGGAAGTCGTCGGGAGCACCCATAGTCACTTTGATGCGAGGGTATGCTGTATCGGTGAGAAGCAGGAGCCGGCTGTCGGAATTCTCTCCCATGAAACTCTGCTTCTTCTGCGTTGCCTCCAATGGGAAACGCTTCAGATAACAGAAACCGTTCTGCTCCTCGTCCAGAAGCACCGCCGTCCATATCTTGCCTGAATCGTATTTCTCTATGCGCACGATGTCATCCTCGAAATGCACATTGAGGTCGAAACCCGTGAGATAAAACTCGCCCGTACTGCGCACGACAAGTATCTGGTCATCGCTCTGGAACTCTCCCAGATAACGTCCCTGGTCATCGTAATTGAGACGGTTGACATCCTTGTCATACCACACATGTCTGCCGCCCAGTGTGCTGCCTCCATGACTCTTGAGCAGAATACGTGCGATATCGTTCTTGGAAAGCAGATTTCCCATCGATGCGCGTCCCTTGATGGCAAGCTCCGAGAAGTCGTAGTCGAAGAACACTTTCTTCAGACGGGGATTCGGCTTCAGAATCACCTTGATAACCTCCGCCTCGCCGTTGGGATTGCATGTGAAGTAGTTCACACGACTCTTGGGAGTGCCCTTCGTCACATCGTATTCCTTATCACGTGTCACACCCGTCACATTGAAGCGCTTCACATAGTAGTTGCCGCCGCGTCCGTCGCGATAGACACAGTTGTATATCGTGCGGGCATCGTTCTTCTTGAACACAGCTACATGGATTATTTCCGCCTTGCGACCTTCGCGCTTTGCCTTTTCCGTCTCGCCCACGAACACCTTCTCCTGCACGCGTATCACTTTGTATGTGCCGTCACGGTAGAAGAGGATAATATCGTCTATGTCGGAGCAGTTGCACACATATTCGTCTTTCTTGAGACTCGTGCCGATAAAGCCCTCTTCCCTGTTGATATAAAGTTTCTCGTTCGCCTCCACAACCTTGGCTGCCGATATCGTGTCGAAACTCTTTATTTCCGTCAGACGCGGATGGTCCTTACCGTATTTCTCACGGATGTATTCAAACCATTCACAGGTGACATCCACCATGTGAGCCAGTTCGCGGTCTATCTTCTTTATTTCACCCTTGATGGCAACGATATGCTCATTGGCCTTGTCCTTGTTGAATTTAAGGATACGGGCCATACGGATTTCCATCAGTCGCAGGATATCTTCCTTTGTCACCTCGCGCACCATCTTCGGATACCACGGGGTGAGCCTTTCGTCAATCCACTCACAAGCCTCGTCCATTGTTTTCGCCTGCTCAAACTGACGGTCCTTGTATATTCTTTCCTCAATGAATATCTGTTCCAGCGTTGAGAAATGCAGTTGCTCCGTGAGCTCTCCCTTGCGGATGAGTCGCTCCTGCTTAAGCAGATTCAGCGTGTTGTCCACGCTACGCCTGAGCACATCACTCACGGTGAGGAACATCGGTTTTTGCTCATCAATGACGCAGCAGTTGGGCGAAATACTCTCTTCGCAATCGGTGCATGCATAGAGGGCATCGATTGTCTTATCGCTCGATGCTCCAGGCTGAAGATGCACCAGTATCTCCACCGATGCTGCAGTCATATCCTCCACCTTGCGCACTTTTATCTTGCCCTTCTCCGCAGCTTTCAGTATGCTGTCGATAAATGTAGAGGGCTTGGATGCCGTACCCGTGGTCTTGCCGTAAGGAATTTCCGTGATGGCAAGCGTCTTGTTGTCGCGCTTCTCTATCTTGGCACGCACCCTGACTACACCCCCGCGCTGTCCGTCGTTGTAGCGCGAAACGTCTATCGAACCGCCCGTCGGGAAATCGGGATACAGGTGGAATTCCTCGCCACGCAGATACTTCACAGCCGCCTCGCATATCTCACCCAAATTGTGGGGCAATATCTTGCACGAAAGACCCACAGCAATACCTTCTGCACCCTGTGCCAGAAGCAGAGGGAATTTCACAGGAAGGGCGATAGGCTCCTTATTACGACCGTCATATGAGAGCTTCCATTCCGTCGTCTTGGGATTGAACACCACGTCAAGGGCGAACTTCGAGAGTCGGGCTTCTATGTAACGTCCTGCTGCCGCATCGTCGCCCGTGAGGATATTACCCCAGTTTCCCTGACAGTCTATCAACAGGTCTTTCTGTCCCAGCTGCACCAGCGCATCCTTTATGCTGGCATCGCCATGAGGATGGAACTGCATCGTGTGTCCTACGATATTTGCCACCTTGTTGTAACGGCCGTCATCCATGCGCTTCATGGAGTGAAGGATGCGGCGTTGTACAGGTTTCAGACCGTCCTCGATATGCGGCACAGCACGATCGAGGATGGTGTAGGAGGCATAGTCCAGAAACCAGTTCTGATACATCTGGTTCAAATGGTGAGTAAGTCCCTCTTGTGGTGTCTGTTTATCTGTCATATATGGCTATTTTCCGCGCAAATATAGTAAAAATATTTCAATCTTATTCTCTTTACCTTATTTTATTATTTCTTATTAATAGAAAAAGTCCCGCACCCTATCGGTGCAGGACCTTTTCCTTATTGTCTTTCCCTCTCACCCACCTCCTTTTTCGGGAGGGGAAGAGAGGAAAATGAATTGCAATTACTTCTGCAGGCCACCGGCAGCATTGTACATCTTACCGTTCTTCACGATGACAATCTTGTCCTTGATGAAGTACTTGCCGTCCTTCAGAGCGCCTTCCTCTTCAACATCAAGAGACTTGATGCCGGTCGGAGCGCCGGTCTTCTCGAACTTCACGTTCTTGATGGAAACCCAGCTGCAGTTAGCACTCTTCACGATGAAGTTGATGTCGAGCTTACCGTCTGAGAACACTTCACCCTGAGCCTCTATCTCCTCCATGAAGAAGCGGGTACCGGCGATGTTGATTGCTCCGGTAGAAGGAATAACCTCCCAACTGCAAACGCCGAGACCGAGACCGGTCACTTCTTCACTTTCATCGTAGCTGTTGGAGAGACGCTGACGTACGAGTGCAGTTACGGTGTAAACACCAGCCTCGAGACCTGTCATCTGAGCATGGATAGTAAAGTCAGCGAGAACTTCACCGTCACCGGTCCAGTACTCAATGAACGGAGTCGTGAAGCCGGAACCGTCGTTATCACCCTCTGTGCTCCATGTGTTGATGTAATAGCCGTGATCGTAGTCACCGCCGTGAACATCAAATGCAGAGAGCAGCAGATTCTGAATGGTGTTGGAACCACGCCAGTCATTAGGCTTGCCCAATACGGTCGGGCCATAAGCCAAAGCCTCTTCGTTGGTCCAGGTGCCGTTGTTGTAGCCGTTCTGAGCTGCGAGATGAGCCTCACCGAACGTCATGTAAGCCTCAGCTGTGTAGACATTGGTCTTAGCCAGAATGTCATCCACCTTATCCAGAGACTTCTTACCCTCTGCGTAAGCGTCAACTGATACCTGAGCGGCATCAATTGCTGCGGCAGCAGCCAGATAATTAGCCTCGCTAGGATCAGCCTCGTAAGCTGCGAAAGCATCGTCCTGAGCCTGAGATACAGTTGCATTCATCTGACCCACAACCTTAATCAGTTCGGGCAGACCTGCACGCACGAGTGTCAGCTTGAAGACGTCAGCCTTGTACCAGTAGTAACCACCGGGATTGAAGGAACCGTCGTCATTACCGCCAACTACACCGATAGTAACTTCGCTGTTGGCATAGAGCTTGAAGGTGTACTCGTTGAGAGAACCAACACCCTTATCCGTGCTCTTGACACCTTCATTGTGGCCGTCGTTCGCGGTGAGGAAGATGGTACCACCTTCTGAGCTTGTCATTGCAGAGAGTTTGTACTCACCTGCGGGCAGTTCACCGATGTTCTGTGTCAGAGGAATACCCTGCCACCATGTGTTGAACAGCCAGCTGCCTTCTGCACCTTCCATTGCATAAGTAGCGTCGCTCGTAGAGCGTGCGCCTGTGTCGGAGCTTGCGCCAACAGTCCAACCGCTGGTATCACCGGTCTCAAAGCCCGGATTCTGAATCAGCAGCGTCCAATCGGAACCTTCGGTGGTCTGAGCCTTCACAGCAACCAACAGAGCTGCCTGGCAATCAGCCTTCTGCTCGTCGTTAACAGCCACAAGGGTCCTGTTGTCGTAAGCACCCTTCACCTCGAGAACCTTATTGTTGCTTTCATAAACAGCTTGACCGTCTGCATCCAGAACACTGGCAGCGTTGATGATAGCAGCAGCCTCCTCATAGTTGGCCACGCTAACTGTAGCAGTAGCATTGGCAGATGTGAGGCCGTCAATCATAGCCTGCAGAACAGCAACATCAGTACACTCTGTATAACCTGCAGTAGCTGTTACAGCATTGTTCAGATCACTCTCAACAGTTGCATTCATCACGCTATTCAGCAGACCTTGAGCCTCTGTCAGCAGATTTGCAATAGTCTCATAGTAGGTGCTGACATCAGCATCACCAATACGAGTGAGGGTCCAAGGACCGATTACGGTGTAGTCACCAGCTTCGGGCTGTGCGTCCTTCTCAATACCGATGATTACATCACCGGCATCAAACAGGTTGAAGACAACCTCGTTGACGTACTGACCGGCAGCGAACCATGCCTTTACAGCATTGCTGCTATTGGGCACGTACTTCTCGTTAACTACAACAGAACCGTCACCGGCTGCGTAGTCGACATCGGATGCACCGTCCCAGCGGTTCTGAACGAGTGCGCTGGTCTTAACGCCTCCAACGTTTGCATACAAGCTGGCGAACTTGGTTTCCGTACCGGCCTCAATGGCAGCATACTCGTCAGCCTCGCTACCGCTATAACGGTAAGCAGCCTGAGCTGTCAACTTGTACTGACCTGCGGGCAGATTGATGGTCTGATTGAAGTTATAAACAGCGTTGTTAGCGGCCTTCACGATACCAGAACCATCGATACCCTTCGTACCGGCATCATCGAATCCCTTAGGATCGGTGCTGGTCAGATCGGCATTCACGATGTGATCGGTGTAGTCAGTAGGTTCGGGAGCAGGAGCTGCACCGAAGTAGGTCAGACGGAAGTTGTCGAAGATTACCCACTGATGAACACCTGTTGCCTTTACACCAACTTCGAGGTCGCCCTCACCGCTGTAAACGAATTCTAGAGGCTCGATGTTGTAGAGGCCGTTGGTGAACGATTCGGAAGCTTGAGTCATGCTGTTTTCACTACCGGTCTTCACGGGAACTGCCTTTGTAGCATCACCGATGAAGAACACAGGTTCATTCTCCGTTGCCTCATCGTCCTGACGATAGAAGCCCTGAGCCTCCAACTTGTAAACACCTGCAGGAGCACCGGAGATTACCTGCTTGATGGTGAACGTGGAGTGGAAGCTCTCTGCGCAGTTGTTCAGGTTGTTGCCGCCATTGAGGTTCTTGTTGGTGCAATCCTCGCTGACATTCCAACCTTCTACACGCTGGTCGTTGCGGTTGAAGTTGGGGTTCTGCATGTAGAAGGTAGCAGAAACACCGTTATCAGCAGTAGCTGCGTTAAGTGCAGCCACGCGTGCAGCAAACACATCGTCTGCAGAAACGAACTGCCATGCAGCAGGCTCGTCAACAAGTACGAGGTTGTCATTTTCGTCAACGCCGACATACTTAACACCGTTGCTGATGCTATACTCCTCTGCACCAATCTGCTCGATAGCCCAAGCAAATGCGGGGCCGTCCATATAGAGACCGTCGCTGAGGAAGTGGTTTGTAGCGTTATTGGCAACGCGAGAATCAAAGCTGACCTTATTACCGTTATCGGGAGTCAGAGTCAGATCGAGACCCGTTTCGTTAACAATGCCGCGAGTGCCCCAGTCGTGACCTGCAGCCATATACTTGCCTGCGGCGTTCTTCACATAGAAGATGCCGTTGAAGGTTGCATAGTTGGCAATCTTGAAGGCCTCGATGGCAGCGTTCAGCTTGGCAATCTCAGCTTCGAACTCAGCAATATTCAAATGGTTGCTGATTCGTGCGGCATTAGCTTCGGCAATAGCCTGCTGAAGTGCTTCCTTACCGTTGGTCTTGTAGGGATTCTCATAGAGGGTACCAGCGAGCAGGATAGCGGCCTCCATATCAGCCTTGTCAAGAGCGTAGAGGGCCTTGGCAGTGGTGAACCATGTCAGACGATAAATCTGCATAGTGTGCCAGTTGGTGCCGGCCTGAGCCTTACCCATACCAAGTCTGATGGTGCCGTCGGTAACCTCAACGTTGAACTCACTGAAGTTGTTTTCCGTTGTCGAGGTAGCGATGTGGGCTGTGATGAATGCCTGCTGTTCGTTAGCGAATACATAAGCCACATCTGTTGCACCGTCTGCCATGGGAGACGTCATGCCGCCACGACCTTCCGTAAAGAAGGCGTTGCCATAGAAGCCAACCTTGTAGCTACCGTTCTTAAGACCTGCGATATCCTGATAGATAATCGTACCCAAGCGGGTTACTGCAGTACCTTCCGCTGTGCTTTCCTCGTACGACTCAGCCAAGTTTACATTCTTGCGACCGTCGTAAGTATCGATTGCGGGAGCATACTGAGTAGCACAAACGCCGGCAGCGCTGCCGTCGAACTTCTTCCAACCGTTGGTAGCCACCTTAGCAGTCTGGTCGCTCTCCTGATCGGCGTTGTCCAGATTGAACTGGTCAATAGCAGCCTTCAGAGCAGCCTTATCCTCGTCGGTGGGAGTAACAACAGCCTTAGCCACTTCGATTGCATCGCTCAGCTTACCAACTGCCACAGCCTCATCGTCTGCTGCCAAAGCCTCAGCCTCAGCAATCATCACATAGAATTCTGCTTCTCTGACAACAGCTTGCAGACGAGCCTTGGAATTGTTGAGCACATTCAGGTCGAGCACTTTGTTGTCCAGAAGGCCTTGAGCTTCAATCACAGCTGCAGAAGCTTCTGTAGCAAGAGGCTCGGGCATAGAAGTGATGGCCTCTATCTGTGCGATGAGCGTGCTGATGTCACTGCGAACTGCCTCAAGAGTAGCAGCAGAGCATACGTAGGTCAGATTGAAGTTGTCCACACCGGCCTTAATCTCAGTGGGAGTAGAGGGAACATTCTCAGTGAAATTGTAGATAAACTCTACGTCCTGAGCCTCGCTGATATAGAACAGTACAGTCTTCTTCGTCCATTCGCTAGCGGTGAAGTCAACCAGAGCCACCTCGTCGCCGAACTTAGCAGACAGAGTAGCCTTGCCGTTCGTAGCGTTGGAGAGATAGCCTTCTGCACCGAGTTCGTAAAGACCTGCGGGCAGGTTGACCGTCTGCTTGAGCGTGATAGAGGACTGCTTGCCCCAATTATAGCGAATCCAGTAAACATTGTCACCACCGTCAGCAGGCTGTACCATGTTTTCGAACTGATTCCAAGAGGTACAGGTGCTATTGAGAGACGTCATATCGTTCTCGTTACCGCTGGTCCATGCTACTGTCCAACCTTCGGGCTGATAGATGTCGCGATCGCCAGTGGGCTTAGCTATAGAAGCATAGCTGCCCTCAAAGCCCGGATTGATGATAGCTGTGGTCCAGTCGGAGCCTTCTGTGGTCTGAGCCTTCGTGGCAGTCACAAGAGCAGCCTGGCAATCAGCCTTCTGCTCGTCGGTCACAGCAACGAGGGTCTTGTTGTCGTAACCGGCCTTCACCTCAAGCACCTTATTGTTGCTTTCATAAACAGCCTGACCTGCCTCGTCCAAAGTGCCGGCAGCGTTGATGATGGCTGCAGCCTCCTTATAGTTGGCGATGCTGGCAGCAGCTGCCTCATTGGCCGTTTCAAGGTTCGTTGCCATCGCAATAAGAGCATCAATATCAATGCTTTCTTCGTAACCGGCAGTTGCAGCAATCTTGGCATTCAAATCAGCTTCAACGTCGGCGTTCATCACCTCGTTCACCAGACCCTGAGCCACCTCAAGTTTGGCAGCCACCTCAGCTCTGAATTCGCTGGGATCGAGGTCACCCGTGCGGGTATACTTCACATCCTTGATACTAACCCAACTGCTGTTGGCACCAGCAACATTGAAGTTGATGTCGAGTACACCGTCTGTACCCACCTTGCCTTCAGCTTCTACGTTAGTAACATAGAAGGAACCGTAGTTGAGCTCACCGCTAACAGCAGAAGCATCACCACCGCTGATTTGCAGGCTGAGACCTTGCACGGGAGCTTCCTGGCCGTTGGTCAGACGCAGACGAACGAAAGCTGATACCTGGTACGTTCCATGAGGAAGACCGGTCATCTGAGCGTGGATGGTCTTGTCGCCAAGTTTGTTGCCATCAGCAGTCCAGTATTCAATGAACGGAGTCGTGTAACCGGAACCGTCAGAATTACCCTCGATGCTCCAAGTGTTGATGTAGTATCCGTGATCGTAGTCACCGCCGTGTACATCGAATGAAGAGAGCAGGAGGTTCTGAATGGTATTACTACCACGCCAACCGCCATCACCGAACACAGTAGTAGTGTAGGCATTAGCCTCTTCGTTGGTCCAAGAACCATCGTTGTAAGCTGCCAAAACTGCGTCATAGCCCAATGCTGTATAAGCAGCCTCGGTATAAACATTGGTCTTAGACAGAAGGTCAGCCAACTTATCCAAACCAACCTTACCGGCAGCATATGCATCGATAGAGTTAGTTGCGGCAGTAGTGGCACTTGACAGAGCATCGGTAGCCTCCAGGAGAGCAGCCTTGCTTGTCTCGTCAACACCGGTACCGTAAGTAGAGATAGCCGTCTGCAGGGCGGAAAGGGCTGTTGCATTCATGGGAGCTTCCTGATCCACAGCTTCTGCATCCGTCTTAGCTGCATGATAAGCCTCAACATACATGGACATATCTTCACCCATGTAGTAGAGTTTGAAGTTGTCTGTAACAATCCAACCGGCAGGTATCTTTATACCTACTGTGATAATACCGTTGGTCACAACGCAGTTGTCAGCTGTCAACGTATTGCCAGCAACTTCCGCAGACATCGTGCTGTAGTTACCCGCACTTGCAATAGCGGAAACTGCGGCACTCTTCACCTCTGTGGCACCAGTAGCAAAAACATAGGCTGTCAGGTTGTCGCCATTGCCGGAAATCACGTCACCGGTGAGCTTGTACAAACCGTCGGGAACACCCATGATTTCCTGCTTTACAACAACATTGTTACAGTTCCATGCCTCCAGAGTCTTCTGGCCCCATTGCATATTACCAACGGACGTAAAGGTATTCTCCCAACCACCCCAGTCGTTGCTGAAGTCCGGATTCTGCATCCAGGAAGTCACCTCTACGGGAGCATCCTTTGTTGCACCAGCTACAGCAGCAGCACGTGCAGCAGCAAGAGCCTGAATGTAGTTTGACTTGGACATAGCATACAGGAAGAAACCGTCTGCATGTTCGGTGCTCTTGTTGGCGGCGATATTCTCACCGTCTGACTCAACACCTGCCGTGCCGTCGTTCCAATGACCCACCATTGCATTGCTGCCAATGCACTTGAGGTCATACTTGCCACTGTTCAGCGTGAACGTGCAAGTTGCAACTGTACGACCGTCACGAGCAAAACCCATTGACGTGTTCCAACCGGATGCCTGCTTGAAGTAAGCACCTGTTGAGGCACTCTTGAGAGACAACGTGTTGTTGCTACCCTCAAGATTCCATACAAACGACGGATTCTCAAGAGGATCTCCAAGAGTCCTGTAGCAAGGACGGAAATGAGTCGCATCATTAGCCATAACATAGGCTGACGATTTGGCATCTACTAAAACGTAGACGTTGGCGTCATTGCCTGTAATAGCTTCATCAGAGACTAGTGTCCATCCTGCCGTCACAAGATCATCTGTGGTGTAGGCGCTTGCCTTCTGCACACCGCAGATTCCCCCGAGTAGCATTACTGCTAACAAGAATAGAATTTTTCTCATGTAATTAAATTTTAAGTTAATAAATAATGGTTTGTTCTTAGTTGATTAGTCAAACGTTTTCTTCTTTCTGTACTGTCTGTTTCTTAGTGATTTAAGGTTTAAAAAGTTCCACATTATGTTATTTTTCACTTGTTTTTCGTGGTTTTCAAATCATTTCCGCACCAAATATACAACACTTACCAGTATTGTCAACACGCACATGAAGTTTTTTTCTTAAAAAGTCATTTTTTTACTTTTCGCACTATTTTTACTCACATTGGGTTCGAATCAACACCTAAGAGAATACACTCAGCGATAGCTTTTTTTGCCGTCTTTTATAAAAAAACCTTTTTGCGGTTCCTTAGTCAGTTTGCGTCCTGTAAGGTCGTAGATATTACTGCTCTTGCCACCGTTTACCTGAACATTGGCGGCATCTTCCTGCTGCCGCACATCCTGAATAACGGTAGGATTCTTGGGAGCGGAAATCTTCAGCAGACGCGCTCCGTGATTGCCCACCTCGGCAGAGAGAGAGCCTTTCACTGTCGGCAGCGCCTCACCGCTCCAGCAGTCCCTGACACTGACTTCCTCTTCTGCACCATAACCGAGAGCCGTAAGATCTGCGGTGACTATAGTCTTGGAAGAAGTGGCATAGATGAGGAACTTCATGGTACAGTTGTTGCCTCCGCTGGGTGCGTCGGTGTCGCAGCTGCTGTCGTAGCCCACCAAACCCTTGAGACGCACATAATTCTTGTTGGCAGGAAGGTTATAGACAAGTGTGCAGGCCGCATTCATACCGAGTCCCTTGCTGTAACTCTGACCGTTAATCTTCAGCGTGCCGCCTTCCACATTGGTATTCTTGTGCAAGGTACCCCAAGAAGCGCTGTAGCTTGCCTGCGTGAGAGTAGCGAGAGACGTCTCGTTGCCGTCCTTGTCCACAAGGATGGGATTGACAAAGTTGGCGCGGTCGTATGCAAACGAGCCGTCGTAGTTGTCAACAACAATCTTCAGTTGCTCCGCACCGGTGATATCGACATCCACCTCCACCCCGGCTTTCTGGGATGTGCGGGAAACGAGACCGCTGTTGAAGATGGCTCCGTTGAGCAGTTCGCTGTTGCGGCACTCTCCGGCAAACACCATGAAACGCATGGAAGTGGTGCTTCCCGTCTGACCGATACCGCTGTCGTCGGCAGCACCGATACCCTTGAATTTCACGGCACCTTCGGGCAGTTTGAAATAGAGGACGGCGTTGGCATCCGTTGCAAAACCGCGTGTGTAATCCGTACCCATCACCTTCATGTTGCCGGTGTTGGTGACATTGCGGTTTTCACGCACCACGTTATAGTAGGATGCCGTGAAGGTGTGGTCGAGGTCCTTCCCCGTGAGGTTGTATTCGCTGCCGTTCTTCAGCACGACGGTGGGATTTATCCAGTCACCGTGATCGTAGTTGAAGTTGTCTCCGCCGTCGTCAACCACCAGAGACAGGATGTCCGTACCCTCAGGTATGTCGCATTCCACCTCCACCTTGTGACCCTCTGTGGTATAAGCCACTGTCTCGCTGCAATAGAGAGCATTGTCGGGAGTCACCCACTGCTCGTCGCCGTCGGTGGAGAACATGGCAATCCACTTGCTGCCGTCGTCCGGATCGGTGCTTTCCCAAATGTATTTACCGGCACCTCCCTTCACTTGGTGGGCATTCACACCGTAACTGTTCATCTTGAGCATATCCTCGTTGGTGAGCAGTTTCTTTGTCGTAGCACCAAAACTGGTCATTTCACCGCCAATCATGAGCGGAGAATGGCATATGCCCCACAGCGTCATCATCGTGCAGAGCTCGTTGTCGTTGAGGCGGGTCCAGCGTCCGTTGTCTCTGGATGCATAGCCCTGATCCGCCACAGTCATGGCAATCTGACCGACAGGCAGCATATCACAGTCGGCATAGTTGCCCACCTGATGATATTTCGCCCACTCGGCAGCCTCTGCAAACACGGCAGAAACATGAGCCCAGTTGTCCCACAGATCGTCCATCATACGCCATTGGTTGGCGAGGTTGTGACATTGCTCACGATACTGGTATTGCGTCTTTCCCGGAGAGAGCGAAAGCACAATGGGACGGCCGCACTGGTCGATGGCATTGCGTATCATCTGTATCTCGTCGGTGTAGAACGGACGGGAGATGTCATCCACCTTGATGAAGTCCACACCCCACTCTGCATAGAGATTGATGATGCTGTTGTAGTATTGCTGACCTTCTTCCGTCATACGCACCAAGGCATTGTCCTTCAACCACGTGCACGGAGATGTCGTACCGTTGTAAACTTTTGCCCACGTAGCCTGGCGCTTGGCAGAAGTGTCGTCTCCACTGCCGAAAAGCGTATAGTTCGACGGATTCTTTGCTACGGTGGTGGGCACACCTCTCATGATGTGTATACCGAATTTGAGACCCATTTCATGTATTCTGTCGGCAAGGGGCTTAAATCCCACGTTCACATCATCTACCATACAACTGGGAAAACGGCGCGGAGAGGGCAAGTAGCGTCCGTAAGCGTCCAATACGTAGCCCTGAGTGCCATTCTGGTTATAGTTGCCGGCGCCCAGAGAAGGATGCTCGCAATACCAGCGGATGTCCACCACAATATATTCATAACCATATTGCTTGAGATTGTCGCGCATATACTCGGCATTCCGCACCACCTCCGTTTCCGTCACAGAAGAATAATAGCAGTCCCATGAGTTCCAACCCTTTGGAGGGGTCATTGCCCAAGTGCGAAACTCAGCCATCTCCTCAGCTCTGCTGGCATGCGAGAAACATGCTCCGAGGAGAATAACGGCACAATACAAAAGTCTTGATGCATTTTTCATAGTAATTATATCTGTTTGGTTTGTTGTTAATTTGCGCCACAAATGTACAACTCTTTTTCCACATAGCGCACGAGTCGCGAGAACTTTGTTTGGAAAAAATTGTTTTTTTGTTTTTTGATTCAGTTTTTGCCTGCTAATTCTCTTTTTGTTCCGCGAACTCTTCTCACACACGAATCTTCCCTTGGGTTTCGTGTCTGTTTTTTTCGCTTTCGTATCAGCTTATCAGCTATTTACTCATGAGTCCTCTTTTTTTGCCCGCGAGACCATATTCCGTCAAATCCACAAAAAAGACCGCTCTCATATGCCGGTCAGACACCACATTTCCCCCACGTAGATAACGAGCAGTTAACGAGTGGTGTACGAGTGGACTACGAGTGGTGTACGAGAAAACTCGTTAACTGCTCGTTGTTTACTCGTTATCTGCTCGTAGTCTACTCGATACCTAGTAGGGCGCTGCTCGGACTCTGGTGGGACTCAGAACACTTTTTACCGAAAATTTAAGACAAATGAAGCGTAAAACGAAAAAATCTTCGTACATTTGTCCGCAAAGAATGATATCAGCCACAGAAAATGAAGACAGGAATGGTACTTGAAGGAGGAGGAATGCGATGCCTCTTCACAGCCGGAATCCTCGATGTAATGATGGAAAATGGCATAACGGTGGACGGTGTTGTCGGAGTGAGCGCCGGCGCTTTGTTCGGCTGCAACTATGTGTCCCGACAGCCGGGAAGATCCCTCCGCTATAATCTCCGCTTCCGCAAAGATCCACGCTATATGGGATGGCGCGCACTGATGAAGACGGGCAATATCGTTGCTCCGGAATTCTCATACCACACCCTGCCGTGCGAGCTCGACATCTTCGACTTCGACACATTCTCCAAGAGCGACATAGATTTCCACCTCGTAGCGACAGACGCAATGCGAGGCACGCCTATATACAAGGTAATCAGGTACATGGACTACCTGGGAATGGAATGGATGAGAGCATCCGCCTCAATGCCGATAGTGTCGCAGGCAGTGGAGATAGACGGCCTGAAACTGCTCGACGGAGGTATCACAGACAGCATCCCGCTCAAATACTTCCAAGAACAGGGATACGAGCGTAATCTCATCATTCTGACACAACCGAAGGGGTATTACAAGAAAAAGACAAAACTCATGCCCCTCTTTCACCTGCTGGAGCGCGACCATCCGGAGATAATCAAATGCATGGCACGCAGACATCTGATGTACAACGACGAACTCGCATTCATCGCCCAGGAGGAAGCGAAGGGCAACACAATGATACTCTGTCCCGAACGTCCGCTCAAAATCGGACGCACCGAACAGAAGGAAAAGAAGATGCGGCAAGTGTACGAAGCGGGTCGCACTTGCGCACTGCAAAATCTCGATAAAATGAGGGATTTTCTCGCCCGTTGACGAGAAGAAACTATTTGGAATCGTCCTCCGAAACGACTTCCTCCTCCGTCTCGGAAGATGTCTCAGAATCCTTGTCGCTCGTAGCATCGACAACCTCGAACGTCACATACGAAGCCTCTATCTCGCGCTGGCGGCGGCGCTCCTCTTCTTTCTGCTTGCGTTCGTAGATACGGTTGTAGTGACGGAGACGGAGAGCCAGGAAGAGATCCGTGAGAGCATACACCGTGATGGCGGCACCGAGAACCTGAAAACAGGCAGCTATCGAATCAAGAGGTTTAAAGATGATGTAGAGTCCCACAGCAAGTATAATAAGCGGCAGAATCAAGCCGAAAAGACTCACGGGAGCCACACGGCGATAGCTCACCTGTGCACCCAGCTGAGAGATGCCGGCCATAACGAGCAGCACACCCAGAAGAGTTACCAGATACGTGACAAAAGCCTGCGGCATCAGAACGGGCACGATACCGAGAATGATACAACCGACGGAACCGATGGGAAAGAACGGCTTCACAGAAGAGCGCATGCGGTCGAATATCCAAGCCACAACTCCCACAATACCAGACAACAGAAAGAATCCGCCTATAACCTGAACGATGAGAGTTCCCATCACAGAGGCGTTGAACAACAGCAGAAGTCCCACACAGAGACCCATCAAACTGCGAAAAATAGTACTACCTAAGATTTTCATACCGCAAAATTACTTCATTTCGGGCACACAAAGCTCAGAACAATCATTTTTTTCTCTAAAAAAGAGGAGTTTTGGAAATAATTTCGTACATTTGCTGCGGAATATTATAAATATGGTATCGCATATGAAGCGCATTCTTTTAGCATTTATCACACTCACACCTTTCATCGCACAGGCTCAGAAGACACCAGTGACCGACACTGAGATTAATACACTCAACAGTGCCACAACGATAGGGACGGTGAGCATTCACGATCCGAGTATCGTATATAGCCCGACGAACAAGACATACTACATTTGGGGGTCTCATTTGGGCAATGCCAAGGGTACGGACCTGAAATCATGGACAGTGATGCACAACAGCATTTGGTATGACCCCTACTTCATACATCTGGCCCACCAGGGCGATGCAACGGGAACAGCCTGCAACGTGCGCGACGCATTCAACATCCAGCAGGTCACAAAGACCAAGAATTATCTGGGCACAGAAGTGGATATGCCTAACATTGACGCAGAGGCGTATGCCAACCGCTATGCCGCACCCGGTGACGAAAAAGAGTGGTTTATTGACGGCAACATGTGGGCACCGGATATCATCTACAACCCCACAATGGAAAAATGGTGCCTGTATCTGTCCATCAACGGTCCGCAATGGAACAGCATTATTATCCTGTTGACCTCCAACTCAGCAGAAGGCCCCTGGACTTATCAGGGACCCATCGTAATGGGTGGTTTCAACGGAAATACAGGTGCGCCGGCAATCAGTGAAACCGACCTTAACATTGCTATCGGCACAACGTCCATTCCCAGCCGATACAATCTCCGCAACGGTTGGGGCAACTACTGGCCGAACTGTATCGACCCCTGCGTATTCTTCGATGAAACCGGTGAACTTTGGATGGCCTATGGTTCCTGGTCGGGCGGCATCTTCATGCTGAAACTGGACAAAGAAACCGGCCTCAACGACTACAAGTACAACTACACGAACAACCCCTCCGACTACACATCGAAAGGGCAGAACGGCGTGAAAGACCCGTACTTCGGACGCAAAATTGCCGGCGGATACTATGTCAGCGGCGAGGGTCCTTACATCAAACACATCGGAGACTACTACTATCTCTTTATGAGTTATGGAGGTTTTGCTCCACACGAAGGCTATGAGATGCGTATCTTCCGCAGCAGCTCCCCCCTTGGACCGTACAACGATGCTGCAGGTCGCTCTGCGCTCTACACGGGATATGTTCTCAACCACAATACTGCCAGTGCAGTCACAAACGACACCCGAGGCATCAAACTGATGGGTGCATTCACCGGTTGGGGCGAGATGCAGACGCAGGGTTGGAACAGTCAAGGACATAACTCTGCCGTAGTCAACCCTCAGACAAATCAGGCATTTGTGGTTTACCACACAAAGTATAACGACGGCACAGCCGGACATCTCGTCCACATCCAGCAACTCTTTCTAAACGAAAGCGGATGGCCGGTGGCTGCGCCATTTGCCTACAACGGTGAGAAAGAAACCCTGGACACCCCGAAAACATCTCACTACACCACCGACGACATCATAGGCGAATGGCATGTAATGCGTCACTACAAGATGAGACAGGACAGCACCACCATCGCCAACCGCAAGCCCGTGATGGTGACGCTTAAAGAAGACGGCACCGTAAAGGGCGAGCAGAGCACTTACAACGGTACGTGGAGTGTGAAAGACGGCACCGACTACATCACATTGGCACTGGCCAGCGGCACCTACCAGGGAGTCCTTTGCTCCAATTCGATGAACGGCGACAGTCAGGGCAGCAGATGGACGGGCAACAACCACAAGACCATCTCCTTCACCTGCGTGGACAATACCAACTCAAGTAATAGCGGCACACCTATATGGGGCTATAAACTTGAGCCGAAATCCGCCATCGCCTACAACCGTACGAAACTCACATTGCCCACAGCTACGGTTCTTTCAGACAACCTCAACGTATACACAGATATGGAAGAAAACGTTGTGGAAAACTGGACATCAACCAACACTGACATCCTCTCCAATACGGGCAAATTCAGAGCTCCCGACGCCGTGCCGTCAACGGGAACCATAACTGTAAAATACACAGGAGAACTGACGTGCGGTGACTATATATGGTCTAAGACCTTCAGCTGGTCTCTCAGCAGCAGAACCAGAAAGATTGCTGTCGGACAGGCTGACGGCGACTATCTCAGCGGCCTTGTGGCATACTACGACTTCAATCAGGAACCAGCTGTAAATCTCAAAGACGAGTCGCAGATAGCCACTGTGGGCAAAGCCGGTACGGGTGGTACGATTCCTACGTTTGAAACCGACAGCGCATACCGTTGCGGAATGGTTCTGCACCAGTATTTCGGGGCACAGGCACGCGCCAGCTATACCCGTATGGACAATCCTCTCAAGGGTCAGAATCTCGACGGCGCTACCGTTTCCCTCTGGGTGAAGCGTCTTGACAGCAACGTGTGGGATGCTCTTTGGAGCTTCTTCAGCGGCACGTCCTCCAGTGCTGAAGGTGAGCGTCTGTTCCTCACCGGCAACAGCTATCTCGGCTACAACAACAACGCAGGCACTTGGTTCGACATCAATCATCCCAACGATGTCACCTCAAAGAACATAGCTGAAGGCAAGTGGACACTCGTCACCTACACCTTCGATGAAACCGGCATAAAACTCTACATCAACGGGGAAGTCAAGGCAAACGAGACCTATAGCGGAAGCGCTCCGGTAGAAGACTTCGACTACAGCAAGGTGCTCGACTGGCTCTCAAGTGCCGACTACTTCTATCTCGGCATGGGAAGTTTCTGGGGCAGCGCTCCGGCAGAGTTCGACGACGTCCTTATCTACAATCGCGCGCTCACGCAGGAGGATATCACAGGACTCAACACGATGGAGAATCGCGACTACAACTTCGCATCGGGTCAGTACACCCCGACAGGTATCTTCTCACTCGAAGGTGAAGAACCGGCCAAGAAGCGTCCCACCGATGGCATCATATACGATCTCAACGGCAGAATCTTGAATGCAATACCCAGAAAGGGAATCTACATTCAGGACGGCAAGAAAAAGATTGCGTTGTAGTTGCGCCCCGTATTGATTGTCTCCCGACGGGCACTGTACCATTCGGGAGACGTCATGGTATCTATGCCGGACACATAGATATCCTTCACGCCCATTTCCTCAAGAAGCCATCTATTGGCTTCCCACAGGTCGATGTGCCATTTTTCTTCACGGGATGAGATACGTTCCATCGGGAATCCAGCTTCCCGGAAGGCTTCGTACACCTCGTCGCCCACCTCGAAAGAATCCTGTGATATACTGGGCCCTATGATTGCGTGACACTCGGAGAACGACGTAAACCTATCACACAAAGACATCTTCTCCAAAGTCTTTTGCACAATACGCGAGACGGTTCCTCGCCACCCTGCGTGCACAGCAGCCACAATAGGAGCCTCCCTGTCTGTATAAAGCAAAATGGGAACGCAATCGGCCGTCTTGACCGCAACACACAATCCCGCCACGTCTGTGATGACGGCATCCGTCTCTTCCGGCCTGCCGGCATCTTTCACCCATACGACATTCGGGGAATGCACCTGCCGGGGAAGCGATACGCCATGAGCCCCAAGAGGCGGCAGAAAACTCCCGTCGTCAGTCAAAGGAAAACTCTCGTCCTTACCTATGGAAAAAGCATGAATATGCTCAGGCGTCCGATACTTCATCGTCCCACTCCTCTTCTATGAGTTCGTCATCCTCTTCCTCTTCGTCATCCACAGAGAGATCTATATCATCCTCCTCGTCGTGCAGGAAAGAGAAATCCTTGGAACGATGAACAAGCGTCTCTTTCTGGCTGATTGCAGCCAGCTTGTTGCTTTCGCTGTTAAGCGACCGCCACAATATATCCTTCAATTCCGTGAGTCCGATCTGTGCTACAGACGAAATGAAGACAACGGGCAAATCCTCCGGCAAGTCCTCGCGGAGCATTTCCATCAGTTCTGCGTCCAGCAGGTCGCACTTCGTCACAGCCAGCACACGCTGCTTGTCCAGCATCTCGGGATTGAATTTTCCCAATTCACTCAGCAGCACCTCATACTCCTTGCGTATATTGTCTGTATCGCCCGGCACCATGAAAAGGAGCAGACTGTTGCGCTCAATATGACGGAGGAAACGGAGTCCGAGCCCCCTACCCTCTGCAGCACCCTCGATAATACCGGGGATATCCGCCATCACGAAACTCTGCCCGTCACGATACGACACAATGCCCAACTGGGGCTCCATCGTGGTGAACGGATAGTCCGCAATCTTCGGGCGTGCACTTGAAAGGGCACTCAGCAACGTGCTCTTACCTGCGTTCGGGAAACCCACGAGACCGACGTCTGCAAGCAGTTTCAGTTCCATCACGACGGCCATCTCCTGCATCGGTTCTCCCGGCTGCGCATAGCGGGGAGCCTGATTTGTGGAGGTGCGGAAATTCCAGTTGCCCAGACCTCCTCTTCCGCCTTTCAGGAGAACCTCTTCCTGTCCGTCTTCCGTGATATCGCAGACGTATTCTCCTGTCTCCGCGTTGTAGACTACGGTGCCGCAAGGCACGTCGATATACCGGTCCTCTCCATCGGCCCCTGTGCTGCGGCTCTTACCGCCAGCCTGCCCGTTTGTGGCGAACACATGGCGCTGATAGCGCAAGTGCAGCAATGTCCAATAGTTGCGATTACCCCGCAGAATGACATGACCGCCACGCCCTCCGTCGCCGCCGTCAGGACCTCCGTTGGGCACGTACTTGGCACGACGCATATGCATAGAACCCCTGCCGCCCTTTCCGGAACGGCAGAGGATCTTGACGTAGTCTACGAAATTACTTTCCAATACTTTATTACTGCTTGTCCAAGAAGGCAAAAATCTCCGAAAGCATCACTTCCTTACTGCCCTTCCATGTAAAGGCGTGACGGATGCCCTCTTTCTCGAACCATTTTGCAAGAGGTTCTGTCTGGCTGTGATACACGGCAAAACGCTTCTTGATTGTCTCTTCGTTGTCGTCTGCACGGCCCTGTTCGATAGCTCTGTTGAGAAGACGCTGTAACAGAGTCTCCTCGTCCACGATGAGCTCTATCATCACGCCCATGTCGTCACCGCGCTCGGCAAGCATCGTCTTGAGAGCTTCTGCCTGTGCGATTGTGCGGGGGAAACCGTCGAATATCACGCCTTTTCCCTTCGGCAGCGAGTCGTAAGTCTTTGCCAGGATGTCAATCATCAGAGAGTCCGGCAGGAGCTGTCCCTGGTCAATATATCCCTTGGCGGTCTTACCCAGTTCCGTACCGTTCTTGATTTCTGCACGCAGCACGTCACCGGTGCTGATATGACCCATATTGTAGCGAGCCACGATTTCATCACTGTAAGTGCCCTTTCCCGAACCGGGAGCACCAAAGATAATAATGTTTTTCATTCTTGTATTCTTGTATTATTTTTTCATTCTATCTTCTACGACATAAATACCCTTGAGGTTGCGGCCATATCCGTCGTAGTCCAGACCGTAGCCCACGATAAAGCCGTTAGGGATGGAGAGACAGCAGTAACGGATATCCAACTGCACCTGCAATTTATCCGGCTTGGTGAGCAGCGTGCAGATGTCGATGCTGGCGGGATTGTGACCCTTGAGCGTCTCCAGCATGTGAGCCATCGTGATACCCGTGTCCACAATGTCTTCCACAATGATGACATGGCGGCCGGTGATGTCCACGTTCAGGCCGATAAGTTCGCGCACGTTACCCGTTGTGCCCATACCCTGATAGGACGTCATCTTCACGAAACTTAACTCACAAGGCAAATTCACCTCGCGCATAAGGTCGGCAGCAAAGATGAAACTGCCGTTCAACACACAAAGGAAAAGGGGCTCCTTACCTTCGTAATCGCGGTTGATTTCCGCAGCCACACGCTTCACTTCCCTGTCGAGTTCTTCAGGTGAGATAAAGGGTACAAATCTTCTGTCTTTTACTGAAATGCTGTCCATTGTTCTTCAATTTGTCCACAAATATACAATTTTTTCGGATATGTACCCACGCGTAAGACAACTTTTTTGTACCTTTGTAGCCAAATTGTAATATAACATTGATGAAAAGACTTATTTTCTCTTCCGCAATCCTCGCTGTATTCTGCGTAGCATCGCTCCATACGAGCGCTCAGACGGAGACAGAACAGTTCATACCGGGAAGCACGCTTGAAGGCGTCTGCTACTACCTCCCCCGCACCGCACTGCGCGTGGTGGTCAAGGCCGAAAAAACCGTCACACGCCCTGGCGACTTTGCCAAATACGCATTCAAATACCTGCGTCTGCAGGACGTTCCTGACCAGGTCACCACAACGTGGCAGATCAAGAGCGTCGAACTGCAGCCCTACGGAGTGCCCGACAGGAATAAGGCATACACCATACACCTCAAGAGCAAGACCGTTGCTCCGCTCGTGGGATTAAGCCGCGACGGCATACTGCTTTCCATCAACACGGATGCCGATGAGGAGACACTGCCCGAACTGCCCGAGCGCACACCCGCTCCAAAGCGCGTCAATCCCCGCGACTACATGAATCAGGAGATGCTCTCTGCCAGCAGCATATCCAAGATGGCAGAACTCGTGGCCCAGGAGATTTACGACATCCGCGAGAGCCGCAATGCACTCATCCGCGGCGAGGCCGACAACACGCCCAAAGACGGAGCACAACTGCAACTCATGCTCGACCAACTGGACAAACAGACAACAGCTCTGGAATCACTGTTCAAGGGCACTCAGGAGACCAGCGTTGAGGTGTTCTCTCTCAGTGTGATACCTTCAGAGGTGACCCAGAAGATGCTTCTCTGCCGCTTCTCCCAGAAACTCGGACTTGTGGACGGCGACGACCTCAGCGGCGAACCCATCTATCTGAGCATTGAGAATCTTGAGACTCTTCCCACACCCGTCGTTGACGAGCTGACCAGCAAGAAACTCGCCAAGGTGGAGAAGGGTGTCTTCTACAATGTGCCTGCTCGCATGAAGGCCACCGTGTTCTCTGCCGACCAGAAATACACAGTTCTGGAAACACCCATGGGCCAGTTTGGCAGCGTGCAACTGCTTTCCAACCTGCTCTTCGACAAGAAGACCACCACGAAGGTCACCTTCTTCCAGCAGACCGGCGGCACAAAGGATGTAATGGAATAAAGCTGCGAGGACACAAAAATTAGTCCTCTTACATCTTACTCCGTTTGTCCGTTTGTCCGAAATACAAAAGCCACCTCACGCATTTGTGAAGTGGCTTTTTTAGTAGACAAGTTAACGAGTAGACGAGTTGACAAGTCGGATGTCTTACATCTTACATCTTACCTCTTACTTCTCTACAAAGTATTTCTTTCCGCCTTGGATGTAATATCCACTCTTGGGCTTCTCTGTCAGTCTGCGTCCGTTGAGGTCATAGATGGGCGCGTTGGCATCAACAATAGTTTTTTCAGCAGTCAGTGAGTTGATGGCATCATATCCTTCCGGGAACTGCACAAGACGGAAATTAGAGAACGACATCCAATTGTGAATAATTGAGGTCACACCTCTCACACCAATGCTCACGGTCGCATTTCCCGTCAGTTCAAACTCTAAAGAGGTCTGCTCCCAGCCATTATTGAACAAACCGCCAACACTACTGATGTGCGACATTTCCGCCGTCTCATCACCAGCAAATAGCGTCAGAGCGACATCTCGTTCAGAGCGTCCTATAGCTGTCAGTTGATACTTGCCTGCCGGTAGCGTGATATCCTGTTGGAATGCAACATCCCATGCCGATGCGCCCCAATTGCCGCCATCGAAATATTTGTGGTTGGTGTCACCGCTGCCGTCTGTCCAGGGCTGACCATCAAGTATATTTATGCTGCCGCCGGAACCTTCGCCCCTAACGGTTGTCCATCCATCAACACCCTCTTCTGCTTTCGGATTATTAATATATGATGTCATGTCCGTTGCGCCGTTCACACCTTCCAGCATGGCACTTGATTCTGCATACTGGCGATAGAGGGGCAGCAGCGTCTCCATTCTGCTTACAACATCTGCTGCACTTGTCGGTGAAACCGCAACAGCTGATTCTGCAGCATCCTTCTTCGCTACTGAGGCATAGGGGAAGTTGCGACCCTTGATATCTACCCATGCGTCGTAGCTTGCTTTGGCATCTGTGAAGGCCTTCATTGCCATCTCCAAAGCGTTGACAGCTGTCTGATAGGCTTCTGCCGTTTGTTCGCTCACGGTGGTGTTATTGCTGATGGTCTGAGAGAGTGTTGTGCGCTCAAAGCCTGTGACGTTGACGTATGCCGCATCATTGAGAGTCTCTATTGCTTTCGACAAAGTGTTGGCATGCACTACCGTGGCATCCACCAGAGCCGTTACACCCTTTATCTGGATAACTTCCCAGTTGGTAAACTTCTTTTCGCTCACCATGCCGAGTTCCACAGTGCCGTCGGTCACTGTTACCCCATTGAGCACGGCTGTAGCTATTTCCGAGAATGACGTTGCCCAGTGCACAGGGATATACTGCTTCACGGTGCCGTTGACAGTTTTGGCATAGAGATACACAGCAGTCTCATCTCCTTCGTTAGAGGCAGTCATCTCCGAATCGATACCTGTATCACGCCCCTTTGTAGAGGCTGCAGCCCCGTAGAGTTCGATGCGGTAGGTGCCATTGGCAAGTCCTGTGAGTGTGCGTGTGAATACTGTGCCCTGTTCGGCGCTGCTGTCATTGAACTTCTCGCATGCCGGAGTCGTGCGGCCATCATTGGTGGTCACCTGGGGGGCTGCCCAGCCTACATAACCCGTTGCACCGTTCCATCCTTGCCAATCGACAGGGAATTCTGACGTAAGGTCTGTCTCAATGTAGATACGGTCGTCATCTCCGCCACCACCTGTAGACAGGATTGTTCCAAATTCTTTCCATTGGTCAGCAATTCTATATGATGATACAGAGGATTGGGGCACGTAAAGCGTGGCTTCGCTTTGCGGAACAGAAGCGAACGCATTATTACCAGTTATCGGCACAATTGTTGCATTACAAGTAACGGATGTGAGTCCGGAGCAACCGGAGAAGGCTCTCTCGCCAATACTCACCACGCTGCTAGGAATCTTGAAAGACGTGAGCCCGGAGCAACCGGAGAAGGCACTCTCGCCAATGCTCGTCACGCTATTAAGATATTCTATAGTAGTGAGGTTGGAGCAGTTCTCAAAGGCACTGGTGCCGATGCTTGTTAAGTTTTGGGCAAAATAAACAGACGTGAGGTTGGAGCAACCGGAGAAGGCACTCTCGCCAATGTTCTTCACGCTGCTATTGAAGTTAACATATGTCATGCTGGAGCAATCCGAGAAGGCATTATTACCTATGCTCTTCTTCCCAGAACTGCCGCCATAAAAGTAAGCATACGTAAGTCCGGAGCAGCCAGAGAATGCATAGGCATCAATTATCGTCGTGCTACCGGGAATTATGACGGATGTCAAACCGGAACATCCCCTGAAAGCACGGGCGCCGATGCATGTCACGTAGTCACCAATGGTGACAGACTTGAGGGCGGAGCAATCCGAGAAGGCATTCATACCGATCATCGTTACATTATTACCGATTATATATTCCTCCACTTGAGACCCGAAAATCGTTGACATATTATGGTCGGTGTCGTAAAGGGCTGAAACAAAGTCATCAGAGTTCAATGTGACTGACTTGAGAGCGGAGCAACCCTCAAAGGCTCCTTCGCGGATAATAGTCACACTGCTTGGAATATTGATTGATGTGAGGCTTGAGCAACCCTCAAAGGCGTGATTGTAGATGCCTGTCAAACTACTATTGTGGGGGGCAATGTATATCGACTTGACGTTGGAACATCCTAAGAAAGCATTTATTCCAATCTTTGTCACACCATCATCAATTTTAAATTTCTCCACTTGAGACCCGAAAATCGTCCCCAGATTTCTGCTGCTGCTATACGCCTTAGTAACGATAGCATCAGACTTTAATACCACATATGTAAGGTTGGAGCAACCATCAAAGGCATCATCCCAGATTGTCGTCACACTCGCGGGAATTTTGAATGATGTGAGGCTTGAGCATCCCGCGAAGGCTTTCTCGCCGATTTTCTGTACGTTACTTTCTGGCCAGCCATCACCATTAACAGAGAAAATAGGAATGCTCGTGAGGCTTGAGCATCCCGCGAAGGCTTTCTCGCCAATGCTCGTCACACCGCTAGGAATGCTGACAGACTTGAGGCTGGAACAGTTCAAGAAGGTATAATCGCCGATGCTCGTCACACCGCTGGGAATGGTGAAAGACGTTAGTCCCGAGCATCCGCTGAAGGCGCTCGAGCCGATGCTTGTCACACTCTCAGGGATATTTATGGACGTGAAGCTGGAGCAATTGGAGAAGGCAGCAGAGCCGATGCTCGTAACACTGTATGTTTTATAACCATATCTAACAGTAGAGGGGATAGTGACGGAACCTGAATATTTGTTTGTTCCCGTGACAGTGGCGTTTGAACCGGCGCCGTCGTAAAAAATGCCATCCACTTCAAATTCAAATTCATCCGCCCAAGAGAGCACAGAAACTGCAAGAAGCAGCAACGTAGCGAAAATTCGCTGAAAATGTAGTTTTGTTTTCATATGATTATTCTTTTTAAATTCTTCGATGCAAAAATACATAAAAAACGCCTGATTTCATAAACGACATCTGTGTCAATAGAGGCCAAAAATTGGTTCAAATTGGTTCAATTGCACATCATCGGGGTGTGAAGCCAACTCCGCCGCCCTTTTCTGCCATTCTGCCATAAATTATGTGGAATAAATGTTGTATCTTTGTGGCTCAAACAAGCGACCCATTAAGAGTTTTTCGCACGACACACATGACGGAACAGGAAATATCATCTTCCAACGAACTGCAACAGCACATCGCCGCACTGCGCGAAGCGATTGAGACATCCGTAGGTAAAAGGATACAGACTCCCAAAGACTTCGACTATCTCTCACAGGTAATAGAAGAACGTCAGGGCGAGCACGTCAGTGTGAGTACACTCAA
>JAEEGH010004068.1_pt1 | contig 37764 bp, 23 predicted proteins | sample 9134181 | NCBI WGS metagenome assembly JAEEGH01 (sample SAMN16246544, study PRJNA631951) | gut metagenome | biome: gut microbiome; feature: rumen; material: DP-attached | host: Bos | place: Iran: Karaj | collected 2018-10 | reverse complement strand
CGGCGAAATACTTACTGGCACGCTGGCCTCTAACGTGAAGATTTCCATTGCCGACGGCGCAACGGTGACACTTAATAATTTGAGCATCAATGGCACGAACGACGAAAACTACGGGTGGGCTGGTATCACCTGCGTTGGCGACGCCACCATCATCTTGAGCGGCACGAACACCGTGAAGGGATTCTATGAAGAATATCCTGGAATTTATGTGTATGGCGATCCTGACAACCCCAGTAATAACAAGACGCTGACCATCAAGGGAGACGGCTCACTTACCGCCAGCAGCAACGACTGGGGTGCCGGCATTGGTGGAGGATGGGAAATCAACTGTGGTAACATTGAGATTCAGGGCGGCACCATTACGGCTACGGGTGGCACCGGCTGTGCAGGCATCGGCGCTGGTAATGGTGGTTATAATGATGTAGCAAGTTGCGGCACCATCACCATCTCTGGCGGCACCATTACGGCTACGGGTGGCGAAGCAGCGGCAGGCATCGGCTCTGGTACAAAGTCAAGCTGCGGCAACATCACTATCACCAGCGACGTGACCCACGTGACCGCCACTAAGGGTGAAGGAGCTAATAGTATCGGTGCTGGTGTAAATGGCACCTGCGGCACGGTGACTATCGAAGATGAGTCGAAGGTTACGAAGAACTAATCACATTATAAACACAGCGGAAACGCCCCTGTGAATCAGGGGACTCTGATTCTTCTGAAGAATAAACAATAAACAATTAAAACAATAATATTATGAGAAAATTTAAAAGACTAACAATGACGCTCGCACTGCTCATCATGGCAGTCGGCGGAGCGTGGGCGCAAAGCACGTACACCGTTACGTTCGCGGCCAACAGCAATACGAAGACTGTTGAGAACGTCACGCTGCCAAAAACCTTTCAGTGCAGCTATGATAATGCCGATGGCGAGCTTGATCTAATCCTAAAGGAGCTGTATGGCTGGACGGGAGATAAAACTAAGACCTTTTGTGATGGAGAGACTACTCCAAATTCTTCTGATGAAAACAAGGTGGTAGCAGGTAATGATAATGGTGACCATTACATTACCATCGACAATGTATTCGAAGGTACAGTCACAATAACAGGCTATTACGTCGTTAACTCTTTGGTAATGGAAACTCCCTACTCCCTCGAAATCTCTATTGCTGCCGCCGCTGCCGCCGAGCCCACCGAGTGGGACCTGACATCGGAAGACGGCAAGACATGGACACTGGCTGCAACACCCGCATTCGACGTGGAGCTGGAGGTGGAGTATGAGACCGAATTGGCCCTCTCCGAGACCACGGACAACAGCGCTGCACTGACAGAGTGGGACGGCTACGAGGCCGACGTCACGGTGACACGTACGCTGACGGCAGGCATGTGGAACACGCTGGCCGTACCGTTCGACATCAGCGCAGCGAATTTCGCCACATTGCAGAACCTATTGACAACACTGGGCGGTAGCATCGTGGTGAAGCAGCTCGGCAGCTCAGAATTCGACGCTGGTACTCTGACCCTGAACTTCACCAATGCTACCAGCATCGAGGCCGGCAAGCCTTATCTCGTCAAGGTGTCGAGTAGCGTCAATCTTGCAACGCTTCCTGCAACCCTCGCTGCCCTCTCATTAGCCAATCCCTTCGCCGGTGTGACCATCAGCAAGACGCCCGTTCCTACCGAGACCACCTATGCCGACTTCATCCCCACGCTGGGCTTGACGGAAGTTTCGGGTGACACGAAGGAGATTCTCTTCGTCGGTAGTGGCAACAAACTGACTCATCCCTCGACACTGCCCGGCAACATGAAGGGCTTCCGCGGCTACTTCAAGCTGAAGGGTGACGCCGTCAGTGCAAACGGCTTCAGCCTGAATCTTGGAGACGAGACGACGGGCATTCATTCAATTGACAATGGACAATTGACAATTGACAATTCTGTCTACGACCTGCAGGGGCGCCGCGTGCAAACCTCAAATCTCAATTCTCAAACCTCAAATCTAAAGAGGGGTGTGTATATCGTGAATGGCAAGAAAGTAATCATCAAGTAAATGGAGGATACGATTATGACAAAGCGTGATTATCTGCAGCCCACGATAGAGGTGGTTGAAATAAATACGAATGTCCAGATTCTGGCCGGCTCGATAAAGACCACTGGCCTCGACGGTGATGACCTCACAGAGGATAGCACTCCCGGTGACATCGACGGTGCCATGAGCCCGCTGTTCGAAACCGACCCATTGAATATCCTGCAGGGTATATAGACACTTGATGGGTAGGCACTGAGCCTCCCGACCTTCATAGGGCTCCCTCCTGTAACTGAGCAGTGAGGGGGCCTTTATTGTGTACTACAGAGTTATCGTATTAATACAAAGTAATAGATTAAAAATCAAAGTAACATGAGACCAGAAACAAAGATTGATTTGAAGAAAGCAATGGTGAAAAAAACGTGAGTGAGACAGAAGTGGCCAGGCAAATAGGCTGGACGAAACAGTATTTGAACAGCATCAGCTGTGGTAAGGGAAACCCTACCATTGAACAATTGGAGCGTATCGCCGAAGTACTCGGAATGACGCTCCATATTTTGTTTGAATAGGGGCTTGTCAACTTGTGGGGTTGACATTTTGCACGGCCATGAAAAATAGTCGTGCAGAAGCTTGCATTCGCCCGTTTCATTTTGTAACTTCGCACACGGAAAGACTTTAATGTCACACAGAAACCACAGAAATCACAGAAATAAAAAAGGCTTATGGAAGTATCGTTATTACAGCATGCGAAGGACAAGTCACCGCAGGCGGTGACGCTGGACAAGTTGGTGGAACTCATCCGGGGCGACCAGTGGCCGCCGGGGTATGAGCCCATACTTTTGGTGCAGGGCACGTTCGAGGGCGGCACGCGTCAGCAGGACCTGATCCGGTTGTCGGGACTGGCTGTGGCAGTGTTCATTCATGTGGAGGGCAGCAGCTTGGCGGAGCTCCGTGAGGAGGCACGCGCCGACCCGCACACGCTGCTGCTCTACACCATTGCCGACAGCCTCGTCATCCTCTATCCCTACGAGCTCGATGTGGGCTATGAGGTATACCTGCAGCGCCAGTTCTATCACAAAGCTTTCCTCTTCGGCAACGACTACTACGAAGAAATCACCGGTCTGCAGTCGCAACGCAAGGGCAAGGATGTCGGCAAGCGCTGTCCGCTGGGACATGATGGGGAGGTTTACTACAATCCGCAGGCGGAGCCCTTTCTGGCCTGGGAGATCAAGGAGGGCTGCCGCCGGCAGACCAGTCAGCCGAAGAGTACCGAGGGCCTGCGCGAACGCAAGCCGAACTACAGGGAGGTGTATATGAGTCTCGACGAGATGGAGCAGTGGCTGCAGAAAAACATCCAGCTGCGCCGTAACGTCATCACCATGCGCAAGGAGTACCGCTGGCTGAAGGACGGCTATTGTGACGACGGCAAGCCGTGGGAGAACTTCGACGACGAGGCCTTCAACGACGTATGGCGTGGTATGGAGAAGGTGAAAACCACCAAGGACGATGCCCTGCACAAGACCATCGACTCCAGCTTCGTCAGCGACTATAATCCCTTTGTGGAATACTTGAACGCGCTGCCGCCGTGGGACGGCGACGACTATATCCGCGGACTGGCCATGGGTGTCACGGTGGCCGGCGACTTCGACGAGTGGTGTCGTTTCGTGGAGTGCCTGCGCAAGTGGCTGGTGGCCATGGTGGCAGGGTGGATCAATCCGGATGTGGTGAACCACGAGGTACTGGTGTTCATCGGACGCCAGGGCATCTACAAGACCACGTGGATGAGTCACCTGCTGCCACCGTCGCTGCGCAGCTATTTCTGTACCCAGGCAGGTGTGGGCGACAATGTGAAGGACGAGGAACTGGCCCTGACACAGTACGGTCTGATCAGCTGTGAGGAGCTCGACACGATGTCGACACGCGAGATGAACAAGATGAAGCGTGCCATCACCCTGTCGCATGTCAATGTGCGCCCTCCCTTCGGCCGTTATACGGTGCACCGTCCGCATATCGCCTCGTTCTGCGGCACGGGCAACAACGAGAAGTTCCTGAACGATCCCACGGGGACGCGCCGCTGGCTGGCCTTCAAGGTGGAGAACATCGAGTCGCCAAGGGTACTGCCCTTCGAGTATGAAGGCATCTACAGTCAGGCATACTATCTCTACCGCAACGGTTTCGAATACTGGTTCTCGGGCAATGAGACGGCAGCCATCGACGAGCGTAACAGCCGCTTCAAGGTGGCCAACCTGGAGCAGCAGCTCGTATACCGCTACTACCGCCGTCCGTCAGGTGCCGATACGGGCGAGTTTGTCAGCGTGGGCGATGCCTTGCAGCTGATGCCCGGCAATGTCACGTCGAAGCTGCGCAAGGAGGCCGTCGACCAGGCCTTTATCACTCTGGGCTTCGAGGCCATGGTATGCGACGGTCTTCCCGGCTACCGTGCCGTACGTCGTCTGCCTGAGGAGTTGAGTGCCCTGGGGCGTCAGATGGCCACGCGAGCCCTGCAAGAGCAGAATACCGGCAAAGAGGATCCGGCGATTCCGGACTATTTCTGAAAAATTCCTCCCGCGTACGTACGTGAACTCAATTTCCGTTACAAAAGTTCCTGTACGTACGCGGGAGAAAAGTTTTTAAAAATTCAAAGCATATGTTAGAAGTAAAAGACTATTCCAAACAAGAGTTGGCTGATGCCATTTATGCCGGCAATATCAAGCCGAAGTCAAGATTGAAGAAATTGTGGCTCGAGATAACGAAATGCCCTCAGCTGGTAGACGAATTACATCGTCTTCATTACCATACGGGTGACTCTGGCTTCACCGCACAGATGGTAGAACGTATCAAGTATTACTTGTGTATAGACTGAGATGAGTGAAAGAAAGTTAAACAGTTGAACACTCTGACGATTATGGCGATTGTGATTTATTTTGCCGACAAAAGGCCTTCCCGGATGTTGTACCTTTGCTGTTGTGAATCAGGGAAGCGTCACCTACGGGTCTTCCGAGCGTCTGTTACGACCCGTCCGAGCGTCATCTACGAACCGTTCCGATAATCCTTTGGGGGGGTAAAGTGATATCGGAACACCTCCAACGAGATACGCGAACGACCGCAAGGAGATACCGGAACGACCGCAAAGTGATATCCCTCATTCAATGTTAATTTTTAACTCAATTCTCGGAAGTTCATATGAGAACAACCCCAGCTCGACTATCCTGATACAGTCATGCGGAGTATTAGTCTTGCAGCCTCAATAAGAAATCCCCGCATCAGTATAGATAAACTGGTGCGGGGATTGATGTTGCTTGCATGGGATCAGAGGGTGACGCCGTTCTTGAAAATCGATATTTCACGGTAGCCGTTCTCCTCGTTGCGAGCCTTCTCGCCGGAGGCCACAGCCAGCACCTTGTCGATGAACTCTGGAACAATTTCCTGCATGGTGCGTCCTTCAACGAGCTGTCCGGCAGAGAAGTCTACCCAGTGGGGCTTGTTCTTGGCGAGGGTGGGGTTGGTGGCCACCTTCATGGTCGGAACGAACGTGCCGAAGGGTGTGCCGCGTCCTGTGGTGAACAGCACGATGTGACAGCCGCAGGAGGCCAGTGCCGTCGATGCTACGAGGTCGTTGCCTGGAGCAGAGAGCAGGTTAAGACCAGGATTCTGCAGACGGTCGCCATATTCCATGACACCGCTGACGGGAGCTTTTCCGCACTTCTGGGTGCAACCTAAGGCCTTGTCCTCAAGTGTGGAGATACCACCGGCCTTGTTGCCTGGAGATGGATTCTCACCAACGGGTTCGCCGTGTGAGAGGAAATAGTTCTTGAAGTTGTTGATCATCGAGACGGTCTGGTCGAACAGCTCACGGGTCTCGCAGCGGTTCATGAGAATGGTTTCTGCACCGAACATCTCGGGTACCTCAGTAAGTACGCTGGTGCCGCCCTGTGCCACCAGCCAGTCGGAGAACTCGCCAACGAGCGGATTGGCAGTGATGCCGCTGAAGCCGTCGGAGCCACCGCACTTCAGACCTACGCGCAGTTTTGATACGGGAACATCCTCGCGCTTGTCCTGTCTGGCCTGTTCATAGAGATTGCGAAGGATTTCCATGCCGGCCTCTACCTCGTCACCCTCGACGCGCTGGGTGACCAACAGCTTGATACGGTCTTTGTCGTAGTCGCCCAGCATGGCCATGAAGTCGTCGGGCTGGTTGTTCTCACAACCGAGGCTGAGCACCAGTACACCACCGGCATTGGGGTGCAGACAGATGTCGCGCAACACCTTGCGGGTGTTCTCATGGTCCTCAGAGAGCTGTGAGCAACCATAGTTATGGTGCCACGTCCAGATAGCGTCTACACCTTCGCCCTTCGTTTCCATCATCAGACGGTGAGCCAGCTGCTCGGCAATGCCGTTGACGCAGCCTACGGTAGGCACAATCCATATTTCGTTGCGTACACCTACGTCGCCGTTTTTGCGTATATATCCCTTAAAGGTACGGTTATCGTTCTTGATTTTAAGTGGCTCGTCTACAGGCTGATACGTATACTCCAGCGTTCCGCTGAGGTTCGTCTTCAGATTGTTCTCGTTGACCCAATCGCCGGCCTTCATGTCCTGTCGGGCATGACCGATGGGATAGCCGTACTTGATGATGTCCTCGCCTTCGCGGACGTCTTTGATAAGTACTTTGTGTCCGGCAGGTGTGTCCTGATTCACCGTGATTGACTTGCCGTCGACCTCGATGATGTCACCCTTCTTCTTCGGAGACAGACATACTACGACAGAGTCGGCGGGATTAATTTTCAAAAATGTAGCTTGTTCCATAATTTTATTTGTTTAGTTTATCCAATATTCTTTCTGCGATAATAATTGATGTTTTCCTTTGAGAGAAGTTCGATGGGCATGTAGTTGACGGGGTCGACTTCTTTCTTCAGCACGATGGCCCGGAAGAGTGTGTCGACACATGAATAGCCTTGCATGTAGCCGTGCTGTGCGATGAGGAACGAGATGCTTCCCTGGCGCACACATTCCGCATTTTTCTCAACCATGTCGTAGCCCATGATCTGAACGTTGCGGCGATTGCTTTTCAACAGGAAGTCGCCTACGAGGTGGGCTTTGGAGTTGAAGGTGATGCAGTGGTGTACCAACGGGTGTTTGGTAAAGAACGCATCGAGGATGGCATCATAGTTCTCGCGCTTCTCGTCGAGTGAGAGGTTTACCTCATGGATGACGACAGAGGGGAAGTGGTCGTGCATGTAATGGCGGAACCCTGTCTCACGGTTTTCCTGTTGCTTGGAAGCCACGTTGCCGTTTCGCATCTGTTTCATAAGCATGATTTCCTTCTCCCTCGGTGCTATCAGCATCAGCATCCGTGCAGCGAAATAGCCCGAGGCAAAGGAATCCTGTCCGTAGAATGACAATGGCTTCAGGTCGGGCATATACGAGTCTAACAGGATGAATGGTATCTGTCGGTCGTGCATCATCTCGGCATATTTCCGCGTCACGTCAATGGTTGACGGTACGACAATGACTCCGTCGGGTGACATTTTCAGCATTTCATTCATGACTTTCGAGAAAGTCTCTACTGAAAAACGGTTGTAATACATCATCTTGATGGTAATGCCAAAGTCACGGCAGTGCTCGCAGGCCATTTGGGCTCCTTCTTCCACCTCTTCCCAATAGGCTTCGCTTTCATGTTTCGGAATGATGCAGTAAAAAGTATATTCCTTATTATATGCGAGTGCTGAAGCATACACGTTAGGCTCGTAGCCCATTTCCTCCAGCGCCTTTTGCACTTTTTCCTTCGATATGGGCGACACGTTGGGACGATTGTGGATGACACGGTCTACGGTGCCTACTGAGACGCCGGCACGTTCTGCAATATCTTTAATCCTTGTCTTTTCTTTTGCCATTATGTTTTATATTTCTTTCGGTTCTTCTGCTACCTGAGGTTCATCGGGCTGTGGCTCGTGTCCAGCCTCTTCATGATGTTCTTTGGGTTTGGCAATCATGTTGCCATATTCGTCAAGTACCATTTCAATCTCTTCCTCAGTAGCCAGGCTGTCGACAGCAATGGAGTCGGTGTCACGTCTCGAATAATAGCTGGCGCAGGTGTACATCTCGGCACGCACATCAACGTCCTTGGGTTTTCCGAACTTGGCATGATAGTGCTTGAATGCCGGGTCGTCAAGGACACTTTCGAAGAAGTAGCCGCAGATGGGCAATGCCGTACGTGAGCCTTGTCCTAACTGTCCGGTACGGAAGTGTAGGCTGCGGTATTCACCACCGACCCATGCTCCGGCAACCAGACGGGGACTGATGCCAACGAACCATGCGTCGGAGTGGTTGTTACTGGTTCCTGTCTTTCCGCCAAACTCCGTATCGCTGTGCTTGCCGACATATCCCCATAGGCTCATGCTGGTAGCTCCGGGTTCGCGCAGACCTCCAAGGAGCAATTGCTGGACGAGGTAGGCACTTTTATAGGAGATAGCCTGACGCTCTTCCGTAGGAGCTGTATATATTTCGTTTCCATCGCGATCCAGGATGCGAGTTACCAACACCGGTTCATGCATTTTACCATCATTAGCCACCGTGGCATAGCTGTTCACCAGTTCAAGCAGGTTGACGTCACTGGAGCCGAGCGTAAGCGATGGGGTGGGGTCGAGTTTCGACTTGATACCCATGGCGTGGGCGGTGGCCACAATGCGGTCGATGCCCACCTCCTGACCGAGTTTGACAGCTACGGAGTTGATGCTCTGTGCAAAGGCAGCCTTCAGAGGCATGGAGTCGCCAGTAAAGTATCCGTTGGCGTTGGTAGGCGCCCATGTCACCTCCTTGCCGTGGTCCATCACCTTCATGGCGAAATAGGAGTCGACACGACGGTCACACGGTGTCAGTCCCTGGTTCATGGCCTCGGTATAGACGAAGAGTTTGAATGTTGAACCAGGCTGTCGCATGGCTGTCACCTTGTCATATTTCCATGTACGGAAGTCGATGTCGCCCACCCAGGCCTTGACATGCCCTGTCTGGGGTTCCATGGCTACAAAGCCGCAGTGCATGAAATGCTCCATGTAGCGGATGCTGTCGAGTACCGATATCTCTTTTTCTATGGTGCCTTTCTCGTAGTCGAAAAGTTTAACCTTATGTGGTAGTTTCAGATAGTAGTCGATGGAATCCTGGTTACCGTCAAACTTCTGCGATAGATATTTGTAGACAGGCAGCTTCTTGGCCAGGTCTTCAATGAAGTTCGGAATCTCGACATGGCGCTCATCCTGCCAAGGATTGGTATTGCCCCAGTGGGAGTTGAAGTTGCGCTGCACCTGCTTCATCTGCTTGATGGCTGCAGCCTCGGCATACTGCTGCATACGCGTGTCGATGGTGGTATATATTTTCAGACCGTCCTTGTAAAGGTCGACGCCATTGTCATCACACCAGTCCTTCAGGTAGTTCTTGACAGCCTCACGGAAATACTGTGCCTGTCCGTCGTAGTTGTTCTCTACGCTGTAATCCAGCTTGATGGGAATCTCTTTCAGCGAGTCGAACTGTTCCTGACTGATCTCCCCGTGGTTTAGCATATTGCCTAATACGACGTTACGACGGGATAAGGAGTTTTTGGGATTGATGCGTGGATTATAATAGGTGGTGGCCTTCAGCAGTCCTACCAGTATGGCAGCCTGATCGGTAGTCAGCTGTTGAGGGGTAGTGCCGAAATATGTCTTGGCAGCTGTCTTGATACCATAGGCATTGGAACCGAAATCGACGGTGTTGGCATACATCGTCAGAATCTGTTTCTTATCGAAGAACATCTCAATCTTGATGGCAGTAATCCATTCCTTGCTCTTCATGATGAGCATCTTCAGTCCGGGAATGTTGCCTAACAGTCCTGTCGAGTACTCCGTGCGGACACGGAACATGTTCTTTACCAACTGCTGCGTAATGGTCGAGGCGCCACGGGCGTCGTGATGGATGATATAATCCTTGAGAGCAGCTCCTACACCCTGGAAGTCGATGCCGAAATGTTTGTAGAAACGTTCGTCCTCCGTTGAGATAAGTGCTTTCCAAAAGACGGGGTTTACCTCCTCGTAGGTTACCGGTGTGCGGTTTTCACTGAAATATTTGCCTATTAGCTTGTTGTCGGCACTATAGAGCTCTGAGGCTTGAATGGTCTTCGGATTCATGATGTTGCTCATCGAGGGAGACTTGCCAAAGAGCCACAGGAAGTTGACGTCAACCATGAGCAGATAGAGCAGGAAGGCGATGATGAACGTGAGAAATCCTACGCCAGTCTTGACGTACCATTTCCTACCCTGAAACAATCCTTTATACCATTGCCACGCTGTCTTTGGAGCGTGGATGATGTTACCAATGAATTTATTCATATTGTGATATGTAATTCAATATTTTATCTTTCTCGTCTGGGTGGAACCAGCGTAACTCCGGATCACGCTTGAACCACGTCAGTTGTTTACGGGCATATCGCCGTGTATTGCCCTTTATGCGCTCTATGGCCTCGTCCAAGGGCCACCGTCCCTCCAGATAGTCGAACATCTCTTTGTAACCTACTGTGTTCAGAGCGTTCAGATGTCGCTGCGGATAGAGGCCCTCGGCTTCTTGCAGCAACCCGTCTTCCATCATCTGGTCTACGCGCGCGTTAATCCTGTCGTACAACTCTTCACGATCGCGGTTCAGTCCAATCTTGACGGTGCGGAAGGGGCGTGCTTTCTTCTGCTGTGAACGGAATGACGTGTAGGTCTTTCCTGTCTGGTAGCAGATTTCCAATGCGTGGATGACACGACGGTAGTTTTGCCGGTCAACAATCGCATAGTGTTCAGGATCAAGACGGTGCAGGTCTTCGCAGAGTGCTTCAAGTCCTTCCTCCTGATAGCGGTGTTTCATCTCCTCACGAATGTCGTCGCGGATGGTGGGAATGTCGTCAATGCCATTGCATACGGCGTCAATATACATCATGCTGCCACCGGAGAGGAGTTGTGTTTTTGAAGGCTCTTCCTTCAAACACGCGAGGACATCCTGCTCATACATCGAGGCATTGTAGTAGTCAATGATGCTCTTGGTGCCCACAAAATAGTGCTTGGCTTCACTCAGCTGTTCCTCTGTAGGCGATGCGGTGCCGATCTTCAGTTCGCGGTAAATCTGGCGTGAGTCGGCATTGATGACTGGTGTGTCATAATGCTTGGCCAGCTCGATGGTGAGTGCAGTCTTGCCGACGGCTGTAGGACCTGTGATAACAATAAGTGTATTCACCATTTATAACTTACCACTCGTCGCTCATCGTATTATTCCGCGTTTCGATGTCTCGATAAACGAGCAGATGTATTCCACCTCCTCTGAATTCGGATATTTTGCGCGGGCTTCTGCAATACCGTCTTTCAACACGCCCTGGGCATAGATGATGCGGTAAGCGTCATGGATGGCCTCGATAGTCTCGTTGCTGAAACCACGACGGCGCAGTCCTATCAGGTTTACGCCAGCATAGCGAACAGGTTCTTTACCTGCAATGACATAAGGAGGAATATCCTGGCTGGTACGGCTTCCGCCTTGGAACATGATGTAGCTGCCCACGCGGCAGAACTGGTGGAAGAGACAGGTGGCTGAGATGATGGCATAGTCCTCGACAACCACTTCACCGGCAAATTTTGTGGAATTGCCAATGATGCAGCCGTTACCGATGACACAGTCGTGTGCCACATGCATGTTCTCCATCAGCAGGTTGCCGCTGCCGATAACTGTCTTGCCCTTTGATGCTGTGCCACGACTGATGGTGACGTTCTCACGAATGCTGTTGTTGTCGCCAATCTCGCAGGTTGTCTCTTCTCCCTGGAACTTCAGGTCCTGAGGTTTTGTCGAGACAGATGCTCCCGGAAAGAATTCGTTGCCATTCCCGATGCGTGCACCGAAATGCACTGTGACGTTGTTCAGGAAATGGTTGTTGTCGCCGATAACCACATTCTTGTCAATGACGCAAAATGGTCCGATGATGTTGTTGTCGCCGAGTTTTGCCTCGGGGTCGACTACTGCTAAGGGATGTATCTTGTTCATTTACAATTTTACAATTTACAATTTGATTACTTGTTTTTGACGATTTGTGCAGTAAAGGTTGCCTCTGCCACAACATGGTCACCCACAAAGATGTAGCCCTTCATCGAGGATATGCCGTGACGGACTGGTGCCAGCAAGTCAACCTTGAAGATGAGGGTGTCGCCAGGTACTACCTTCTGACGGAACTTCACGTCGTCAATCTTCATGAAGTATGTCGACCAACGCTCAGGTTCCTCCAGGGTGTTCAGTACGAGCAGTCCGCCACATTGTGCCATAGCTTCGATTTGCAGGACACCGGGCATGACCGGCTCTTCGGGGAAGTGCCCCTGGAAGAAGGGCTCGTTGGACGTAATATTCTTGATGCCTACAATCGTGTTGGCACCTAACGAGATGACCTTGTCAACCAACTGCATGGGATAGCGGTGGGGCAGGAGTTCGCGGATGCGGTTGACATCCATTACCGGCTCTTCATTCGGGTCGTAGATAGGTGCCTGAATCTCATGCTTGCGGATTTCCTTACGCATCTGTCTGGCAAACTTGTTGTTGATGGTATGGCCGGGTCTTGTTGCAACGATACGACCCTTGATGGGCTTGCCTATCAGCGCCATGTCACCGATGACATCGAGCAGCTTGTGACGTGTACATTCATTTTCCCATACCAGTGGCTTGTGCTGGATGTAGCCAAGGTCGGTTGCGTCACGATGCTCGACGTGAAGCATGTCGGCCAGCATGTCGAGACGCTCCTGTGTGGTCTGACGCTCATAAATAACGATGGCGTTGTCGAGGTCACCGCCTTTGATGAGGTTGGCCTGCAGCAGGGGCTCGATGTCGCGAACGAAGACAAAGGTACGTGCTGCTGCAATCTCCGTGGCAAACTTGTCAATCTTGTCGAGGGTCGCAAACTGGGAATTGATGAACTTCGACTCGAACGAACACATGGCCGTGATAGAGAATTCATCGTCGGGCAGAATCGTGATACAAGAACCAGTCTGCTCGTCCTTCACCTCAATCTTCTTGCGGATGATATAGAAGTCTTTGGGTGCATTTTGCTCTTCGATGCCAACCTCCTTTACTTTCTCAACATATTTGATGGCAGAACCGTCCAAGATGGGGAATTCCGGACCGTTAACCTGTATGAGACAGTTGTCAATGCCCAGTGCATAGAGTGCTGCCAATCCGTGTTCGACGGTGCTGACACGAGCTTCGCCTTTGCCTAATACTGTGCCGCGTTGGGTGTCAATCACATTTTCGGCAATGGCATCAATGATGGGTTCGCCCTCCATGTCGATGCGCTGAACCTTGTATCCCGAATTTTCCGGTGCGGGATTGAATGTCACCGTTAAGTTCAGACCTGTATGCAGACCTTTACCGAATAGTGAAAAGCTGCCTTTCAGTGTTTTTTGTTTCATTCTCTTTGTGTATTATCGAATTACTGATTTTCTTGTTTCCATTTCTTGAGTTCTTCAATTTCTTTGCGCAGGGCACCCAGCTCCCGATACATTTCGGGCAGTTTCTTGACCACAGCCTGTGCCTTAAAGAACACCTTTGGGTCAATGGCTGGAGCACCTATCAATTGCTCGCCGTTACCCTTCGTGTTACTGATGACGCCTGACTGGGCACCGATAAAGGTTCGGTCAGCAATCTTGATGTGTCCTGAGAATCCTGCTTGTCCGCCAACCATGCACCAGGCGCCAATCTTTGTGCTACCAGCCATGCCTGCCTGTGCCGACATAACGGTGTTCTCGCCAATCTCACAGTTGTGGGCCACCTGGATGAGGTTGTCAAGCTTCACGCCCTTGTGGATGATAGTCTGTCCCATGGTGGAGCGGTCTACGCAGGTGTTGGCACCAATTTCCACATCATCTTCGATGACCACGATGCCTAACTGGGGAATCTTCTCATATCCCTCTTGGTTGGGAGCGAATCCAAAGCCGTCGGCACCAATGACACTGCCGGCATGTATTGTCACGTTTTTTCCGATGCGACAACCATCATAGATGGTCACATTGGGATAGATGCGTGTTCCGTCACCAATTTTGACACCTTCACCCACATAGGTGAACGGGCCGATGTATACATCCTGACCGATTTCAGCAGATGCTGATACAAAAGCCAGCGGGTCGACACCCGTTTTCTTGGGCATAGCCGACGCATACATCTGCATCAGTTTGGCTACACATTCGTAGGCATTGGGCACTCGGATGAGTGTGGCCTGCACAGGATGTTCTAGTTTCAAGTCATCGTTGATCAGTACAATGCTGGCCTTTGTTTCGTAGATGTAAGATGTGTATTTTGGGTTGGAAAGGAACGTGATGGCTCCTTCTTGTCCTTCTTCGATTTTCGCAAAAGTATGGACGGCAGTTTGTTCGTTACCCTCTACTCGTCCGCCGATGTAATCGGCTATTTGTTTTGCAGTAAACTCCATATTGTCGATATTGATTTTTTTTATAAACGCCACAAAGATACTAAAAAAAAACTAAAATCGTTGATAACAGAGATAATATTTACGGATTTTTTTGGAAAGTAGCTGAACATTTAAGATTTCTGAAGCATCAGCAATATCCCTTACTTCTCCGTTTTTGTAAAGAATTCCGATGCTGTCATCCTCTGGGTTGTACATGTCTTTTCCTATCTCCGTCAGTGTCATCATGTAGCGGGTGTCATCGAGTCCGATACCCATATGGCGGGCAATCGCATGGCGTATCTCATCAAGGTGTTCTTCGTCAGGACGCTCTTCGCTGACTTCGACCTTGAACAGATGACGGTCCAGCATGTCGGTTGCCAGCGTGGAAAGGATGATGTCGTCCTCGTGTTTCCAGGCTTTCAGTGCACTCCAGATATCGGAGTCGTCCAATTCTGCATAAATGGTCAGGTCTTTCTCGTTATCGAAGGTGACATCTTTACGCAGGAAGTAAGCGAGCGCTGGCGATGCAAAGATGTCTCGTCCCTGTCGCATCAGGTCGCGGGCACGCGTCAATGCATTTACAAGTACTTTCTCATAGCCTACAGCTGTCTTATGCAGATAGACCTGCCAGTACATGAGACGGCGCGTGGTCAGATAGTTTTCGATGGAGTATATACCCTTGGCTTCAACCACCAGACGGTCGTCTTTCACGTTCAGCATTTTAATGATTCGTGCCGATCCGATATTGCCTTCTGTAACACCAGTATAGAACGAGTCTCGTCGAAGGTAGTCCAAACGGTCCATGTCCAGTTGACTACTGATGAGCTGGTGGAAGATTTTGTTGGGGTATTCGTCTTTGAAGATGCTGATGGCCAGCGCCAATTGTCCTTTCAGGTCTCGGTTTATCTGTTCCATCATCATCAGTGAGATATCTTCATGTGATACACCATGAATGAGGGTGTTCTCCAATACGTGGGAGAAAGGACCATGTCCGATATCGTGCATGAGGATGGCGGCTTGTACGGCTTCTGCCTCGGAATCAAAGATGTATACGCCTTTCTCGTTAAGCGACTTGACGGCTTCCGTCATCAGATAGAAGGCTCCCAGCGAGTGCTGGAAACGGGTATGCCTGGCTCCTGGATACACCACAGATGCCAGTCCTAACTGGTTGATGCGGTTCAGTCGCTGAAACAACGGATGCTGCACGATGTCGTACAGCAGTCCGCGTTTAATCTTGATGAACCCGAACACCGGGTCGTTGATAATCTTATGCTCGTTCAATATTCTCGACTCTGTTTATTCTGATTCAGTCATGTCGACGACTTCGAACCTAAACTCAGTGGCATTCAGATAGCGAACGTCGTAGCCTGTCTTGTATTTCTTCATGAGCTTCAGATATTTCTTTTCAGCTTTCTTCTTACTCTTATGGAAGAATACAACGCAGACCCGGTTCTTCTGCTGCAGCTGTTCGGAAAGGTGGGTCTTTAACTGTTCGGAGTATTGGTCACGTCCCATCAGGAACTTCGATTTCTTCTCTATCCATGCTCCTTGAACGTCTTGTATGTCAGTAACATAAATGACGCTGTCTTTAAATGAAGCTGAAAATCCGAACATGTACATGTGGCTGGTCTTCAGCATTTTGGCACTGACCGTAGTGGCCATTATGAGTGCTGCCAACAGCAGCATATACTTTAATTGTTTCATTATCCTGTGTTTTACTTTATTGTCCTAAATATGCTTTGAGAACTTTATTCTGAGATTCATTTCGCAGTCGGCGAATGGCTTTTTCTTTTATCTGACGAACGCGCTCACGTGTGAGTCCGAACTTCGAGCCAATCTCCTCAAGTGTCAACTCAGGTCCTTCAATGCCGTAGAAAGCCTTGACAATTCCCCGTTCGCGCTCTGTCAGCACTTTCAGGGCTGTACTGATTTCTGCTCTCAGTGACTCTGCTACCAGTTCACGGTCAGCCATAGGAGCGTCAGGGTTAGCCATCACATCTAACAGAGAGTTATCCTCGCCGTCTTGAAATGGTGCATCTACTGATACACTGCGTCCGTTTACCTGAATGGCAATGTCTATCTTGTCTTCAGGCAGGTCGGTTTGTTCGGATATTTCATCAAGCGACGGACGACGCTCATGCTCCTGTTCAAACTTGCTGAGCATCTGATTAATCTTGTTCATTGAACTGACCTGATTCAATGGCAGTCTGACCACACGACTTTGGTCGGCAATGGCTTGTAGGATAGACTGGCGAATCCACCAGACGGCATATGAGATGAATTTGAAACCGCGCGTCTCGTCAAAACGTTCAGCAGCCTTGATGAGACCCAGATTGCCTTCGTTGATGAGGTCGGGGAGGGGAAGACCTTGATTCTGGTATTGTTTGGCCACACTGACCACAAAGCGCAGGTTAGCTTTGGTCAGACGTTCCAAAGCTTTTTGATCACCCTTACGGGCGCGATGAGCCAGTTCCACTTCTTCTTCAGCAGACAGTAATTCTTCGCGGGCTATCTCCACCAGGTATTTTTCAAGTGCCTCGCTTTCGCGATTTGTGATGGTACGGGTAATTTTCAGTTGTCTCATTCAGTCCGGTTTGTTTTAAGCCGAATGCAAAAGTAAGGCATTTTTTTGGAATGACCAAAAAAACGCCCTACTTTTTTCCTAATAAGGTAAAAAAAACTTATTTTCCCTTGTTTTATCACTCATTTTGCAGGTAAACCACAAATCCGCCGCGCTTACCTGTCGGATAGATTCCCTTGATAACGAGCATCTGGTCTTTAGCATCCTTGACAGCTTGCTGTAGATCGTCGAAGGTGCGCATTGGGGTGTCATTAACCTGTTGGATGATGAAGCCCTTAGGTACACCAGCCTCCTTCATCTTGCCACCGTTAACCTTGAGGACCTCCAGGCCGTAGTTGATTTCCAGCTGCTTTTTCTGCGAGTCGGTAATGGGACGTACGTCGATGCCCAGCACGTCAATGTCGGCATTCTTCACAACCTTGGTGTTACCCTGCTCGTTCTTCAGTGTCAGCGTGACGCTCTTCTCCTTCTTGTTGCGCAGATATTTCACAACGACCTTGTCACCAGGGCGCTTCTGGGCAATGATACCCTGAAGGTCACCGAACTGCTTAACCTTCTGGTTGTCAACGTAGGTGATGACGTCGCCCTTCTGGATGCCGGCATCGGCTGCAGCACCATCGTCGACAACTTTCGCCACGTAGATGCCTTCCATCGTACCGAAGTCCTCGACCTCCTTGTCCTGGTCTTTCTGTGAGTCTACAAAGTCTTTGACAGACATACCCTGAATGCCAATCATTGCCCGCTGGTAGGTACCATATTTCTTGAAGTCGTCGACAGCTTTCTGGACAATGCTGGTGGGAATGGCAAAACCATAACCGATGTTCGAACCTGTTGGTGAGGCGAGCATGGCATTGATGCCAATCAGTTCGCCACGGGTGTTGACCAGTGCACCACCAGAGTTACCCTGGTTGATGGCAGCATCTGTCTGAATCATCGAGCTGACACCTTGTCCCATTGAGCGGGCCTTGGCACTGACGATACCGGCTGTAACGGTGTTGTTCAACCCTAAAGGATTACCTACTGCCAGCACCCATTCGCCAACCTTGACGTCGTCCGAGTTGGCAATGACAATGGCAGGCAGGTTCTTGGCATCAATCTTGATGAGGGCGAGGTCTGTGGTGGCATCAGCGCCGATGATGCGTGCGGAATACTCCTTAGAATTCTCGTTCAGGGTGACAGTCAACTCGTCGGCACCGTCTACCACATGGTTGTTGGTGACGATGTATCCGTCTGTTGAAATGATGACGCCAGAACCTGCTGCAGCACGTTTCGGAGTCTGTACCTGACGTTTACGGGGGCTACCTTGGTTGCCCTGACCGCGTCCGAAGAAACCGCCGAAGGGATCGCTGAAGAAGTCTTCGAAGGGATCGCTGTACTCTACGGTCTGAACTTTCGAATTGGTGACTGATTTGATGTATACGACCGATGGCAGTGACTTTTCTGCTGCATAGGTCAAGTCTACGGGTTGTCCTGGTGCTGCAGCTGCAGCGGGAGCAGCCTGTGTCTGGTTACATGAGGCTGCCGAGAATGCCACTACCAGCATATAGATGGTGGGCATCATGCTCTTTACAATCTTTTTCATCTTTCCAATTTGCATTTTAAAGTTTACTATTTATTTTCTATTTTCTGGATTTAACAATTTGGGGTTAATTGCCCATTGCCGCTTTTGTCGGTGCAAATATAGGGTCAAAAAATGGAATACTGACAATTTGTCACGTATTTTTGTCTTGATTTAACACTTTTGCCCCGATGCTTAACGAGCGTTAGAATTTAACGGTCTAAATGTGAAAAGACTGACAAAATTAACTATTTTGCCAGTCTTTGGTTATTTATACGTAAGTATTTTTGTCCTATCGTGCAGCTACATACTTGTGGAGAGTGGTGCGTACGGCACCTTTTCCCGTAAATAGTTCTTTTACCATGCCTTCTATCTGTTCGCCAAGTCCGGCTTCGTATAAGTCAAGGCCAAAAACGTCCTTGCGGCTGTACAGCTGGCGGAGTGGACTCCAGTCTTGATCAGCCTTGCCAATCTCCAATGGAGCTACGATGGCCTGCAATTCAGCCAGCATGGGGTCGGGTGAGGGTTCGAAGGCTGTCAGATCATCCCTGAGGCCTTTAAGATAGCGTGCATAGCCAGCGAGTGTGAGGGGGATGAGGACCAGATTTGACTTGTCGAGCCCACGTGCGATATACTTCTTCAGCGTCTCACCAAAGCGGATAGGCAGTTTCTGCGAGGTGTCCATAGCAATGCGCTGTGGAGCGTCTGGCATGAAGGGATTCGGCAGACGGCGGTTGATAACGGCACCGATAAATTCATACGGATTCAGAACACCAGGATCGACAACAACAGGCATGGCCTCTATATATCCGATCTTCTGGATGAAGGCACGCAGGTCCTCATCCTTCATTTCAGCCGAGATGAGCGTGTAGCCCAGCATACAGCCGTAGATCGACATTGCCGTGTGTAGCGGATTGAGACATGTAGTCACCTTCATGGTTTCCACCTTGTCCACAGTTTCGCGGGTGGTATAGAGGGCACCTCCCAGGTCGAGTGGTGGACGACCGTTGGTATAGTTGTCCTCGATGACCAGATACTGTACCTCTTCAGCATTTACGAAGGGGGCTGTGAAGGTGTGCTTCTCGGTCTCGATGTAATCGTTGTCCTCGAAACCGTCAGCAGCCAGCAGCTCCTTCACCTTTTCGTGAGGACGCGGCGTAATCTTGTCAATCATCGACCAGGGAAAGGTTACTTTCGTCTCGTCTTTCAGGTAGTCGAGGAAGGCCGCGGGCACCAGTCCGTCCTTCACCCAACGTTCAGCATAGGCAAAGATGCCGGCCTTCACTTTGTCGCCGTTGTGTGAACAGTTGTCCATCGACTGAATGGTGAGAGGCAAGCCCCCTCCAACCTCCCCCGAAGGGGAGAGGCTCTTGAAGCGCTCATAGAGCAGGGCTGTTACTTTTCCCATCGCGAATTTGGGGAAATTGTTCTCCCCTCCTTCGGAGGGGAAGGGGGAGGCCCCTAGGTCAGCCTCATTATAGGTGTAGCCCTTCTCAGTGATGGTAAACGAAATCATCTGCAGTGACGGCTTCTTAAAGATTTCCACCAGACGGTTCCAGTCTGGGAACTGCGGGTCAGCTTTCAGGGCCTCGGTGACGCTGGCAATGACCTTCTTTTCGATAGAACCGTCAGAGCAGAGGTTGACACACAGAGACAGATTGCTGTAAGGAGCATACGCCTTGTCGATGACTTCGAAGTCGAAAGTCTCGGCCACGATGACACCGCGGTCGTACTTACCTGTGTTCAGTGCATCGTTCAGGATAGCTGCTGGGAAGGCGCGGAAGATGTTTCCACCGCCGAAGTGTACCCACGTGGGCTCCTTAGCCGTCTTCTCGCGTACCTTATTTATATCAAACTTAGGGAGCTCATAGCCTTTCTGCTCCCATTCAGCGGCATTCAGTTGGCCGTTCAGTATATCGTTTAATCTCATTTCTTTTCGTTATTACGTTATATCGTTATTACGTTATATCGTTATTACGACGTTTTTACTTTAATCAAAGAATCCGGGCTGTTTGTATTCGATGCCGAGTTCGCGGTCGACGGTGGCAAGGATGCCCTGCACCTGTCCGAGGGCGAACATACGGCCAAGGAGTGTGTAGCCGGCATTATGGCCGTGACTGGACTCGTCCATGATGCCACCAGGCTCATCGGTAAAGGTCATACCGTGGTCGACGCGCATCGGCAGGTTGGGATTCTCTTTCTCGAAGATACGGCAGAGTTCGATGATGTCGGCACGTCCACCCAGATGGCTGGCCTCGGTGAAGTCGCCGTTGGGGAAGATGTGGCACGAGCGAAGGTGAACGAAGTGGGTGCGTGATGCGAACTTCCTGGCGAGCTCGACGACGTTGTTGTAGGCACCTGCAGAGAGCGAACCGGCACAGAAGGTGAGGCCGTTGTGCTTGTTGGGGACGGCGTCGAGGAACCACTGGATGTCCTCCTCGGTACGAACGATGCGCGGTAGTCCGAGAATCTCGATGGGAGGATCGTCGGGGTGTACGCACATGTTCATATTGCACTCCTCGCAGACGGGCATGATGGCTTCGAGGAAGTATTTCATATTTTCGCGTAACTGCTTCTTGTCAATGCCCTTATAGAGGTTGAGGAATTCGCGGAACTTCTGGACGGGAGCCTCGTCGTTCTCAGAGAAGTTACCACTGACGAAGCCCTGGGTCTTGATGACGATATTTTCAACGAGCTTGTGATCTTTCTCGGGTGTCATGGTCTTCGCCAACTCGTCGCACTCAGCGATGACGCTACGGCCTTCGCCCCAACCCTCTGGGAACTGGAACTGCTCCCATTCCTCGCGGGCACCCGGACGTTTCAGAATATAGATGTCGAAGTAGGCGAACTCGGCATAGTTGAAATAGAGGTTGGTGGCACCGTTGGGATTGTTGTGGAACAGGTCTGTGCGCGCCCAGTCCAACACGGGCATGAAGTTGTAGCAGATGCAATGGATACCCTCTGCCGAGAGGTTGCGCAGCGACTCCTTGTAGACCTCAATCTGGTGGTCGCGGTCAGGACCGCCATACTTGATGGTCTCTACGACTGGCAGACTCTCTACGACGCTCCAGCGCATGCCGTACGACTCGATATACTCGCGCAAGTCGCGGATTTTTTCACGTGTCCATACCTCACCCAGGGGTACATCGTGCAGGGCTGTGACGATGCCCTCCACGCCAATTTGTCTAAGCATGGCAAGCGTTATCTTGTCCTTCTTGCCAAACCATCTCCATGTTCTTTCCATATTGTTTTTCTTAGTTTATTATTAACTCTGTTGCAAAGGTACGAATAAGTGGGCAAAGAACAAAATAAATATCAATTTATTTTTCTTTCAGACGAAAGTCTGTAAGGTATAAAACTTAAAATATGTTGATTTATTAATGAAAAATAAACTATTTTGCTTCAGAATTATTATTTTTGCACCATTATTCTGAATACAAACATAATACTGATGAGAATATTATTACTATTTGCAATGAGCATGGTTCTGACAATCAACGCCCATGCGCAGTTTGATGATTTTCGTATTCTTGGTGGTGAACTGAGCAATTCGGCTGTAACATCGACAACCGATGTCGATGACGTATTGACACGCATGAAACAGATGGGACTGAATACGGTGCTTGTGCCTGTTTACTGGGAATTTCTGGAACCAGCGGAGGGACAGATGGACTTTACACTGATTGATTGTACCATCGATGTGGCCCGGCAGCAAGGACTGAAGATTGTGCCACTCTGGTTCGGCGCATGGAAAAACTCGATGTCGTGCTATGCGCCGGCATGGTTCAAACGTGATATAAAACGGTTCCCACGAGCTATGACCACAGAAGGTAAACCGCTTGAGATAGCATCATGCTTTAGCGACAATGTGCTACAAGCCGATCTGAAGGCCTTCTCTGCACTCATGCAGCATATTGCCCGGAAAGATCCTCAGCGAGAGGTTGTCATCATGATGCAGATTGAAAATGAGATTGGCATGTTAGAGTCGGCACGTGACCACTCACCATTGGCTGAGAAAGCTTATCGTCAGCAAGTACCACAAGTATTGCTCAAGGCGCTGAACATTAAAATACAGGGCTCATGGGCCGAGGTGTTCGGCACCGATGACTATGCTGACGAGAAGTTTATGGCTTGGCATTACGCCTGTTATGTAGAGCATCTGGCAAAGGCAGCAAAACGTATTCACGATATTCCGCTTTATGTGAATGCTGCGATGAACAGTCGTGGCCGCAAACCTGGCGAATATCCTTCGGCAGGTCCGTTAGCCCATCTTGCAGACATTTGGAAAACGGGTGCTCCAAGCATCGACATCCTTGCACCTGACATTTATGATACAGGTTTCAAATCATGGGCTGCACAATACGCAATGCCATTAAGACCGCAGGATGGAGGAAGAGTGAAAAACCGCCTTTTCATTCCTGAGAGTCGCTGTTGCGAGAACAGTGGTGTGCGCGCCCTCTATGCATTCGGTGAGCATCAGGCACTTGGCTTTTCGCCATTTGCTATCGATCAGGCTTCTCCCAAAGAAACCGAGTCGATAACACAGGCATATAACTTGTTGCGGCCAATCTTCCCTAAACTCTACACTCCAAACTCTAAACTAAACACTTGGGGACTTCTTTTCAATCAAGAAGACCGTGAACGTATCATCGATGACGAAGGCGTTGTGATGACCTGTCGTCACTATTTTACGTTGCCTTGGGATCCACGTGCTACAGACGGCTCTGCATGGCCAGAGGGAGGTGCTATCCTCGTCCGCATGGGCAGATACGACTATCTGTTGGCAGGAAGTGGAGTGGTTGTTGACTTTAAAACTCGGACAGAAAAACAGCAGGAGCAGCAGAAAAAACTTGGTGAAGACGGTTTTGCAGAGGCTGGAGCAGGAAGTTTAAAGTCTCAGACTTCAGTTTCTTTGACCAAGGTCAAAGCGACTTCGTCGATGACCCGGTTCAGTGGCTCTCGTCTCGGCCTTCTTTCCGTCGACGAGGTTAGCATTGACAATCAAGGACAGATGCAATACATTCGTCGCCACAATGGCGACCAGAGTCATCAAGGCCGCCATGCACGTATCAGCGTTGGCGAATGGAGAATCCTTCACATCCAGCTATACGAGTATTAATAAAACGCAACGCTTGGGTCTCTTTTATTTAATCAGTCTCACACCATATATCTCGCCAACCTGTTTGCCAGGTTTAGCCACAAACTTGATGCGAACCTGCGCCTTGCCCTTCAGCAGATTGGATGGGATGGGGTAGTCCTCGGTCTTGAACTGCGAAGTGCGCCATTTGTGGGTATTGTTCACGCTACACAGCAGCTGGTCGTCAACCATGATGTCGAACTCGCAGGTACGCCACTCGTCCTGTCCCCAGAACGTCAGACGGAGCGTCAGGTCTGTCTCGCCAGCGGTCTGCATCAGGTAACTGAAGTAATGACCATTACGAGCGTCACGGAAGAACACATCGTTCGTATTACCCCTGTTCGATTGGTCGCTCTCCATCTTGTGGTCGGTCTCAGGCTGCTGTTCTCCAGGCTGCACCTTGTCGACGGTACGAGCCTCGAGCGCCTGACGCTCCTGCTCCTTTTTGGCTAAGTCGTCGAGGTAGCCCTGATAGTTCTTTTCCGACAGAGCCAGCCAATAAATCATGTAGCGTGAGTCGTGAATCTCGAAGAAAGGCTGGAGTTCGTTGCTGATGCCATTCTCCATTTTTGTCTCCAGCATAAAGTGCAGCGGCTTGCCTTCGATAGGTGTTATCTGGTTTACAATGTCCTCAACTTCATCGGCGATGAGGATAGGGGCCTGGTCGATTGGCAGTTTCTTGCCACCAGCATACTGTCCGAAGCGACTATCGTCGGCTATGAGATGTGCCAAATCCTCTGTTCCTGTCTTCATACCCAGCAGGATTGGACCATGCATCAGGGCAATATACTGCGGATTGTTGGGCAGATACTTGATGCTATTGTGCATGGGGAAAGTCACCTCAATCACGTCTCCTTTCTTCCACTGACGGTCGATGGTGACGTAGCTCGACGGACCACTGATGATGTCAACAGGCTTACTATTGACCTTCACAGAGAACTGGCCAGGCTTTACCCAACCAGGATAGCGCACTAAGATTTTGAGGTTTGAGTTTTGAGATTTGAGATTTGCACATTTCGTAACGGTTATCTTACTTGTCTCGCCGTAGGGGAATGCCGTTTCCTGTTTCAATGTAAGCCCCTTCTCCTTCCAGTTCAGTTCGGAGGCCACGAAGAGGTTTACATAGAGGGCATCGCCCACGTGGGTATAAATGAACTGTCCGTACTTGCCATGATTCTCCATACCCGTTCCCACGCAGCACCACATCGCTTCATTGGGAGCGGAATAGTTGCGATAATGACGGGGACGGGCGGAAGTGAAATACACATAGCCGCCGTGCTCAGGGTGCTGTGACGAGAGGATGTGGTTGAAGGTTGCCAGTTCGTAGTAGTCGGCATAGCGGGCCTCGGGATTGCGACGGTGCATATCCTCGGTCAGCTTCAGCATATTATTAGTGTTACAAGTCTCTGGGCCGTCAATGTCGTTGACGAAGTCGATGCAGGCCTCCTTGCTGGGGAAGTGCTCACGGCGCGAGTTACCGCCAAAGGCGAGGGAACGCTCACCCGTCACGATGTCCCAGAAGAAATTTGCCGCCTCGTGATAAGGCTCGAAGTTGGTCGAACCACAGATCTTATCCCCATTGTCTGCCAGCCAGCAGTACTTCATGGGATACAGGTTAGCCAGTTCGCTGATGCGCTCGAAGCCCACGACCTTGGGTACCTGCGTATTGGCGTGCATATTGTCGAGACAATCTTGACGCTGCGACATGGGCGTGAGTAGACGGCGGTGCGAGAAACGCGTGGCAGCGAAGAGATATTTGGGTTCCTTGGTGATGGCGTAGGCATCGGCCAGCACCTCATTCATGCCGCCATGCTCGTTGTCCAGCATCCGCTCCATCTGAGCATCCGACAAGCCTGCCGTGAGGTCGATGGCCCAGTCGCAGAAACCGAGAAAGAGTTTCTTTGCCTGTTCATTGCCACAATACACCCATGCATCACGTAGGCCGGCATACATCTTATGAAGATTATAGAACGGTGCCCACGAACCGAAGTACACGCCGAAGTCGCCCTTCTTGAAGTTATTCCAAATACGTTCACTATTCGGCATGCCGCCAACATAGCCCTTACCCCAGTCAGGATGGTTCTTCATGTTGGCATCGGCACAGAGCTGCAGTTCGCTGATCATGTATTCCATGCGGTGGTGACACTCCTCATTGCCTGTGGCGGCATTCATGGCCATCGCCGTCAAGTAGTGACCACCCACATGACCGTCCAGTCCGTCCCAGTTCGGATAGGTCTTGGCACGAGGCTCCAATCCCGCTTCCTTGCGGTAGGGTGCCAACAGACGGTCACAGTCGTACTGCAACAGTGTCCGTATGTTCAGGTTTCGCGCTTTCTTCAGCGGACCATCCAAGAGAGTGACGTCCCCAAGGGGAAATTCATTACAATACAGTTTCTCTTGCGCGTTGCCAGCCACTGCCACAACCGCTATCAGCATCGTTGTCAGTATTTTTTTCATATATTGATTATCTTTTTTTTATTCAGTTTGACATTGCAAAGTCACTTAATCACGACCTTGCGTCCGTTGTTGATGTAGATGCCCTTCTTCAGGTTTGAGGTTTGTATCCTGCGTCCGTCGAGAGAGTACCACTCTGGTTGTGAAGGATGGCACGTGAGGGAGGCACCGGCGTCTTGAATGGCGGTAGTGGTGTCGATGGTGTCGTCGATGATAACGCTGAATGCGGGACTGTTGCTGCCCACCCAGTTACAGGTGAGATAGGCCTTATAGGGTGGGATGTAGGTACCGGGGAATCCGTAGAACCCTACCTCTCCAGACGTCTTGCCGATGCTTAGCGTCAAGATACTAAATTCGTTCTGTATCTCGCTCTGGTTGACAGCCAGACCGTATTTGCCGTCCTGTCCGATGTCAGTGCCTTGCAGCTTGTTGGCCGTCATCGGCACATCGTCAGCAGACGACATGCCTGGTTCAGGACTGAGGAGATAGGTGCCTGGATCTTCGCAGTAGATGACGACGGGTACGGTATGGTGCACCTTGTTGCTGGTGCGTTTCAGCGTGAGGGAGGTAGTGGTAGAGGTCACCTCTTCCGGCACAACGTAGGCCTTCATGTTGTCGGGCAACTTCGTACAGAAGCCGATATACATGGTGGCCCACTTGGCAGCAGTGACCGTGAGGGGGAAGTAGCGGTGCAGTTTGCCGGCACTGGCGTATTCCTGCCAATAGTACTTGTCTAAATACTCCTTCATGAGGATGCCGTCGTTGTTGCCGCCTGTGGCATACTGGGTGGCTGTCCATTGTGTGCCGTCGTAGCTTCCATCATTGATGTAGATGTCCATCAGCTGGCCGTCAGTGTCGTAGTTATAGTGTACGATGGCATCATCGTCCATCTGTACTACACTGCCCTCTGGCTTCGGATAGTCGATGTATATCTTGTCGAGCTGGGGAATCTGGTAGAAGGCATGCGTGGCGATGTTATGGAACGGGCCGTGTAGGGTGATGCTCTGCTCACCACGGGCGGGTGGATAGGCTTTCAGACACAAGTCTTCGTCGGTGGTAAAGAGGGCATGGTTGCGCACCTCAAAACTGGTGTTCTTCGCATCGACGTAGATATCCTTGATGCTGGAGTCGTCCAGCACGCCAGGCTCTATCGTCGTGGTGGTGGCGGGGATGGTTACCGACTCCAAGCTGCTGCAACCGCTGAATACTCCGGGGCCAATGTCCGTCAGCTGGCGGGGCAGCTCCAGCTCCGTCAGAGCACTGAGGTCAGACAGCATACCGGGCTTCAACACCTTGATGCCTGTGAAGAAGCGCATCTCGGGGAAGGCCGTCACCCCCCGCGTCTTGGCTTGTGAGTTGAACGTGCTGATGATGTCACCATCGCTCTCAGAATCCAGGTAATTCGACTTCAACGTCACAGCATTGCGCAGCGTCACTACGTCAGTGCTCTGCTTACCAAATGCCGTTAGCCAGGCAGCCTTGCAGTTGGCGTCCTTGAAGTCGATGCCGACGGTACCTGTTACCGTGCAATCCACCTGCATGACGCGCAGCGCCTTGGTGCATTGGCTGACAGACTCGTTGGTACGTGCATAGATATAGTCGGAACCTGTGCTCATGGGCGACGCGCCGCCACACTCGTTGATGACATCGACGACGGCGTCACCCTTGACTGCCGTCCATGTGACATTTTCTGTGGGGAACTCGAAGACCTTCGTCACGTTGCCTGCCCGCTCATCGTCGGCAAAGTGTACAGGCATGGAGAGAATGTCGCCGTAGGGCGTGTTGGCAAACTGCTTGAGCATGGGGTAGCGTCCCTTCTCGTGCTGCCATACGCTGCTGCCTGCAAAGATGTCGCCGCCTATCATCTCGGCTGTGGTATGCTCGCCGCGATCATTCGTCGTCTGTGATGCCGTTGTCATCTGCTGCTTGTCGAAATACCAGGTGCTGATGTCCGATCCGATATCGTCTGACTTAGGACCTATGCCCCGGCGGTTTTTAAAGTTCTCGACCTTACCCGTAAAGACACAGCGGTTGATTTGCTTGACGCCATTGCCTGCAATGCCGCTGCCGGTGCTAGTCTTTAATGCATCTTTCTTAATTCCTGTCTGGTGGAAATACTCCAGTCCGTATTCCACATGGACACAGGCAAAGCAGTCTTCGACAGTGCCGCAATCAACCATGTAAGGGTTAGTCGCACTCCTATTCAATCTTGTTGACTCGTATCCATCGATGTCAGTGGCATGACCTACAATACCAGCACTGTAATTGTTGTTATCGACAATGCCGTGGGCCATACACCGTTCAATCTTCGCTTCGCCCGTCATCAGGCCACAAAGGAGACCGCTAAAGATGCCGTCACCATCACTGCTGTTAAGCGATAGGTAGCTATCGACAATGCTCAGGTCGTGGACATAGCCGCTGAGGATGCTGAACAGACCAGATAGATTGTACTCTTTATGATAGATTGTGGGGGTTGCAGAAGTTCCCGGCTTCTCGATTCGTACATTTTCGATATAGCTCTTGATATACACACCGTAGATGCTGTTTCCGCTGCCGTCGAGGTTGGCGTGCCACTCCACGGGTGTCCACACCTTGGCTCCGTCCTTCACCGTCTCGTCCGTTTGTATGAGGTTGGTATTGATGAAGATGTCGTTGGTCAGGCGGTAGTACATGTCGCTGCGATTATACACCTCCTTGTTGGCCGCGACAGCGAGCAGCTGCGTGGCATTCTGAATGAGGTAGGGGTCGCCCGCGGCACCGTTGCCACCAGGGAAGTCGGCAGGCTCATTGTCGTTCCAAGGCACACCATAAGTGACGACGAGGTGTACCTTGCGCTGCAAGCTATTCTTGGTTTCTTCATTATAGTATGTCACGACGACGTCGGCCTCTCCCGCATCAAAGGGCGTGATGGTCTTCTCGGCCGACTCGGCATCCTCTTCCAGTTTCAGGAACGTCTCGTAGGCAGCGCCATTTGGCGCATTCACCAAATCGTACATGCCCAGGGCCTTCTTCGTGGAACGGTTGTAGGCGATGGGTATCAGCTCCGAGACCGTCGTCACCTGCCAGGCGCAGAAGTAGGAGTGTAGCGGATCCTTCACATAAAAGGGGATAGCCGCCAGCATGATGTTGTCCTCGTAGCACATTTTGGGATAGAACCCCGAGTTGTTCTTTTCATATTCTGTCCTGACATCGATGGGAGCCATCAGGAGGCTGTTGTACGGCTCTTCGTCGCTGGCCAGCTCCTTCGACTTCTTGCTCGTTATTTCATCCTCGGCAAAGCCGTCGGCAGTGCCTACTGGCGGTAGGCCACAGAGCGAGCGGTCATAGACCACATCGTTAAAACGATGTTCGCTCTTGATGAGTGCTGCAACATCAGACGGAATGTATCCGACAATAGCTCCGCCAAATCGCATAGTTCCGAAGATAGTACCCGCAAAGGTGCTGTTAGTCAGGTTACATGTACTTGCACGTGCGCTGCCTACCAGGCCTCCGAGTGTAGCATTGCCGGAACTATACAGATAGGATGATGAGAAAGAGTTTGTGATATTAGTGCTTGAACTCGCGGAAGTGTTGCCCACCAGTCCACCACAACTCACGTCTTGCTGGCACTGACACTCGATGGACACCGAGGAAACACAATATTCTATTGACACCATCGATGAGTTACGGCCTATCAGTCCGCCACTGCTCTCATAGGTCGTCATCGTGCCCGACGACGAACAATAGCTGAACGTCACCTCTTTTTCATTACCAGTATCCGACCGCAGGTCGCCCAACAGTCCACCAGCCACAGCCGACTTGCCTTCGGATCTTGGATGGCAGGTAATCTCTACGTTGGCGTGACAGTCGGTCACCGGCACCATCTTCAAACATTTCGCAGAGCCGAATAGCCCGCCTATTGCCCCCTGGCCTGACTGTTCCGTCAGCTGTGTATTAACCACTTTATTTCTGCTAAAGCCCGTAGTGGAGTATGGCGCTGTTATGTAAAGCTCGCCGACCAATCCTCCACCATAGGAATTGTTTGTATTGCCAGATGAGCCCATAGTGAGTATGGAGTTCTCGACCGTACAATTGCTCATGCGACCGTTCTCGATACTGCCGGCAACGAATCCTGCATACTTTGCGTCACCGCCATCAATCTGCGCATTGCTGATGGTCAGGTCCTGTACAGTCAGGTAAAGAGCATGTCCGAATAGTCCAGCATAGGCTGGCTGGCCTTGAATGATCATGCCGGTAATCTTATGTCCCTGCCCCATGAAGACCAACTCATAAGTATCAGCTAAGTTTTTAAAGTCATTGATGGGCTCCCAGTAGTGGGCACTCAGGTTAATGTCGGCCTCCAGATAGACATAGCAGTGATGAGAAGAATAAGAATATCGGTATTCCTTTGCAAACTTGGCCAGCTGTTCTGCCGTCTCTATATGTATAGTAACTAAGTTTCCTTCAGTTTCTATGCTTTTATAGTTCTCCGCACAGTAGTCCGTCCAGTTTCCCGACGGCGTAGCCCATGCTGCCGTAAGCGTCAGCAGCAGGCTGGCTATGATAGACAATACTCGTTTCATGACTATGATTCTTAACTTCTTAACTTTTAATTCTTAACTCTTAATAATTAAACTTCAACACATCCTTGCCCGTGCTGAGCAGGTACACATCGTGCTTATTGAGCGGCACGAAGAGCGTGCTGCTCTGGCTGACGGTGCCATAACGGAGCATACCGTCAGAGCCAAACACGCGGATGCGGTATGTCTTATGATCGTCGCTGACCGGCAGGCCGGTGATGCGCACACCACCTTCCTCACGGCTGACCTTGATATCAAGGGCGTTCTTGTTTTCGTTGAACCGGACGGGGTTGATGTCGGTGGAATTGTTGCTGGGCTGCAGGTAGACGTAGTGGACGTTTTCTGAATAGCGGCGGTTCTCCACATAGTTGTTGGCATCGGGATCGGTTACCGACTCGTCGAGGATATGGCAGTTCAGGAAGCCATTGGTTGTTTCGGCAATGCCTTGTAATGTCACTTTGGCGTATGCCTTGCGAACGCCACCAAACAACTCGAAGTCGGAGGCACGCACCAGCGTCTCTGCCTCGTCGCTTATCAGGCTTGAGGGTGACGGCTGCGAGAAGATGCCCACATGGATGACATTGTCGGCACGCAGTCCTCGGGGCGAGTGGTCGATGAGTTCCACGGCAAAGGTGTTGACACCATTCTCGATATCCTGTCCGAGGACACGCAGCTCGATGTCCTCTAATGACGCACGTCCGCTTTTCACAACATTTGCGCTCTGCCTGCGCAGGCTGCGGCGGGGATTCAGTGCATGCTGCTCTGCACGGAACACATTTTGGTATTCCACGTCGACCGATGCCTCCAAATAGCCGTTGAAGTCCTCGCCGATGGGGTACTCGACAACAAAGTCACGCTGGCTCAGCGGCTGCACCCACGAGTCGTCAAGGGTGAATGTCTGGCCGTTGATGGTGGGTATGACATTGCGGATGGCTGACGTACCCGTATTACAGATAGAAACGGTGATAGGCAGGGTACTGCTGCCCATGAGTGCCCCCTTGGTATAGTCGACATCAAAGATGAAGCTATTGTCGAAGTAGCGTTCATTGGCCATGATGACCGTGGCTTTTTTCTCCTCCAGATCCCGCAGCGAATAGACCACCTTCATGTGCTGGTCGTCCAGGAAACCGTCGAAGTCCTGCATGAGTCTTCCTTCTGTCTCTGCTCCCATGGTGATGGGTGATGTGACGCAGATGGACGGTTCCAGCGAGATGCGCGAGGCATTAAGAATCATACGGGCGTCGCCATTATGTTCGGCAGTGCCTTGGTCTCCATGCACCGTGTTGCTCATTTCGGCCCATAGAATAGCACAGTCGCTAAGCACCACACTCTCGCGGTCGCAGATAATCTTTACCAGGTTGGGCGAGCAGAAGTTGGCACCCAGGTCGTTACCACCGACACCGCTGGCCTTGCCGTTCATATTGAGCGCCTTCACGTAGATGTCCGACAGGGTGTCGTTCTTCTCGTAGAGCAGGGCAATGAGAGCGTGGTCGCCTACGCGGTTCATGAAGAAGCGCATGGGGTGCAGCTGCTCCTCGACATAGGTGGGCTCCATGGTCTCGAAGGGGATTGAGGCGTAGGTGAACTGGTTGCTACGCTTCTCGTCGTCATAGAAGTTGTGGGTCATGTTCATACCCACGAGGACGGTGTCGTCACGCATGACGAGGTCGTACTGCTTGGCGACGTTCGTCTCGTTCAGTTCGAAGAGCTTGACGGGGTCACTCCACTTGCCACCATCAAAGACCGACAGCATCAGGTGTCCGTTCATGGCCGACGTGTAGGCGGCATCAAACATCGCATCGTTATCGTCCTCAGTGCCTTCTGCCTTCATGCGGGGAGCGAAGAGCTTTTGCGACTTGCTGCTGATGGGCAGGATGTGTCCCTGCTGCCAGATGCAGGCGGCTCGTCCGTCCTCCTGCTGTGTGACCACAGGCTTGCAGTTCACCACGTCACCCGTGGCGGCACACACCACGGAGCGGTGCCAGGCTTCGTAGCCAGGCTGATATTCGATGAAATCGGTGTCATTGTCGCGGACCTGCGCCACGATGCTCTGTTCGCGGGCCAGCTCAGTGGCACTGGCATCACCAGCTTTCAGATCGTCGGCGGTGATGGGGCGTGTCATCTCCTCATAGACCACCACCTCGTGTGTGGAGTTCTTCGAGCGCATGTGTCCCGAGGCCTTCACACCCTCCTTCGAGAGTCGCTGCACGGTGTTCGTCTTAGTGTCCAGCAGGGCGATATGTGCACTGTTGATATCGTCGCCAGTGGCTGGCGCGTCATAGACGATGGTGTGCTCGTCGAGGAAGTGCGGGTTGGCCGTTGAGGGCACATTGTCGACGATGACATGTCCGTACTTCTTGTCCTTGTCGCCATCAGTGTTGTTGTCTGTCGCTGATGCAGCTGCCGTATTTGACGTAGCCGTCAGACTGGGTGATTGCCAGAAGTCACTGTATTGTGGAGCACTTGCGGGTTCTACCACCGCCGCCCACCATGGATACTTTGGGTGGAAAGGGTTTGTGTTGTCGTTGTTCGGGAATAATAATCTATCCCCCACATGCGCCTCAGCAGCAGCTTGGGCCGTACCTGCTAACGAGCGTACGTAGGCAAAGGCCTCGACACCCAGCAGTCCGATGAAGACGCCGCCGAGGTCAAAATGGTCGAAGTTAGTACAGAATCCGTAACCCAGTCCCAACTTAGCACCGGCACGCACTCCAGCACCCAGATGGAGTACGGGATTGGGTGGCGTATGCACTTCGGCGCAGACACCGCCACGTGCTTTCAACATGGCCTGTACCAGGATTGAGTGGGCACTTTTGCTGCTGTATCCCAGATCATTGGCTTGCCAGTTCTTATAACCAGCGGTAATCTCAAGTGATGCTTCAGCCAGCGCGCTGATGGTCAGGAAGTTGGCATATTTTTCGAGAAAACCGCCCACGGCTCCTAAGTATTTCCCGCCAATAGCCTTCAAGGGGTTGCTTATAAATGCACCATAGGCCAGTTTGAAATACAACGTCACGTCGGAGATTGTCGGTATGGCATTGGCACCTTCCGCGGCATTACCATTCTTGTCTTTTTCCTTGCCCAGCTTGGTAATGGAACCGGCTATCTTGAGACCGCCAGTGGCGCTTAATCCCGGTACGGGCAGCGAGAAGATGTCGTCGAACTCCGAGAACACCCAGTTCTCAAGCTTCTGCTGACCCGGTTCGCTGACCAGACTTCCACTGAAGCCCCTGTCATTATCCTGGTCCGACTTCCATTCGTTATATTTGCTAAAGTCGTGTTTTCTCTCTTCCTCGTTCCAGTAAGAGCCAAACTTGTCCCATTTGCGATAGGTATCAAAGTCCTCGCGCATCTTCGATACCTTGCTGCCGTCGGGATTGCCCTGATCATCGGTGTCTTTGCTCTTGTTCTTGTATTCAGCACAAATCTTGTAATCCAGACATTTTCTGGAAATGCTATAATAAATTGACGTATTAATATATAGTCCCTTGACGGGTGACTCCCATCTGAAGTTAATGGGAATGGCCCATTCTGCCTTCGCCTCAGTATCTGCATCACCAGCCTTTGGCTTGTCACCGTCGATGATGCCGCGACAGAGTTCAGTGCCAGCCGCCTTCGCATCGTTCTCGCCATCATCACGGTTATAGATAAAGCGGTTGAAATAGGGCAGCTTGTCGTAGGTCTTCCCAGCAGACATCAGCTTTAGGCGGCATGTCTTGTCAACCGTCAGCTCAGTCAGGTCGTAGCCTACCTCGTAATAGTCACGTTCAAACTTCGACAGGCTGACCCCCGAGGCTCCCACCTGCGGCTGGATGGTCTGAAGCAGGGCATTGCCGTTATCAACATCGTAAACCTTCAATTCCGGGGTGCTGGCCATGGCGCGGCGCAAGGCCTTCGCACCGTTCTTCGCTGTCGAGAAGGTGAGCAGCAGTTCGCCATACTTCTCTATCAGATTGCCCTTAAACAGTTTCAGACCCTCCTGACAGCCGTCGGACGAGAATCTCACCTGGTCCGTAATGGCACGGCCTGTCAGGTTATATTCCTCCAAGGTCACCAGGGCATGCTCCTGGCCACGATACATGATGATCTTCTTCTCGTCGTGCAGGCCTCGGAACAGCTGGCTGCTGATGGCGAAGTCGGCATAGTTGACGTTACCCATGACGGCCATCATCTCTGCCGAGCAGCGCTCTTCGTCGACGATGTTCGTCAATGGGTCGGTGGCACCGCGGTATTTCAGCACCGTCGGGAAGAAGCTGTTGTTGTTCTTGGGTGGCAGTATCTCGATATAGGCAGGATTGCCGTTGGTAATCACCTTATGCACCTTGAGGCGTTCGTCCCATCCGAAGTAGCTCACCGGCGCACCGCCCAACACCTCGTTGCCGTCGTTGTCCACTTGCACCACGTTCATGCGTGCCGAGCGGATATCGTCGCCGTTGGGCTTCTTCAGCTTCACATACAGCGTGTCGAAGCGCTCGTAAAGTCCCGAGCCTATCCAGTTGAAGTTCACCAGCTCACGGTTCTCGTGTTTATCGAGGGTGAAACGTGTGGTCAGGGTCAGATTATAGTATTTATTATACGGCGACACACCAGTGATGAGTCGCTTCAGGTTCAGGCGCAGCTTCTTCTGCCCCTCCTTGGGCGTGGTGGTGCTGCCTGCCATCAGGAAGATGTCGGCCAGCTCCTTGTCGGAATCGACATAGAAGCTCTGGAAGTTCTTGTCCTTCAGATCCAGATAGTGCTTCTCCTCCTGCAATTCGCCATTATCGTCGGCGTAGCTCAGGTCATACTCCAGCGTATAGTTCTCGCCGCTCTTCTGTCGCTTGGAGTCGAGCTGGAAGATATACAGTCGGTTGTCGTTCCAGTCGTCGCTTTCATACTTGAAGCGCAACGTGTCGCCTACTTCGCCTATCTTCCATACTTTAAACTGTATGGGCTTGTCCTGTAGCGGGATGTTCGAATAGAAGAACTTCGACACCGTCAGCTGCAGCTTCGTGCCGTAACTGTCGTCGGCTTCCACGCCGTAGTCGCCCGACGTGCCACTGCCGTCGTTGATGCGGAAACACAGCAGCGAATGGTCGCGCATGCGCCAAAACTGCTGCTGGTCGGCTCGCGTCTTCATGCGGGTCGAGGCAAACATCTTCCTGACGTTCTCCGCCTCCACATAGTTGCCGTAGACGTTCACCGTCCCACGCTCAATCTTGGTCCACTTCAGCCCATTCTGGTACTCCTCGACCGTCTTGTCGTTCAGCTTCTCCACATCTGTGACGTTGTTCGAGAAATACAGGTCAAAGCCCTGTGCAGTAACACTTGTTGCCGTCAGCATCATCAGGAAAAGCAATGACAGCGATTTGATATTCAAGCCCATATATTTTCGTTTTCGTTTTCGTTATTGTTATCGTTAACGTTTTCGTTATCGTTAACGTTTTCGTTATCGTTATCGTTAACGTTTTCGTTTACAGCACTGTTCCATCTCCTGGCTGACTGGAATCTGCCGGCAGTTCAACAGGAGGACTACTTTGAAGCAAACAGCTTGCTATGACATGGACTCTCAGCTGAGGTCTTACGTATTTTTTCATATTTCTATTTTCTGATCGTTAGTATTAACGGGGCGTATTGATGCTGCAAAGGTACGAATAATTTTTCATATATTGTGAGAAAGTTGTGTTAAATGTATCCGCAGAAATTGCAAATGTCAAAATCTTTCTTGTGCCCGAGTGCCCGAATGCCCGAATGCCCGTTAAGGGCTATTCAAATTAACAAATTAATATAAAATATATTATATATATTTATATATATAATATATTTTAAAGTCCATTTTCTTCTTATCGGGCATTCGGGCATTCGGGCATTCGGGTATTTCGCTGAATCCCCTTTGTAGATCCGAGTGGAGCACGAGTTGACCATCTCGTCATTTGTACCCGTTTCGTAGTACAACAGAATGGTGGCATCCATGAAAATCATCGGAAACGGGTACTTCTGAAAAAGCAAATGTAAAGAATTGCGATTGTTAAGAGGGAGTTAAAGAGGGAGTTAAAGGGTTCAAAAGGGTGGGATTATGGCGTTTCTCTAGGAGAAACCTCAGCCTTCTCTGGGAGAAAGCTGAGGTTTCATCGTCACAAGCCTGAGGTTATTCCAGCGGAATCTCCGGATGCTGTACGGCGAGGGGCAGGTCTTTCTGCGAGAGGTAGAACATGTAGAGGATAACCGGCTTCGTGCCTCGGTTCTCGCCATGGTGGATGGTGTTCACCATCTCAACGACGGCTTCGCCCTCATGTACCACCTTCTCCTTGCCGTCTTGGCCGATGATGGTCAGCTCGCCCTGCATCAGGACGCCGTAGTTCATTACAGGGTGGTGATGCCAGCCCAACTTCTGGCCTGCGGGGAACACGTACTTCACGGCCACCAGTTCAGGACGACCCTCAAAGTAGTCGGGCAGTTCTACACCATCCCAACTCTGCGAGGTGCGTATCAGTTCTTCACTCGTCACCTGCTGGACGGGATTGTCTTCCTGTGTTTTTGCTTCCTTGCAGCCTGTCATGAGGACTGTCGTGCCGCAAACGAGGGTGGCGGCAAGCACCCATTGTTTCATCTTGTTCATTGTCTTCTTGTTTGTTAAATTGGAAATTTATTTCTTTCGTTTCTTAGCAGTTCTAATTCTTAGTATCCAGGGCTTTTTCCTGGTTGTGAAGAGGTCTCGGAGTCCGTTGAAGTCTTTTTTCATGATGATACCGATGCCCTGGGTGTTCAGACTCGACTTGGTGAAGTATCGGTCGTTGGTCTGGTTGTAGACCTTCAGCGCGAGGTTGCCGCTGGGATAAAGGAGGTATCGGATGTCGAAGTCACCGATGAACGAGGGGTTGGCTGTTGTAGCGTTGTCGCGGTAGCCGAATTGTCCGTTGATGAGCAGGCGGTTGTTGAGCAGGCGTCCGTTGATGATGCCTTCGTATTCAGCATTGTTCCATCCCTCGTCGCCTGTTGAGATGTTAGCTCCGAAGTTCCAGTTGTTGCTCTTGATAA
>JAEEGH010004065.1_pt1 | contig 37779 bp, 34 predicted proteins | sample 9134181 | NCBI WGS metagenome assembly JAEEGH01 (sample SAMN16246544, study PRJNA631951) | gut metagenome | biome: gut microbiome; feature: rumen; material: DP-attached | host: Bos | place: Iran: Karaj | collected 2018-10 | reverse complement strand
AAAACAAGATTTTCTTTCTATTACTTTTGGCTCCAATAATATGTGAGCTTCTTTTTTCGAGATACTTCCATCAATAAGCCCCAATAATGTCTGGGCAGCTTTCTTTCCTAACTCCTCCTGCGGATGAGCAATTGTAGTGATGCCTTTGCTGTGTGCAAGCAGAGAGTTGTCAAACCCTGTCACCGAAATATCATGAGGCACATTTCTACCTATATTGGTCAATCCCTTTATTACATCTGCTGCGATTTCATCGTTGTAGCAAACTATTCCATGACATGGAATTCCGTTTTCAAAAATCCTGAGAAGCCCTTCCATAGGCTTTGTAGTTTTGTCCTTTGTGTGATACCACACAACTAAATCAGGATCATAGGCAACGCCTGCAGAAGCCAACGCTTTTACATAGCCCTTGTGTCGAAGAATACCCTGAGTATCATCTGCTTTGAAAATACCTGCAATCTGTCGATGTCCTAAACCAAGCAAATGCTCTGTGATAAGCTTGCCGCCTTCCACATCGTCAAGCATTACATAAGGCCGATCCATCATAGCCTCATAGCAGCCCTGAATAAACACATAAGGAATTCCCATTGCATCCATTTGCTCATACAAGACCTGATGCTGGCAGCTGATAGCACTTTGGCTAGGTTCAATAATCATGCCGTCAATGTTTTTAGACAAAAGCTCTTCCATACACCAAGCCTCACCCTTACGGGAATTGTTGGTGGTTTTAAGAAGGATACTATATCCATTTTCATCCAGAACCTGATTTATGCCCTGAATAACTCTTGGGAAAATATAATCCGACATGTAAGTCGAAACCACAGCAATATTTTTGCTGTGGCCTCTTTTTGTTTTGGGACGTGCAACAAAGGTTCCGCTTCCATGACGTGCATAAAGATAGCCTTCAGAAATAAGCTGACCTATAGCTTTTCGTACCGTTTGTCTACTAACACCATACTTTGCGGCCAGCTCATTTTCCGAAGCAATCTTTTCATCCACTCCATATTTGCCGGAATTGATTGCCTTTTTTATGTCTTTAATTATTAGTTCATACTTAGTATTAACCATATTTATAAGTTTTTGATTCGCTCAATAGCTCTAACTGTATTTTCAGCTGAACCAAAAGCAGTAAGTCTAAAGTAGCCCTCACCTGATGGTCCAAAGCCAGCACCTGGTGTTCCAACGATTTGAACATTCTCAAGAAGATAATCAAAGAAATTCCATGATGTCATGTTGTCAGGTGTCTTTAACCAAATATAAGGAGCATTAACTCCACCATATACCTGATATCCAGCATCCTTAAGACCAGTGTAGATTGTCTTGGCATTGTTCATGTAGAAGCCAACCTGCTGCTTGATCTGAGCCTGACCTTCTGCAGAATAAACTGCCTCTCCTGCTCTCTGGATAATGTAAGGTGCCCCGTTGAACTTTGTACCGTGACGACGAGCCCACATACCGTGAAGTGACACCCCGTCATATACAAGATCCTTTGGCACTACTGTGTATCCCAAACGAACGCCAGTAAAGCCTGCATTCTTTGAGAATGAATGAATTTCGATAGCGCAAGTCTTTGCACCTGTACATTCATAAATAGAATGAGGAACATCTGCCTCTGAAATATATGCTTCGTATGCTGCATCAAAAATAATGAGACATTTGTTTTTGTTTGCATAGTCAACCCAAAGCTGAAGCTGGCTCTTTGTAAGAGTAGTTCCTGTAGGGTTGTTTGGAAGACATAGATAGATTACATCTGGTGTCTCCTTTGGAAATTCTGGAACGAAATTGTTCTCAGCTGTTGTTGGCATGTAGATAAGATCTGACCACTTGCCAAGAGTAGCATCATATGTGCCACATCGTCCTGCCATAACATTTGAATCTACGTAAACTGGATAAACCGGATCACAAACAGCGATTTTAACATCTGCTGCAAATAATTCCTGAATGTCTGCAGAATCTGATTTTGCTCCATCCGAAACAAAAACTTCATCTGCTGAAATATCACAGCCTCTGCTTTGATAATCATTCTTTGCAATGGCCTCACGTAGGAATGAATATCCTAAATCTGGAGCATAACCATGGAAGGTCTTAGCGTCTCCCATTTCATCAACTGCACTGTGAAGTGCGTTAATCATAGCTGGTGCAATTGGTTGAGTTACATCGCCAATACCAAGTCTGATAATATCTGCATTTGGATTAGCTTCTTGATATGCAGCTACTTTTTTTGCGATTGTTGAGAATAAATAGCTGCCAGGGAGTTTTTGGAAATTTGTGTTTACTTTAAACATGTGTACCTTCCTTTGTTGCCTTATTACCTAGTTACAATTCGTTTCACTATTCTTTCGTAGGATAAATCTCCGCCGAACAAATCCAGGCAAGAGCCTACTGTGAAATCCATATTATTATCAGATAGATAGCTAATGAGCTCAATATCTCCATAGTCTGAAACTCCACCTGCATATGTAATTGGAACACGCTTGTAGCCTGATAAAAAACCAACTAAATCCCTATCAATACCGCTCTGTCTTCCCTCCACATCTGCTGCATGAATCAAAAATTCATCGCAATAGTATGCAAGTCGATCAAGGAAATTGTATGTGATAACTTCCTTTGAAACCTTCTGCCATCTGTCTGTAACAATGACGTATTTATCATCTAATCTGGTACAAGATAAATCCAGAACCAAATGCTCTCTTCCTACAACATCTGATATGCGTTTTAAAGCATCGTAGTCAACTCTTCCATCGTTGAAAACATAAGAAGTAACAATAACATGGCTGGCACCAGCAGATATAAAATCTCTAGCGTTTTTATCATCTACTCCGCCACCATATTGCATTCCACCAGGAAACGCCCTAAGGGCTTCCATCGCCTCCTCTTTTGAAGCGTCGTACTCTGGTGTGCCTTTCATATTCAGATTGATAATGTGTCCGCCTCTAAGATTATCTGACTTGTAAAGGTTCGCAAAATAAGCTGCACCTTTATCCGCTACAAAATTCTCCTTCGGCTGACCATCTGCTTTCCCCAAATCTGAAATAGTTGAACCAACAATTTGCTTTACCTTACCGTTGTGAATGTCAATGCATGGTCTGAATTTCATCTCATTTTCCCCCAAGTGTCAATATAAATGTGTCAAAGCCTTCAAAAATCAATCTAAAGTATAATCTGAGCCCGAAACATTTTCAATGACAGTTTCGTAAAATTTCGTAGCAATTTTAAGCAAATATTCGGTATCTTTCACACCTGCTGTTTCGTATGGCGAATGCATAGCAAGCTGAGCCAATCCGATATCAACTCCATTGATTGAAACATGGGCGTTAGAAATGTTGCCAAGTGTAGAACCACCAGCTACATCTGAACGGTTTACAAATGTCTGATAGGGAACCTTTGCCTTGTTGCACATCTCTGTGAAAATGCCAAATGCCAAACCATCTGTCATGTATTTCTGATTTGCATTGAATTTGATTACAACACCTTCATTCATGTAAACCTTGTTTGTTGGGTCGCTCTTTTCTGCATAGTTTGGATGTAATGCATGCGCATTATCTGCAGAAACCATGAATGAATTAGCAATTGCTGTGAGAAGGCTTGAGTTGTTGCCACCCATAGCTTCGTTAATGCGAACCAATGTATCATATAAGAAAGTAGAATCAGCACCCTGCTTTGTGCCACTTCCAACTTCTTCATTATCGAATGTTACATGAATCTGAGCTGCAGTGTTTGAGTTCTTAGCTGCAAGAAGTCCCATCATTGAGCTGTATGAGCACTGAAGGTCATCAAGTCTTCTGATAGAAATAAACTCTTCGTCTGCACCCCAAACCTTACCTGGCTCTCTGTTGTAAAGGAATAAATCAGATCCTAGGATTTCATCTTCCTTAACTGAAAGCTCTGCTGCAACAAGCTTCTTAAGATTAAAGTTTTCATCCATAGATACAAGTGGAAGTAAATCCTTCTGTGGATTGTATTTGTAGCCATCGTTTGCTTCTCTGTTCATGTGGATTGCAAGTGAAGGAAGCATACAAAGGTCTCTGTCAAAATCGATAAGCTTTGTTTCGACACCATTTTTGCTTCTGACAATAACACGACCAGCAATTGAAAGAGGTCTGTCAAACCAAGGAGCCATAAGCATCCCGCCGTACTTTTCTGTGTTAAGCTTTACATAGTGGCCCTCTTTCATCTCTGGCTGCTCTTTGATTCTAAATGTTGGCGAATCGCTGTGTGAAGCCATAATCATAAAGCTCTTAAGAGAATCCTTAGGCATTCTAAATGCAAGAATTGATGAGCCATTTCTTGTAACGAAATAGTTCTTGCCAAGCTCGATTTTCCACTCTTTAGCTTCGTTCAACTCTACGAAACCAGCATCTAAAAATCTCTGTCTTTCGTTTGCCACTACGTGAAACTGAGATGGGCTCTCCTCTATAAATTCAAATAATCCTTTTACTGTCTTGTTCATTTTTTCTTTCCTTCTTTCTTTATTGAATATCCAAAGGTACCCTTTGGATTAGTAAGGCCAAAATATGTGCCATGGCAGTATGCCAATGGGTCTGATTCTTCCAATTGAAACTTTCCTGTTTCATTCATATATTTCTCATCTGCGTGCACAGCAAGAACATCTGCAACGAACATAGTATGGCTACCATATTCGTGTGCTTCTCGGACTCTACATTCGATGTTGACTGGCGATTCAACCAGCATAGGAACATTGACTTCATCAGCCATTTCCTTGTGAAGGCCGCAAGCTTCGAACTTATCTACATCCCTACCGCTTTTGACGCCACAGAAATCTGTAGCAAAGGCAAGCTCCTCTGTAGTCAAGTTGATTACAAATTCACCTGTCTCTTTTATCATATTGTATGAGTATCTGCTAGGCCTAACTGAAATGTATGCCATAGGCGGATTGGTACATACTGTTCCTGTCCATGCAACAGTAAACACATTATCATTCCCTTCCTTATCTCGGCATGTAATCATTACAGCTGGAAGTGGATAAATCATATTACCTGCTTTCCACTTTTGTTTTCCCATTTTATATCTCCTCAGACTTTTCTTCCATCATCTCAGAGAAAGTACCCATATATACATTTCCCTGACCGAGTAAGAATCCTAAATCATCCATAAAAGCTTTTGTCTTTGGATTCTCGTGGAAACCTTTACGCTTTAATTCTTCCAGAAAATCAGCACCTACTTTGGAATCTATGATTAGCTCATCATCCTCTTCCACATCACCAAAGCTTCTATTTTTAACGTATTCGCCTCTGAACTTTTTATATTCTGCTGCTCGTACTCCATCGTACTTCATCTGATCCTGTTCGATTATTCTGATGCAGTTAAGCATGTCTTCAGCATCTGCAAGAGCATTATGCTCCACATGACCGCCAAGTCCGCAGATTGTTTTCATATCTGCAAGGGAAAGATTCGCATCTAATCCCCCAGTAACATCCAAGCTGACTTCTTTTTGAATATTCTCAAAAGTGCTGATAAACTTTGCAACGCTTCGCTTAAGTGGCTTTTCCAGATTTCTGGATTCGTAATCTCTTTGAAAGCTGTTTTTATCTCCGCCCCAAACGCAGATTTTTCCAACCTGGAACTTTCGAATGCGAGTGATAAGCTCAGTCATAACATCCTCGTAGGCTGGGGCGTCCTCTAAATCTTCATTAGTAAGACCAGTGAGCTCAGTAATAAGTGGTGGTAATTTATGGCCAGGTCTTAGCTGAACTGTTGAGTAGAATCTATCAAGCTCCTCATGGGCAGGGTTTGTAATAATTACGCCCACAGAAATAACATCCTCAATGGAACTCTTTTTATATCTCGCGCTAAGATATTCCGCATCAAGGAATGCCTGATTCTTGCCTTTGTATCCTGCAGGAGCAGTCTGACTAGGCCCTTTTACTTTGTTTTTTGTACTTGTATTATTTGTAGCCAAATTTATCTCCAAACTTTGTAAATTAATGTGAATTCATTGTACCAAAAAAATCTCTACTATACAAAACGACATCTATTATTAATTACGCACAATTTGTTTTTACAGAAATACACTCAAAAATGTTTTTATTTTAATACATTGTGAATTTTTTGTCACTCCTATGGTATATTATTAAAGGCTAGATTGTTAGACGCAACTAACTGTCCAATTTGTGGCTAATATAACCCCACTAGCCGGCGTTTGTAAGGCTTCCACCTAGCTTACAAACAGAACTATAAATTTTTATATTTTTATAAACAGAAAGGGAAACAAATCAATGGCAAATCATGATTTCGCACAATGGAATGGTTTCGTTGGTCGCGTTTGGAAAGATAACGTTGACGTACGTGACTTCATCCAGAACAACTACACTCCTTATGATGGAGATGAGTCTTTCTTAGCAGGTCCTACAGATGCTACTAACACACTTTGGGGTAAGCTTCAGGAACTTCAGGCAGCTGAGCGTGCTAAGGGCGGCGTTTTAGACATGGAAACAGAAATTGTTTCTTCTCTTACTTCTTATGGCCCAGGTTACATCTCAGAAGATACAAAGGATCTTGAAAAGATCGTTGGTCTTCAGACAGACAAGCCTCTTAAGAGAGCTTTCATGCCATACGGTGGTATTAAAATGGCTGAGCAGTCTTGCAGAATGTACGGTTATGAGCCAAGCGAGAAGCTTCACGAAATCTTTACTGTTTATCACAAGACACACAATCAGGGAGTTTTCGATATCTACACACCAGAGATTATGAAAGCTCGTCACAATAAAATTCTTACAGGTCTTCCTGATACATACGGCCGTGGTCGTATCGTAGGCGATTACAGAAGAGTTGCTCTTTACGGTATCGATTACCTTATCGAAAAGAAGCAGATTGACTTCGCTAACACAAATCGTCAGGGTATGAGACGTTATGACTTCCAGCTTCGCGAGGAAATCACAGACCAGATTAACGCTCTTAAGGGCATGAAGGAAATGGCTGCTTCTTACGGCTTTGATATTTCTAAGCCAGCTGCAAACGCTAAGGAAGCTGCTCAGTGGTTATACTTCGGTTACCTTGCAGCTATCAAGACTCAGAACGGTGCTGCTATGTCAGTAGGACGTGTTTCTACATTCCTTGATATCTACATGACACGTGACCTTGCAAACGGTGTTATCACAGAGTCTGAGGCACAGGAAATTATCGATCACTTCACAATGAAGTGCCGTATGGTTAAGTTTGCTCGTATCGAGTCTTACAACCAGTTATTCTCAGGTGACCCAGTTTGGGCTACACTCGAAGTTGGTGGTATCGGTCTTGATGGACGTCACCAGGTTACAAAGACTTGCTACAGATTCCTTCACACACTTGAGAACATGGGTCCTTCACCAGAGCCAAACCTTACAGTTATGTACTCTAGCCGTCTTCCTGAAAGCTTCAAGAAGTACGCTGCAAAGATTTCTGTAAACACATCTTCTATCCAGTACGAGAACGATGATGTTATGAGAGTTACATGGGGCGATGATTACTCAATCTGCTGCTGTGTATCTGCTACAGAGACAGGTAAGGAGCTTCAGTTCTTCGGTGCTCGTGCAAACCTTGCTAAGTGTCTTCTTTACGCTATCAACGGTGGTGTTGATGAGAAGTCACATGATCAGGTTGGTCCTGAGTACACACCTATCACATCTGAGTACCTTGATTACGACGAGGTTATGCACAAGTTTGATCAGATGATGGATTGGTTAGCTCACATGTATGTTGGAGCACTTAACATGATCCACTACATGCACGATAAGTATTACTATGAAGTTTGCCAGATGGCACTTATTGATACACATGTACGCCGTTCATTTGCTACAGGTATCGCTGGTTTCTCACACTGTGTAGATTCACTTTCAGCTATCAAGTACGCAAAGGTTAAGGCTATCCGTGATGAGAATGGAATCACAAAGGATTTCGAAATCGAAGGTGACTTCCCACGTTACGGTAACGATGATGACAGAGCTGATGAGATTGCTGTATGGCTTCTTAGAACATTCATGACTAAGCTTCGTCACATCCACACATACAGAGATTCAGAGCCTACAACTTCTATCCTTACAATTACATCAAACGTTGTATATGGTAAGGCTACAGGTGCTCTTCCAGACGGAAGACCAGCAGGCGAGCCACTTTCACCTGGTGCTAACCCAGCATATGGTGCAGAGAAGAACGGTCTTGTTGCTTCACTTAACTCAGTTGCTAAGCTTCCATATGAAGAAGCACTTGACGGAATCTCTAATACACAGACAATCAACCCAGGTGCCCTTGGACACTCAGAGGAAGAGCGTGTTAACAACCTTGTTAACGTACTTGACGGATACTTTGATCAGGGTGCTCATCACCTCAACGTTAACGTATTCGGCAAAGAAAAGCTTATCGATGCTATGGAGCATCCAGAGAAGCCAGAGTACGCTAACTTCACAATCCGTGTATCTGGATACGCTGTTAAGTTCATCGACTTAACAAAAGAGCAGCAGCTCGACGTTATTGCACGTACTTGCCACGAGGCACTTTAATTTATAGGTAGTTTTTGTTGCGGCCGGCCCAAAAGGCCGGCCGCTTTTTTATGAGGTATAACCATGAGTGAAATAATCGGATACATAAACAAGTTTGAGAGCTTCGGTGCCGTAGATGGCCCTGGAGTAAGATATTTGATTTTCTTAAATGGATGCAAGATGCGCTGTGCTTTTTGCCACAATCCAGAGACATGGGCTGAGCATCAGGGTGAGCAGTATACAGCCGATCAGGTCCTTGAGAAAGCTCTTCGCTACAAGCCTTACTGGAAAAAAGATGGTGGAATCACTGTCAGCGGTGGCGAGCCACTTCTTCAGATTGATTTTGTGTTGGATTTATTTAAGAAAGCCAAAGCTAAAGGTATCACCACTTGCCTTGATACTGCCGGCCAGCCATTCACTCATGAAGAGCCATTTTACAGCAAATGGAAGGAGTTAATGAGCGTAACTGACACTGTTATGCTTGATATCAAAAACATCAATCCAGAGGAGCATAAGAAGCTCACAGGGGTGCCTAATGATAATATCCTTCAGATGGCACGAGAAATCTCTGATATGGGTGTAAGAATTTGGATTAGACATGTACTTGTTCCTGGTGGAAGCGATAATGATGAACTGTTACATCGTACACGTGAATTTATTGATACACTTAAAACTGTAGAGCGTGTAGAGGTTCTTCCATACCACAGTCTCGGTGTTCCAAAGTATGCTGAGCTAGGTATTCCATATCGCCTTGAAGGAGTGGAATCACCAACTGCTGAAAGAATAAAAAACGCAAAAAAAATCCTAGGTGCGAAGTAGCACCTAGGATTTTATTTTTGTTATTAAATTTGTGATAAAACATTTGCGCAATCTTCGCAAATCAAATCGCCGTGCTCTAATAGAAATGCTCCATCAAAGCTTTCTGTAAACATCTGATTAGCAAACTCTGCTATAACTAAAATCACTGCTGAAATCTGTCTACGTGTAAGCTCAAAATTCAGCTTGATGTAGTAGTCATCTCCGTAACGGTACAAAGTACTCTTCATTCCATCGTACTTTGGAAGATGCTTGCAAAGTAAAATTGCTGAATCTAAATCATCAAGTATTGCCCAAAGTGGAGTGTCCAGATACTGATCTGTTACCTCATCACTTTCATCTGTAATAGCCTTTGCAGGCTGTACTGGAACATCAGATGTGCTAGCCGAAATTGCAGCACTCTGAGGTGTTTTCGTAGTTGAAAGCGTCTCCTGTAAACCTGTGAGATGTTTTTTTAATTCTTCAATTGCTGTAGCCAGTCCTGTGCTTGAATCTGGAGATATAAGTAATGCAACATCACCCTGTGGCATCACTGTCATTTGAACGCTGTACGCCTTTGCATGAGTCTCAATTCCGAGGGTCTCACAGGCTTCAGCAAGAATATCCCTAATAAAGCTCTGGGTCTTTTCCTGGTCACTGACGAAATCACCAAGCTCCATGCCGTTCTGTTCCATTTCTTCTTTTGTGATGACACATCTAATCTTGTCCTCACCTATCTTCTTGAACTTCATCAGCTCCCCTCCTTTCAAATTGTGGACGTAAATAAAGTTTAGCAAATGAATTTGAAAGTGTCACGGAAAAATCTGAGTATATTGTGAGAAATTTCCGTGAACAATGTAACCATTCAATTTTTATGTGTAGCAAAACCTTATTTCACTATGCCTATTATATCGTTGATATCCTCAATACCCTTCCTCTCCATGTATTCCTTCATTCCGCCAAGTATATCAAGTGTTGCTGTAGGATTGTAGAAATTAGCTGTTCCAATTGAAACGGCTGTTGCCCCCGCAAGCATCATTTCAATTGCATCTTCCCATGTTGATATTCCACCCATTCCTATAATTGGAATTGAAACTGTAGAAGCACACTCGTAGACCATACGAACAGCTATAGGATGAACAGCAGGACCTGACATACCACCGGTCTTGTTTGCCAATACAAAGCTTTGACGTTCAACATCGATTTTCATCCCTGTAAGAGTATTAATAAGGGAAATGGCATCCGCTCCCCCAGCTTCTGCAGCTTTTGCCATAACTTTGATGTCTGTAACGTTTGGAGAAAGCTTCATGACGATTGGCTGCTTTGCATGAGCTTTCACAAGTCTTGTGATTTCCTCTACTGCCTTAGGATCCTGACCAAAAGCGATTCCGCCCTCTTTAACGTTAGGACAAGAGATGTTGATTTCTAGCATATCAACTCGCTTTTCATCTGCCAATCTATCTACCACTTCAATATATTCTTCGGCTGAATGACCGCAAACATTAACCACTACCTTTGCATCTTTGTACTGTTCAAGGAATTTTAAATCTCTCTCACAGAACACCTCAACCCCTGGATTTTGTAGGCCGATGGCGTTTAGCATGCCCGATTTTACCTCGGCAATTCTTGGTGTTGGATTACCTGGCCAAGGCACATTTGCAACGCCTTTTGTAACAACAGCACCAAGCTTATTTAAGTCTACAAATTCTGAATACTCCATGCCTGAACCAAAGGTTCCTGAAGCTTCCATAATAGGATTCTGAAATTCTACTCCTGCGATAGTAACCTTTGTATTCATTACAATTCCACCTCCGTAGATAAGAAAACTGGACCATCTTTGCAGACTCTTTTATTTTTAACGTGGCTGTGATCATCTACTTCTTTAGACTGGCATACGCATCCCAAGCATGCACCAACGCCACAAGCCATTCTCTCTTCCATTGAAACATAGCACTTGATACCTTTTTCAAGGGCATACTGTGCAACACCTCTAAGCATAGGCTTTGGACCACAAGCATAGATAACATCAGCAGTCAAATCATTTTCCTTCATTGCATCAACAACAGTGCCATGAACTCCCACTGAGCCATCATCTGTAGCGATAATTACATCAGCTGCTGCATCAATGAATTCATCAGCAAGGAATAAATCATCGTTGCGATATCCCATTACTGCTGTAACAGAGCCCTTCAACTGCTTTGCAAGCTCTAGCATTGGAGGCACACCAATTCCACCACCAACTACTATGGCTTTTTCTCCCTCAAGTGGAAAACCATTTCCAAGAGGCCCAAGAATCTCTACAGTGTCGCCAGCCTGAAGCTCAGAAAACTCTGTTGTTCCTTCGCCTACAACTCGAAATACCACTCGAAGAGTATTTTTTAACTCATTAATTTCGCAGATGCTGATTGGACGAGGTAACAGCTTGCTATTGTCATTTGAGAAAATGTTTATAAACTGACCTGGGACGGCATATTTACTTGCATTTGTCTCAAGTTCAAGGCTATATACACCTTCTGCCAGTTTTTTCTGGGCTACTACTGTAGCTCTTTCTTTTATTTTCATATTTTATTAAACTCCTTACTTAATTTACCACTAGCACATTGTTTTTCTTCATTTACCAGTGGTAATCTTTCGGCTCTTTACCACTAGCTTTTCCATTTTCAGCTTTGCTAGTGGTAATCCCTCTACTCTTTTACCACTAGCTTTTCCATTTTCAGCTTTGCTAGTGGTAATCCCTCTACTCTTTTACCACTAGCTTTTCCATTTTCAGCTTTGCTAGTGGTAATCTCTCTACTCTTTTACCACTAGCTTTTCTATCTTCGGCTTTGCTAGTGGTAATCTCTCTATTTCTTACCACTAGCTTTCTCCATTTCCTGCTTTGCTAGTGGTAAACTCGTCTAACGTGCATTTATTTGCCAAGGGCTCCGCGGATATCAGCGAGCATGTCCTCTACAGCTGCTCTACTTGCTCCTGCAAAGTTCTCTTCCCCATACTTCGCATATTTCTCCTGCTGGTATGCTGCGATGATGCCACGGCTTGAGTTTACAATAGCGCCAAGGCCATCCTCATTGAAGAAGTTTACAAGGTCAGCACCCTTACCGCCCTGTGCACCATAGCCTGGCACAAGAATATATGTGTGAGGCATAAGCTTGCGAAGCTTTGCGCCCATCTCTGGATAAGTTGCACCAACTACTGCACCTACATTAGAGTAGTTGCCCTCACGAGTGTCTGCACCCCACTCCTCAATTTTCTCAGCCATGTGCTCGTAAAGTGGTCTGCCGTCGATAAGTCTATCCTGGAATTCTCCTGATGATGGATTTGAAGTCTTGCAGAGTACAAAGATTCCCTTGTCCTCTTCCTTGCAAACATCAACGAAAGGCTTTACGCCATCTGTTCCAAGATATGGGTTTACTGTAGCCATGTCTGCATCAAAGCCCTGATACTTGTACTCGCCCACCTGAACTGAACCAAGGTGACCAAGAGCATATGCTGTAGATGTGGAGCCAATGTCACCACGCTTGATATCTGCAATAACGATAAGACCAAGTTCCTTGGCATAATCAACTGTCTTTTTGTAAGCAATCATACCTGGGATGCCATAGCTTTCATACATAGCAATCTGTGGCTTTACTGCTGGAATCAAATCTGCAGTAGCATCCATAATCTGTCTGTTGTAGTCGAACATAGCCTCGCCTACTGCCTCAAGTGTCTGGCCGCATTCGCCTATCCACTTATCAACAAGTGACTTTGGCATAAGCTTCATAGTAGGATCGAGTCCCACAACTATTGGTGCGTTCTTCTCCTGAATCTGGTTAATTAGCTTCTGAATCATATACAACATTACCTCCAAATATAGTTTTTACAACTTTTCCCTGTACCTTACGATTCTCATAAGGCATATTCTTTGACTTGCCAACAAAGTCGGCAGCATGAATTTCATATTCGATTGTTGGATCAAAGATTGTGATATCTGCTACTTTACTAACAGATATATCTCCCAAATCCTGTCTACCAAGGATTCTAGCTGGATTGCTACTCATATATGCAGCCATTGTAAGTGGTGTGATAAGACCGGATAACACAAGTTCTGTGTATGCAAGGCTGGCTGATGTTTCAAGACCAACTATTCCAAATGGTGATGCAAAGCCCTTGGCTTTTTCTTCTGCTGTGTGAGGAGCATGATCTGTAGATATTACTTCAAATACGCCTTCTGCAAGGCCACGTCTCAGTGCCTCTCTATCTTCAGCTGTACGAACTGGTGGATTCATTTTATAATTGCCGTCCCCTGGGACGATATCGTCTTCTGTAAGTGTAAAATGATGAGGACAAACTTCGCCAGATACCTTAATTCCTCTAGCCTTTGCCTCTTTAAGAATGTCATAGCTTTCCTTTGTAGAGCAATGACAAAGATGAAGTGTAGCCCCTGTCTCTTCTGCAAGCATAATGTCACGGGCTTCAATGATGTTTTCTACTGCATTGCTGATTCCCTTCTCTCCCATGGAATCAGATTTTGTTCCCATGTTCATAACGCCGCCCTGAACAAGATTAATATCCTCGCAATGAGCAAGAACCGGAACATTTTTCTTCGCTACGATTTTCATAGCTTCTCGGTATAAACCGGAATCCATAACCGATTTGCCATCCTCGGAAATAGCTGGGATGCCGGCATTTATCATACCTTCTAAATCAGAAAGCTCCTTGCCTTCCATTCCCTTTGTAACCGAGCCAACCTGAAGCACTCTGCATAGGCCAACTGACTTAGCCTTATCATGGACATAGTTTACAAGCTCTGGATTATCAACCACCGGCTTTGTATTTGGCATGGCAAGAACAGTAGTAACACCGCCTCTTGCAGCAGCCTTTGAACCAGTCTCAATGTCTTCCTTTGCTGTCTGCCCTGGATCTCTGAAATGAACGTGCATATCGATAAGACCAGGGAACACATAGCAGCCCTTTGCATCGATTACCGTATCAGAAAAAACGGGAACAATTTCAGCCTCAATAGCTGAAATACTGTTCCCGTCTATCTTAATATCTAATATTTCGTCTGTGTTTGTAGGTGGATTCAAAACCCTTCCGTTTTTTATTATAAGGCTCATATTGTACCTTCCTTCCTAAACTGTAGGTAGTATACCATATGTAGCCTTTTGAGGAAACAAAAAATTCACCCATTAATACACTATTATGTCATTATTTTTTCTTAGTGAAAATTCTGGCTATTCCTCCCTGAGATATCACAAAAGCTCCACCACCGGCAAATGCTATCATCACTACTATTAGTACTATAACAAGTGCAGTATTTCCACTTTCTGTTTCAGTAGCTGCTGCTGGTGTTTCTGCATCCTGAATACTCTGAGAAGCTGTGCTAGTATCTGATTTCTCTGTAGTTGCAGATGAATCTGTCACTTTAGAATCAGATGTAGTTGTCTCATTTGTTGATTCGTCAGTATTAGCTGACGCTGTCTTTGTAACTGATGTCTTCTTATTAGATGTTTCAGACTTAGTATCTGCTGTAGCTGTATTTTCTGTAGTTGTAGTATCTGTAACCGCAGTTTCATCTGAGCTTGTTGAAGCACTTGTGCTTGCAGATGAACTTGTAGTTGCACTTGTAGTATTAGAACCTGATGAAGTGCTTGCGCTACTTGATGTACTTGTGCTTGCCTGGCTTGAGCTTGATGATGAACTTGTCTGGCCTGTGCTTGTAGAGCTCTCATTATTAGAAGTGTTATTCTCTTCCTTATTATCATCTGTTGACTCTGTTGTCTTTCCAAGCTCTTCATCTGATGGACGAGCTGTTGTTACAACAGTCTCCGCGTCGTCAATCTGCTGATGAATTCCATTATCGTTAATAATTAGCTTTAATGTGTAGCCTGTAGCACCAACTACATACACATTATTACTTGCTATAGTTAACCCCTCATCTTCTGCTTCATCCTCTTTAGTATCAGCATCCTCGTCTTCTGCTTCTTCCTCTTGAGCATCAGCATCCTCATCTACTTCTTCGTCAAATTCTTCATCACTACTCTCTTCTGGCAACTCTTCTTCAATATCTTCGTTGTCTTCATCTACCTCTGTTGGTTCTTCCTCTTCTACATCTTCTTCATCTTCAGACAACTCTTCGCTCTCCCCTAGCATATTCCAATATTCCTCTGGAATATCTACATAATGCCAACCTTTTCCAATGTGAGTCATCTTGGTTCCTGGCCAGTCACCAAGTGGTAAGCCAGCACTACTTCCATCAGCCTGCTTCAGCCATGCATACATGTATACATCACTGTCCCAATCTGCGCTAAGCTGATAGTACACACGAACCATGTCATCAGCTACTTCTGTCTCTTCCTCTACATCTTTATATGTAACATCATCATCATCTTCTTCTGTGGTCTTTCCAACTAGCTCCATAACCTCATCTTTAGAAGAAAAAGCATCAGTGCTTCTAGATACAAAGTAAAGCTTTGTCTTGTCTGTCATTACATTGTCAGCTAGCTGTGTTCCATTTCCATTATTGAAGATTAAGTGTAAATCAGTATTCTCAATTGCTTCTGTTAATACGTTTGCAGCATACCAATTATCTCCAATGAAAGTCATCTGGGTACCTGGCCAGGTACCAATGCAATCGTTGTATTTTCCGCCCCAAGCATATACGTATACATCATCCCACTGATTTTCATCGTAGAAATATACTAGAGTGTATCCGTCCTCTTCTTCAACCTCTTCTGCCTCTCGCTCTGATGCTGCTTTAGCAGCTGCCTCAGCCTCTTCCTTTGAGCCATAGGCATTGCTGCCCCAGAAGTAAACATTTTTAATACTTGTAACCTTTAAATCACCAGTCTGACCACCATTTCCCATATCATTGAAAATGATGTTGAAGTCATCACCTGGTGCAGCGTTGATGGTCATCTTCCACCAATCATCGCCATCATAGGTTGCCTCCTTGCCTGGCCAATCCCCAAGGCTTACAGCACCCCATGTATAAACTCCAACTGTCTCCCAGCCCTTTGTGTTATAGAAGTAAACAGTGGTCTTATCAGGGTAAATACCTGTAGCATCCATAGCCTCATCCTTTGAACTGTAAAGACCTACTGTAAGATTTCCATTACTGCTACCACCATCTAAAGCGATATATGTCTTTGTCTTATCGGAAATCTTTATATCTACAGTCTGTGTGCCGGAACCGTTGTTAAATATGATAGAGAAATCATCGTCGCTCATAAGCTTGACATCAACTCTCCACCAATAGTCTCCCTCATTTTTAGCTGTAGCCCCAGGCCATCCACAAAAAATCTGTGCACCACCATCCAGCCAAGCATAGGCTTTAACTGTTGACCATTCCTCTGTGTTATAGAAATACACTGATGTGGTTACAACGCCAATTGCCTTTTCTGCCTCAGCCTTTGTCATGTAGCAAGTGCTATTTTCTCCAGTCAAATATTTTCCTGAAGTACTTGTAATTGAAAACTTATCTGATTTGCTTGTTCCATCTGTAAATACTACTTCGAATTCTTCTGATGGAATGGTAACTTTCCACCAACCATCACCAGTGCTATCACAATCATAAGTATTACCATCAACAATGGCGCTAACAGTAGACCACTGTTTTGAGTTAAAAAAGAACAGCGTGGAATACTCCCCATCAGTTGCTTCATCAAGAACAACAACTGACTTAGCTGAAATTTTTCCGGTGATCACGCCATCCTGAACTGTAAAGATACCATCTTCACCTTCTACAGAATTGACGTAAGTGCCATCTGCAAGATTTGTCTCTGACTCTAAATCAAATGTTTCATCAGAGCCATTGATTATAACTGCTCCCTTTGTACCTCTCTCAACCATGAGAACAGAATTATTTCCATTTGGATTTCTAAGGTATTCATCCTCACCTGTCATGGCAGTTCTAAACTTATTAACTGCAACAACCTGAGGATCTTTGTACAAATCTGAACCTGCTGCCCCTAGAACATTATCTCCCCAAGGATTTTCAGCAGAGCTGTTATTTGGTCGGCTGAAAAACAGTGGTGTTCCCGCTTCTCTTGAAGCAATTATAGCCCAACCAAGGATTACCTCTGTGTCATCAACTGTGTTATAAGATTTGTCATTTATGTAGTTGTCGTGCGATTCAACCCAGGTAACAAGCTTGTCTGAATCAGCTGTATAGGTTGTTCCTGTAGTTGTATCATCGCTAATGCCATAGCTTTCAAGCTTGCTTGCAGAAAGCGAACCTGATGAAACAGCGCTTCTGATTTTAGCGCCGTAGTTGCTGGCTGTAGTTCCTCCAAGCATATCCTGATATGCTGCAAGTCTGTCTGTATCGCCCTGAAGAACTTCTCCATATACAAACAAATCACCATAATCTACATTATCTAAATCATCTATATATGACTTCATATTTGGATAGAAATCATTTCTTTCTTCCTGACCTGCATAGGCTGCTGGAACTCCATCATCTGGAAGTGCAATATGCTTTGCAGTATCAATTCTGAATCCATCAGCACCGCAATCAATACAATCTGCTAAGAACTGATAGAAATATGCCTGGAAAGCGTCACTTTCTGTATCAACATCTGGCAAACCGCCCATTGGGTCATAAACAACTGACACTCTATCACTGTAATCAATATTTCTTGAAACATCTGAGCCATTGATGTGATAAAGATTAGTTACATCATCGTAGCTTGCGTCTACAGCATCAAGAAAATCCTGGCTGATTTCATCGAATAATGGTGTTGTATGATTTGGATCAATATCAACTATTACAGCGATTCCATATTCATCGGCTGTTTCGCACATAGCCTTAAACTCATCCCTTGTGCCAAGCTGGTAGTTTCCAATAACCCAATCAGTAGGCTGATAATGGTAATACCACTTACCAGAATCACTATACAAAGTAAGACCTGGCTCTGTAGACAGGCAATCATTAATAGGCGATGTCTGCACAGCTGTATATCCTGCAGCTGCAATCTCTGCCATATTCTCCTTGATAGTATTAAAATTCCAACAAAATGCGTGAAGAATAGCTCCGTCGTGAACCGACTCTCTGCTGACCTTTGATGCGGCCTGAACTGTGTTTAGGCCATTTTCTGATAGCATTGCTAGATTTGTACCAGGTAATCCTAGTAACATAGCAAAAGCAATGCAGACTGTGACAATTCGTTTTGTCACCTTCCCCATTCTTTTCATGAATAGAACCTCCCTTTCCATTACATGCTTTGAATCCTTAGTCGGCCTAATAACTAAAGCTTCAAAAGTGAAACAATATGAAGTTATTGCGCAATTAGTTGCGCATCTTGATTATTGGGGATTCTTTCCATCCCCAATAACAAGAATATAAGACAATTATATTGTTTAGTCAATAATGAAAATAGAGTTTTTTGATATTAATTAGATTTTGTAAAATATGTCAGATTATAACTTGGTAGTTACAAAAATATCATAGATAGCTTTAACTGCTGCTTCAAAATCTGCGTTTTCTACACCAATTATTATATTAAGCTCTGAAGAACCCTGATCAATCATGCGAACATTTACATGAGCATGGCTAAGGGCTGCAAAGATTCTGCCGGCAGTACCACGAGTGTTTTTCATACCACGACCTACAACTGCGATAAGTGCAAGGTCTGATTCGATTTCGATTGAATCTGGTGAACAGTTTCTGTGAATAGCTGAAACAACAGCCTGCTCCTTATTGATGAACTCATCCTCATGAACAACTACAGTCATAGTATCGATACCTGAAGGCATATGCTCGATACAAATTCCATTGTCCTCAAACGCCTGAAGAGCCTTTCTACAGAAACCTACCTCAGAGTTCATAAGTGACTTGGTAATAAGAACTGTACAGAAGCCCTTCTTACCAGCAATACCTGTGATGACATATTCATTGCGCTGTCCAGTGCTTTCTACAATCCATGTACCTTCATCATCTGGCTTGTTAGTGTTCTTGATATTGATAGGAATACCTGCTGAGCGAACTGGGAAAATAGCATCTTCATGGAGAACTGAAGCACCCATGTATGAAAGCTCGCGAAGCTCACGATATGTGATTGTCTGCATTGCAACTGGATTCTTTACAATACGAGGGTCGCAAATCAAGAAACCTGAAACATCAGTCCAGTTCTCATATACATCAACCTTTGCAGCACCTGCAACGATTGAGCCAGTAACATCAGAGCCACCACGTGAGAAAGTCTTAACTTTGCCATCTTTACCGCATCCGTAGAAGCCTGGAATAACAGCATGTGGATGTTCCTCAAGGGCCTTTGACATTGTCTTTTCTGTTTTGTATGAATTAAGCTGTCCCTCTTCGTTGAAGAAAATCACTTCCTTAGCATCAATAAAATCATAGCCTAAATACTCTGCCATAATCTTGCCGTTAAGAAATTCTCCACGGCTTGCTAAGTAGTCTAATGAAAGGTCTTCTTTAATATCAGCTGCAATCTGCTTGAAATCTTCATCAAGAGAAAAACCTTTTAAGTCCAGACCTGTAATGATTTCATCGTATCTTGCCTTAATTGCTGCAAGGTTTTCTGTAACATCCTTGCCAGCCTTTGCTGCTTCATAAGTAGCAATAAGCATATCTGTAACTTTAGTATCTTTGCTATTTCTCTTTCCTGGTGCAGATGGAACTACAAATACCCTGTTTTCGTCTGCGCGGATGATGTCCCCAACCTTCTTAAACTGACCTGCATCAGCTAATGAACTACCGCCAAATTTAACTACCTTTTTCATTATTATTTCCTCTTCCTAAATTTTATGTAGCTTATATAATACTAGAATACTTTAACGATTTAAAGTGGTAACTTGCATAAAAGTTATGAAAGTAAAACCCTATCATTGTCTAATTCTTCCCCAGCTCCAGTTTTGAACTTCTCCAAAAGGTCTGCAACTGTAAGCTTCGAACGCTCCTCTCCAGAAGTATCAAAGACAATGTGACCTGCATTCATCATCAAAGTACGATTTCCAACCTCAAGTGCCTGATGCATGTTGTGAGTAACCATCAGACAAGTGATTCCCTGTTCTTTAACAATTGATTTTGTAAGGTCCAAAACCTTTTCTGCTGTAGCCGGATCAAGTGCGGCTGTATGCTCATCTAAAAGTAAAAGCTTTGGAGTAACAAATGTAGCCATTAAAAGTGTAAGAGCTTGTCTTTGTCCACCTGAAAGCAAACCAACCGGCTGTTTCATTCTATCCTCTAGTCCCATTCCAAGCAAGGATAATTGTTCTCTAAATCGAGTTTTATCTTTTGCACTGATACGAGAAAAGAGTTTTCCTGAAGAATGAGAAGCACGAAGATATGCCAAAGCCATGTTTTCTTCTATTGTCATATTAGGCGCTGTACCCTTTAATGGATCCTGGAAAAGATGGCCAATGACTCTGCTTCGCATATATTCCTTTTTGAAGGTGATGTCTTCATCATCCAAATAAATATTGCCTTCATCTACTATGAATGTGCCGGCAATGGCATTAAACATTGTAGATTTTCCTGCTCCGTTTGAACCAACGATTGTAGCAAAATCTCCATCTTTTAACTCTAAAGAAAGATTTGTAAGTGCAGCTTTTTCATTAACTGTACCAGGGTTGAAGGTCTTTGAAATATTATCGATTTTCAGCATTTACTTTACCTCCCCCTTTACACTTCCTCTATAGTTAGCAAACTCTCTCTTTTTAAGAGCTACCTTTTTCTTTACATAAGGCGTCGCAATTGCAATAGCAACAATAAGTGCTGACACAAGCTTCAATGCCTCTGCTGGTACAGAAAGGCGAAGTGCAATGGCAACGATAAAACGATAAAGCACAGATCCTAAAATAGTGCCTAATATTCTACGAAGCATGCTTCCCTTATTGCCAATCAAAGTTTGACCAATGATAAGCGAAGCAAGGGCTATTGTCACCATTCCTGTTCCAATATTAATGTCCGCCGACTTTTGATACTGAGCAATCAATGCTCCAGAAAGGCCAGTCAGTGAGTTTGCAAGACAAAGGCCTACAGTAATTGTAAATGTAGGATTGATAGATGAGGATTTAACCATATCTGCATTATCACCTGTGGCACGAATAGACATACCTAAAGTGGTACCTAAAAACCACCATAAAATAGAGGATATCACTGCAACAATAAGGGCTACCAAAATGACCTTGTACCAGTCCCCAAGGAATGTACTACCAAGAGTATCCTTTCCTACGGAAAACAAAGTGTCACATCCAAAGAGGTTTGCTATAGAGGAAAATCCCATAACTGCAATGTTTATTGTATATAGCCCGGTATTGACAATGATACCAGCAAGAATTGATTCTACTCCAAGCTTTGTTTGCAAAAAGGCTGTAACAAAACCTGCCATTGCACCAGCCACCATAGCAGCAATTAGTGCAAGAAATGGATGCCCAGCTAAAGTGACCATGGCACCAACCGCACAACCTAATGTAAAACATCCATCTGTTGTCAAATCTGCAATATTAAGTATTGTAAAAGAAATAAAAAGTGCCAAAGCAACTAGGGCGTATATACACCCTAGTTCTAAAGCACTTTGAAAAATCGACACTGTAAAAATACTAGACATTAATCAAATTCCTCCGCTGTCTGCACTTCAACTAATCCATCGCACATATCGCGAAGCTTATCATAATCTAGATTAAGAGCTGCTGCTGTTTCAGTGTTAACAGTAGCTGTACCATTATCAAGAGTCTTAACTGGAAGTGTTGCTGGATCCTTTCCCTCTACAAGGATTTCTGCAACCATGTTTGCAGTCTCCTGGCCAAGTGTCGCATAGTTTACACCATAGCCAAGATAAGCGCCATTAAGAGCGAATGAATCAGCTCCGCAGTAATGTGGAATGCCAGCATCAATAAACTTCTCGTAGATGCCAAGCTCTGCTGTCATGATTGTGTTGTCAGTAGGAGTGAAAACAGCTTCTACCCCTTCTGCAACAAGTGCATCTGCAGCAAGCATAACCTCATCATTAGTGTTTCCTGTCTTTTCAACATATTCAATACCAGCAGCCTCAAGGTACTTCTTTGCATCCTCGATTGGTCCTGCTGATGCATCCTGTCCCTTATCATAAAGTAAACCTACTTTATTCAAGTCTCTATTCTGTGCAAGCATTAAATCAAGTACTGCCTCTGTATTTAACGCATCAGATGTACCTGTAACATTTGCACCTGGTGCATCATTACTTTCTACAAGACCTGCTGCCTCAGGATCTGATACAGCTGCAAATACAACAGGAATCTTATTATCCTCTGTTGCAGCCTGGCAAATCATTGCTGTAGGAGTTGCAATTGGAACAAGAACATCAACCTCATCATTAATGAGCTCAGTAACAATCTGGTTGATTGTGGTTGAATCTGCATTGCCATTATAATAGTAGTCTTCATACTCAAATGTACATCCGTTTTCCTTAGCAAGCAAATCAAGCTGTGACTCAAGGTTGGCTACAATCTGATTTAATGAAGCATCGTCTACATACTGAACGATACCAACCTTGTAAACCTGTCCCTCAGCGTTAGCTGCAGTTTCCTCTTCTTTGATAGTCTCATTATTATCTGAAGATGCACCACAACCAACTAGCATTGCAGTAGCCATAACCATACTTAACATCATAGATAAGACTTTCTTTTTCATATATCTCTTCTCCTTTACCCAAAACTTATCATGTGATTCATTCTATCATATTACTTTAGCAAGTTAAAGTGTAGAATTATAACAATCCCAAACAAAAAAAGACCGATGGATAATTCCATCGGTCCAGTCATTTCGGATTTATTTTGTAGTAACGCTGACAACCTTTAAGGTGTTACGTGCAACGAATATAGTTTGTACTCCTTTTTGAAGTAAGTCCTCTGCTCTTCTGTACAAATCTTCAGGACTTGTGCAAGAAATAATTTCACCAATAGCCATTTTTCCATGCCTCCCCGTCTATAAATTTCTCGTCTATATAGCGAACTTCTATATAATATTCTCACAACTTCGTTTTGTCTATAGGCTTTTTGTGAACAATTAGTGAACTTTTTGCTCTAAAACGTTTACGTTTCTAGGTTTACCGGTTGCACTTTAACGCTTTATCACTTTAATACATCAATTTGCATCCACTTTAAAGTGAATATATAATGTAAAAACTGTTGTTATTAAAGGAGATAAAATATTATGAATCAGGAATTCAAACCTTACGTTCCTGCTGACAAAGTAACTCCAGAGATGACTCCTACTTCTATTATCATGGGTCTTCTTCTTGCTGTTATCTTCGGTGCAGCGAACGCTTACTTGGGACTTAGAGTTGGTATGACAGTTTCAGCTTCTATCCCAGCAGCTGTTATTTCTATGGCAGTTATCCGTGTTATCTTAAAGAAGGATTCAATCCTTGAAAGTAACATGGTACAGACTATCGGTTCAGCCGGCGAGTCTCTTGCTGCAGGTGCAATCTTTACAATGCCTGCACTTTTCCTTTGGGCAAAGGAAGGCGTTATGGAAACACCTTCACTTGTTACAATCACTGTAATCGCTCTATTTGGTGGTTTACTTGGAGTATTCTTCATGGTTCCACTTCGTAGCGCACTTATCGTTCAGGAGCATGGTGTTCTCCCTTATCCAGAAGGAACTGCTTGTGCAGAGGTTCTTCTTGCAGGAGAAGAGGGTGGCTCATCAGCTAAGTCCGTTTTCATTGGTATGGGAATCGGTGCTGTAGTAAAGCTCCTTGTAGATGGTTTCTATGCTATCCAGGGTGTAGTTACACTCAAGCTTGACGCTTTAAAGACAGAGCTTTCTGCAGAAGTTTATCCAGCTCTTGTTTCTGTTGGTTATATCTGCGGTGCTCGTATTTCAGCTTACATGTTCGCCGGTGGTGTAATCGGATGGTTCGTTCTCATCCCAGCAATCGTTACATTTGGTGGCGACATCGTTATGTATCCAGCTAGCGTTTCTGTTGCAGAGCTTTATGCTACTGGCGGTGCTTCAGCTATCTGGGCAAGCTACATTAAGTATATCGGTGCAGGTGCCGTTGCTTCTGCTGGTATTATCAGCCTTATCAAGACACTTCCACTTATCGTTAAGACATTTATGGATTCTATCAAGAGCATCAAGCATGCTGGTACTACTACAAACGAAAGAACAGCTCTTGATATGGACATCAGATTTGTACTTGGTGCTATCGTAGTACTTATCATTGCTATCTGGCTTGTACCTGCTGTACCAGTTTCATTACTTGGTGCTATCATTATCGTAGTATTCGGTTTCTTCTTCAGTGCCGTTTCTTCACGTATGGTTGGTCTTGTAGGTAGCTCAAACAACCCTGTTTCAGGTATGACAATTGCTACTATCCTTATTTCTACAATCTGCTTAAAAGTTGCTGGTGATACAGGCGCTCACGGTATGCAGGGTGCTATCGCAATCGGTTCTATCATTTGTATCGCAGCTTGTATGGCTGGTGACACATCACAGGATCTTAAGACAGGTTACATCCTTGGTGCTACACCTAAGAAGCAGCAGTACGGTGAAATCATGGGTACTATCGCAGCTGCTCTTGCAATCGGTGGTGTTATGATTCTTCTTAACTCTGCTTATGGCTTCGGTACAGATGCTCTTGCAGCTCCACAGGCTACAATGATGAAGATGATTATCGAAGGTGTTATGAATGGAAACCTTCCTTGGGCACTTATCTTTATCGGTGCATTTATCTCAATCGCTGTTGAGATTCTTGGTATCGGTGCACTTCCAGTTGCTATCGGTCTTTACCTTCCACTTGAGCTTTCAGCTACAATCATGCTCGGTGGTCTTGTAAGACTTTTCACAGACAAGAAGTATGGCGCAGAGAAGGATGAGAGCGGAAAGGGTATCCTCTTCTGTTCAGGACTTATTGCTGGTGAAGGTATCGTAGGTGTATTACTTGCTATCTTCGCTGTAGTAGGCCTTCTCGACAAGATGAACCTTTCAAGCGTTATCCCATCAGGAAACGTTCAGGCATTCATCCTTTTAGCTCTTGTAGTTGCTGTAGTTTGGTATGCTGCTAATGGAAAGAAAAATGAAAAATAATAAATCAGACAACTTTTTAGATTATGTATTTGAAATTAAAAATGGACTAACCTGGACCACAGATGAATCTGGTGAGGTTATAGTTGATATGGAAAACACAGGCATTACAAATCGTCTTGCTCAAAAGTTTTTCCACAAACCAGCTATCTCCCACATACATCTTGAAGGAATGGGTAGCTACATATTCACTTGTATTGATGGCAAGCGATCCGTATACGAAATTGGACAGCTTGTCAAAGAGAAATACGGTGAGGAAGCTGAGCCACTTTATGAGCGCCTTAGCGTATACATGAACAATCTAAAAAATGTAGGATATATTACACTTAAAGCATAAAGAAATCCCGAATCCAAACGGATTCGGGATTATTTTTTTAATCTATTGAGAAGTAACTAATCTTTTCATATAATTGCTTAGCTAAATCCTTGAGGGACTCAGATGCATTTGTAATAACCTCAAATGTTTCATTAAGATCATCCATGGAATTCTTAGTTTCTGTAGAAGATGCAGCATTCTGTTCTGAAATAGCTGAAAGATTATCAATAATCTCCACAAGGTTTGCCTTTGCAGCATCAAGATTATCAATTCTAGAAGAAATCTCCTTAGCATTAATTGATACGCTTTCAACACCTTCCTGCATCTTTTCCATATTCTGTTTTGTCTCGTCAAGTTGGTCAGACTGTTGAGCCAGGTCTGTATTCATCCGCTCAATAGTAGCAATTGAATTCTGAGACTCAGTTGTAAGCTCACCAATAATTGCATTTATCTGCTCTGCTGTTTCTGCTGACTGAGATGCAAGCTTTCCAATTTCATCTGCAACTACCGCAAATCCCTTGCCTGACTCTCCGGCACGAGCAGCCTCTATAGAAGCATTAAGCGCCAACAAATTAGTTTGAGATGCAATATCTGTAATTAACTTAGAAGACTCTGCAATATTTTGTACTGATGTATTTGTATTTCTAATCTGCTCATCAATAATCTTCATAGAATCCATAACATTTGAATTCTGCATAACCAAAACATCAAGAGCTTTCATAGAGCTAGAGCAAGCATCCTTCATATCATCTGTATTTGTATTAAGTGTTGTTACATTCTCTGTGATTGTCTCTATATCACTTCCAATTTCACTCACATTTTCAGCTGAGCTCTGAACACTTTCAGCCTGGCTAACTGCGCCAGATGAAATATCATTTACAGCCGATGTTACAAGATTAGATGCATTAGAAGCATTTTCTGCTGAATTAGCTAAATCATCACCAGATGAGGTAACCTCACCAGAAAGTTTTACACTAGTTCCAATGATATCAAGAAGCTTTTCTCGCAGGTTGCCAATACTCTCTGCAATATTACCAAGCTCATCTCCTCGCTTAATAAGGCTTTCAGGCACCTCTTCTGTCAGATTTCCTTCCTCAACTGCCTTAATAGAATCAGTGATTTGATTCATAGCCTTGGTGCCCTTCTTTGAAGATGTAATTCCTATGATTAATAATGTGATGCACACAATTATATTTACTAAAACAACAACACCAGATACTCTGTATATAGTTGCGTTAATAGATGAAGCATCACGACCTACAAACATCATACCTACTATTGTTCCATCGTCATTTGCTAATGGTGAATAGTAAACATAATAGTTAGTTCCTTGAATTGTAACATTTGGTTTATAAAGAGTTTTTCCACCTTTTATAACCTGATCTACTATCTCCTGCGATGCTTGAGAATTTGTAAAGTACTCATCTGTGCCCTCTTTTTTAATAGTGGTTATTACTCTTGTGTCTCCGTAGAATATTGTATAGTCAAGATTGGTCTGGGCCTTCAAATCCTCCATAGACTCTAGATACTCTTCATAGACCGGCTCATCACCTTTTTTAATGGTAGTACCGTCCCAATTCCAATCTCCATCCCACATCTTTGTAAATTCACTATCTGCGATGGCTACAGCGGTATGAAGCTCCTCTTCTGTCATATCTAGATAAGTGGTTCTTATTTCTGTAATACCAATTATAGAAAGAAGAATACATCCTATACCTGCCGCAATAATAGAAATTGCAACTACCCTACCAATTAATTTTCCTTTCCTATTCATGCTTTTACCCCTCAATAATTATGATGTATATTTATACTCGTTTGAATTATGATAGCACCCAATTACGAAAAAACCGTGAAACTACAAGGAATTTATAGGCTAACTAAGATTATTTTTATAAAATAGTAATTATTACTAATTTTATATTGACTTTTCACATTTACATGGTATTATATAGATAATCATTATTGATTTTGCCAATGTAGTTTTTAAAGGCAGGTGCATTTTATGAATTATAGTAGACAAAGAGAATCCATAAAAGAATATTTAATGTCTACCAAGGAACACCCTACAGCAGATGTTATTTATCAGCATGTTAAGGAGGAAAATCCAAAAATCAGTCTTGGTACGGTTTATAGAAATCTCACTCTTCTTGTAGATTTGGGAGAGGTACGAAAGATTTCAACTGGCGACGGAACCGACCACTTCGACGCTGATACTTCAGCTCACAGCCACTACTTCTGTAGATGCTGCCACAGACTGATGGATGTAGATGTTACTCCTAGTGTAGACCAAATTCTTGCTGCATCTAGCGCTGGAATTGGCACAGTCGAGCAGGCCTCACTTTTATTTACAGGCATTTGCAAGGACTGTGTAATTAATAATGAAACAAATAACAATGTTTAATGTGAAAGGAGTCTAATTATGGCAAAGTATGTTTGTTCTGTATGCGGTTATGTTTATGAAGGCGAGAATCCACCAGAGGAGTGCCCTATCTGCCATGCAAAGAGCGATAAGTTTAAGAAGGTTGAAGGTGAGCTTACACTTGCAGCTGAGCACGAATTTGGCGTATATGCGTCTACAGTAAAAAATAATCCTGAGATTTCTGATGAAGATAAGAAATACATTTTCGAGCAGCTCAAGTCTAACTTCGAGGGCGAGTGCTCAGAGGTTGGTATGTACCTTTGCATGGCTCGTGTAGCTCATAGAGAAGGTTATCCTGAAATTGGTTTATACTGGGAAAAAGCTGCTTTTGAAGAAGCTGAGCATGCAGCTAAGTTTGCAGAATTGCTTGGTTCTGACTTAGAAGTTAATATGACAGATTCTACAAAGAAGAATCTTGCTTGGCGTGTAGATTGTGAATACGGTGCTACATCTGGTAAGTTTGATCTTGCAAAATGTGCAAAGAAGAACAACCTTGATGCTATCCATGACACAGTTCACGAGATGGCTCGCGACGAGGCTAGACACGGCAAAGCACTTGAAGGTCTTCTTAACCGCTACTTTAAATAATAAGTAAATACCGAAATAAAAAAACGGGGCCTGCACTTTAAAGTGCAGGCCCATTGTTTACTCTATTTCATCAGAGACATCATTTCCTCTGGATTGTTCAATGCATTCTCGATAATTGCTGCTAGAATGCTAGTATAACCTTTGCCCAAAGATTTGGCTTTTTTAATAGTTTGAGGACTTAATCTAAGAGTAATATTCTGCTTACGATTCTCCCTTTTATAATTTTCAGCATATGTCAGTATTCTTTTAAACTGTGCTAATTGTTCTTCTGTAAATTCTGGTGCATCTTCATCAAATACTATTGGATTTTTAGAAGCTCTCTCCACCTCCATAAGTTGTTCTTTTGAAGGCTTCTGATTATTTTTTAAAACCATTGTTTTAGTTGCCATAATACGCACTCCTTTCTGCTTTGGTAGCAATCCTCGCTGATATGATTCTATATCTTTCACCTCGAATAGTATATATAACTGTCAGCACATTACCCACCATGCCTATAGTAGCATATCTATCTTCAAAATCACTATGATTTACATCAAAATACTCTAATCTATTTGGATCATTAAACACAAAAGCTGCGGTAGAGAAGGATATTCCATGCTTTCTTATATTTACTTTCTCCTTCTCGTCATCCCACTCAAATATAACCTCTTTCATAATTACAATTTAACATATGCATCACAGAATTGCAATACATTAGTGCAATACACCTTGTTAGATAATTTAGTTCATTACAGCAAAAAACTCCAAGCCCACAAACAGGACTTGGAGTTTTTTGGTAATTCAATTAAACATTTTTCTCTACTTCTTAGACTTAAAGGCTTGTAGTATTGGGTAACAATACTCTGCCCCTGCAGCAACTCTTGCAATCAAATTTCTACATGTTTTCACACATGTATCAGCATAAACCATTGCATCCGCAGCTACAGTTACTTGATTGAGTTCATCATTAGTGCTGTATTTTACAAAAATTGATTCACTATTCATCTCATTTAATAGTACGAACAATGACATAGACATTTTTTCTGGAAGTTCATAAAAATTAGCTCCTTCTACGTGAACGAAAAAGCCATCCTCCTCAGCTACAATGCCTACAACTACATCAACTGGTACTGTATCTGTCTCAATTTCAATAGTAGTCATGGTGTCGTTGTTGTTATGAACTTCGAAGCCCATTTCTTCCATGTCTGCTTCGATAGTTGCTATAAACTCTTTAATTAATTCTTTGTTTTCCATTTTTGTTTCCTCCGAAAATATATTTATATATTCTTATTCTCGAAGTTTTTGCTAAACCCTAAAAAATATTATTATTTTTCTAATGGAATAAAATGGAAAGCTTCAAACATTTGCCTGTAAGTAATTGCAAGAGGTCCTGAATTATACACTTCAACATGAAAACCATGACCGCTATTCTTGTCTAAAACATAAAAATGAGCATGAAGATCTTTAATATTTGGATTATCATAATGTGAAGAAACACACTCATCAAGAGAAAGGTTATCAAATACATGATTCCCCCCATCAGTCTCATCCTTAATAACGGTATTCTCATCAACAGTATATAAAACACGATCGTTGTAATGATCTTTTGAAACGAAGTCACCCTCTCGGTAACCAAAATACGATAGCTCTTCCCTATCACTATTCCACGAATAGTCAGCCCAAATATGCACATAAGGATGTTCATATCCTTTTTCCTGCCAGAAAACAGTAGATGTAGTAACTGGAAGCTCAGTGTCCAATGCCGATATATTTTTATTGTATAAACCATTAATAGCGTATTCGACATCGCTATGTTGTCCAAATCCCATCACATTATAATCTACAGCCAATTTACAATTCAAAGCCTCATCAGAAAAATCTCCACAGGTAGAATCATATAGTACAACTGGATTTCCTAGGTCTTCGCCTAACACACAATCACCATGCAAAGTATCAATATCATAATCAATTATTTTTTGTGTGGTTGTTGAAACCCAAACGTCATTATCATAATATGAATAAGTTATTCCATAGCCAGTAGATAATCTATCAAATGGATTCTCCTCACCTTCAATATATGTTTTACAATAAATTTTACGCAGTGCCTCCTGCTCGACTGTATATATCTCGTTCCTCTCATTTCGTTGCACTGCCAACTCATGCTGTTCCTTTTTGAATTGTATATCCTCTATAATCGAAGAAGCAACAAGGTACACAATCCCACCAATAATTGCAAAGAAAACAATAATAAATGGTCCTACATCAAATACTAAATCAATTATTCCATTAATTGCTGAGCCAATCCAATCTCTTATTCTACGCATTTAACACAAACTCCTTTTCAAATATCCTATTTTTTCTTTCCCTTAAATAGTTTTTCAAGTAATGATTTCTTTTTTGGAGAATCAGGCATTTTTGCCAACTCTTCCAACCCAATGGCAAGCATTTTGCCATCATCGTCACAGATACGTTCAATCTGTATATAATTAGAGATTCGATCCTTGCAATAATTGCAAGTCATTACATGATCAAGTGCCCCTTGAAACCAATCAAGAGACACGTCATCAGATTCATTGTTTATATATTTTTCTATATCTTCAATACTTAAATGTCTGTCCATATTTCTACTCCCAACTCAATGAATTCTTGTCAGAGCATTCAAAATCAATAAGCTCTTTCTTCACTTTTTTTCTAATGGAATTATCCCAATTCTCAATTGATTTCCTATCAAAATGCTCTCCAAAAACAATGTCCGCAATTGACTGTCCAAACTCTTCTTTTTTCATATTCACATCAAAATTTGGACTCCAATTAATAGTTTTGATATTGGTCCAATCATTCACTTCGGAAATAAAACTATCAGCACCATATTGCACTGTACAATCATTTAATTGGTCCAATGCCCACTTTGGAGAAGTTAAATCATTCTTGTTATTATTGGTGGGGTACTTCTTTGATAGAATAATTGAATATCCAGAGCCCACCAACTTGTATGGCTTTGTATCAATATTGACAAATGTATTTATAAACTTTTCTGCCCATTCTTTACACAAAGTTCTATACTCATTTTTAATCACGATATTCTCAGGATTTGAATGATAAGTATCTCCTACTTTATCTATTTTAGATTCATTACTCCAATCAGCTATATTTTCATCTGCTGCCTCTTCATCACCATCAATAGCTCCCCAACGCTCATGCCATGCTTTCCCGTAATCTAAAGCATTATTAACTGCTATTTGTCCACAATAAGAAGCGAATTTTCCTTTTTCTGGAGAAAAATTGGTAAATCCTTTTTCCAAAATATCGCCAATCGTATTTTGTAAGACCTCATCAACAGCTTCTATTCGCGCCTGACGAGCACTCATATAAATGTGTCGTCCAATAATACCTGGGAGATAGTCCATAAGCATTTCACAGATAGTATCTAGTCCTCTATTTGGATCCTCGCTTAAGCGAATATATTCCTCATTTATTTGTTCACCCAAACTTTTAGCTTCTGCCATATTGTTTCTATATCCTCCCAAGAATATTATTGAAATCCATTTATCTTTAACCCCAAATTATTTTCATAAATGTTGGGATAATCTTTTCCGCAGTTCTGGTCATCTGCACCATTAGCTGGAAACAAATATCACCACAATTTCCTTCGTTTATCAAATGCTCATATTCCAGTCTAATCTGCTTTGCGCTCTTGTCCAAAACTACTTTTACAAACATATTGTCATCATTTAAATCATTAATTATTTCGTAGAAGCGGCTCCAATATTTTTCATCCACTTCCAAAAAATTCATTCCTATAATGCGAACCATTTCGCCACCTAGGTCAAACTGAAACAGTATATCGATATGGCCATTTTCTATCTTCCATCTAGCCACGATGTCTCTGTCAGCAACCTGCTCAACCTTGATATCCTGTTCCTCAAAATACTTAGTCACCAAATCCATAACTTTTTCAACCATGTTAAATTCCTCCTGAAAAAAATATTTACATATACTTATTCAGGTTTTGATGACTAAACCCTAAAAAAATCAAAAAATATTTTTTTAACTATCTCTTTCTACGTAGATGATTGAAATATCATCCTCAGAACCAGCATTTCTGGCCATGTCAGCCAGCGTTCTGATTTTTATTTCTATGTCATCAGAACTTGCCAATGCTTCTTCCATATCATCGGCAGAAACATAATCATGCACACCATCTGAGGTGAACAATAATGGCTTGTCAATCTTTGTTTTGTCGATTTTATCAACCACCTCTAATCTCTCGGCCATAGTCTCTGTGCCAGCCCCAAGGCAGGCATTGATCACATTATTTTCCAATGATTCTGCAGCTTCTGCTTTAGTCATTAATCCTTGATTAACATAATCCTGAACCTTAGTCATGTCCTCAGTAAGCTTATACAAGAACCGTCCATTATTAATGACATAACATCTAGTATTTCCTATATGAAAAAGATACGAATGATCCCGCATTAAAACGACTCCTGTAAGTGTAGTAGCCATTCTGTCAAATTTAGAATTGCTCTGTGAAAGTCCAATTATGCCTTTGTTGATTTGTTGGATAGAAGACCTTATTTTTTCCTCATCGCAGCCTAAAAACAACTCTGCCTCTCTAAGACCTTCAAGTGCCATTAAGGATGCTTCTTCTCCTGCCTCATTTCCACCCACACCATCAGCAACTGCTAATACGCAGACATCATCTGTACACTCCCATGTAATGTAGCCTTCACTAATAATTCCATTTCCTATCATAATGGAATCTTCAGAAATATTTTTACCTATGCCTCGTTCAACATATCCGTAAACTCTCATAGTCTTTCTCCTGATACATCCATTGTCACAGTTCCGTTTTCATTAATGACAAAATCTTGAATATCAATCTTTGCATCACTCAAAAATTCTTCGTCAAATAGATATTTTGATAGTGGATTAATAAGCACATCCTCCACTACGTTTCCAATACCACGACCACCATTATCAAGATTAGTATTAGCCTTATTTAATAATGTCTCCATAGCCTTGTCACTAAGAGACAACTCTATATTCTTGTCAGAGCGAAGATTTGAAATAATCTTCTTTACCTGCCCTTCAAGTATAAGCTTTGCTACTTCCGGACGAATGAAATCAAATACAACAATATTCTCACCTATACGGTTTAGAATTTCAGGTCTACCAAGCTCTAGCTTAAAGTAGCCCTCAATTGCTGATTTTACTTTATCTGCCACATCCTCATAGTCATCCTTTGATGATACATTTAGCTCCTTATGTCCGTATTCATCAGTCTTATAGATACCTAAGTTGCTGGTAAAAATAATAATCGACTCTGAAAAATATACAGTCTTGCCCTGTCCATCAGTCATTCGACCATCTTCAAGAATCTGAAGGAATTTGTCAAAAATAGAACCATGGGCTTTCTCAATTTCATCAAATAAAAGGATTGAAAATGGATTCTCTCTGACAGCATTTGTTAGCTGACCACCTGCCTCGTATCCTACGTATCCTGGAGGTGCTCCAAGTAGCTTTTGGTCAGACTGTGGTGCAGAATACTCACTCATATCAAAACGAATACAACGATTCTCATCACCAAATAAAAGCTCAGCCAATGTCTTTGCCATCTCGGTCTTACCAGTACCAGTTGGTCCAGCAAAGAAAAGAATACCCTTTGGCTTTGTGTGAGATGAATGCTGTAATCCACTCATTCCTGCTGCTGCACGCTTAACAACATTTAAAGTCTTTTCAACAGCAACATCCTGGCCCTTAACTCGACCTCTAATTCTTGCCTCGCCCTCTTTTAATGTCTCTCTAAGATTGTCCCTAGTCCAAGGATTTTCCTTTGGTCCATAGCGATACAAGTCAACAACTTCACTCATTTTTGCTAAATGGATTTTTTCATTTTTGCAAAGCAGACGAAGGTCTGATATTTCTCTAAAAGTAAAACCTTCTGTAAGACCTATAAACTTATCCTGAATCTTTTCCAATTCAACCGGATTATCATTGTAGTATCCGATTTCTGCCTGATATATCTCTGGATCAAAAAAAGAAGAAAAATTATTCTTTATAAGAGTTGTCCTCTCATCAATTCCTGGAGTAGACAAATATAGTATCTTTACATGTGGATTATCCATACAAAACCAAGCTGGTATATCGTTTGTTTTATTAACAATTAATACGAGAATGTTCTTTGCATAATAATCATTCAATGCGACTGATGCAGACTGATTTGCTGCTAATAGCAAAGTGGTAAAACTATCTACCTCTTCCTGGGATAGATTATCTGGTGAAGATATATATCTAGATGCCATATTCATAATTATGGCACATGAATTTTTTTCATCTGAATTCTGCTGTACCATTGCTCTGCGAACCAAAATAGGAGCTGTATCTCCACTGCCAAAAAAGTCCGCAGCTAATCTAGCATCCTCAATATCTCCCTGTGACTTGCCAACTATTCTAGTAAAGGACTCTAAGGATTCCGTCTCACCTTCCTCAGGATCATAGAACCCTTCTATGGCATCATACCCAACAACGGTCTGATATCCCACCTCTTTAAAATAATTGTACAAATAGTAGGTGATATCCATATCACTACCATCTGTATACTGGTATTTGTCCATGATATTGCCTTCCATAATAATTACGGATTTTACCTTATGGAAAATATCAAGTTCTTTATGCCATTTTGTATAAACTGTTTCAGCCATTATTATCCTTTCCCACCCCAAACTGAGCGTTAAACTTTTTTTTATGAATTCCAGCACATATCATTCCATCCGATGTATCAAAGCACTGGACTTCTCTTTCACCTATACGCTGATTTATATATTCCTCATATTTTTGCCTAACTAAATCATCCCTAAAAATAAGTCTCTGATTGTCAGAGCCCTTCAAAGGATGACCATTATTTAGTTCATCAATATAGGCCCCCTCAACTAGCACCGCTATATTATCGAGAATAAATCTGTTTTCATCCGCCAGCTTTTTTCTCTTTAACAAGGTCTTTTTCAAATATCCTGTAAAAATCAAAATATCGTCAGTGTAATCCTTCAAAAAGTCTACTAACTGGCTCAACTCCGATACCTGTAAAAAAGGCTCTCCCCCAGAAATTGTTACACCATCAACTTGATTTTCATCAATCAGCTTTTTGAGAATTAGCTTTAGATTTGTCATTGGTATGTTACGTTTTTCGTCTAATGGCCACAACTCTGGATTAGCACAATTTTTACAGCCACGTTTGCAACCACAAACCCATATACCAATTCTATTTCCTGGCCCTAAAACCTTTAGTGGATAAACTATTCTCGCAATAATCATTACATCAACCTAAAAAATGCACTTCTATTTTCTGCCATATTGCTGCCACCAAGGCCAACTATATTAGCTTGAGTTAATAAAACTCTTTGGCCTACAGCAATTTTTTTGCCATCAATAAATGTGCCATTTGTAGAACCCATATCTTCTATATAGATATTTCCATCTGCTTCTCTTGTAACCTTGCAATGTGGTCTACTACCTGTAACAAACATCTTATCTACAAGATAATCAGCTCCAACATTACCTGCGCCAATCAGAGTCTCTCCTAAATTTAAAGCAATTGTGCAATGTCCATCTATTGAACTCATAGTTGGAGCAGAACTCTGTACAGGCTCCTGTACCACAACAGGTATAGGGGCTGGTGTGAATGGTTGAATCTGCTCTTCCCCATCCTCTTCTGTAATATCCACACCTGCCAAAAATCCATTACATGCCTCGCAAAGATTAACATGCAAAGGATTGTGATGATTACATTCTGGACATATGCGATATTGTCTTTTGGCTGTAGGAGCAGATTCTACAGAAGCTTCAGCAGCCTCCTGGGCTTTTCTAGCTTCTTGTTCCTCCTGTTCTTTTCGTCTAGCCTCTTCTTCCTGTTTTTTTACAATCGCCTCTGATTTAGCAGAGACACCTGATAAATCAACGTTACAATTAGAACATTGAAAGGCTGTTGGTGCGTTATGTGTCTTACAATTTGGGCAGACTTTAATTCTTATAGCCATGATTATCTTCTCTCTTTACACTGTATTTTGCTTCTTTGCTCTTGCGGCATCTCTCTTCTTTGCTTTGAGCTTTTGATTGTCACTCTTTGCTTTTGCCTCAGTAATAGTTGTGAACTTTGCATTCTCAACTCTATCGTAGTCATTAATATTGAGAACTCTAGCAAGTTTTCTAGATGGTGGCTGCCAATTTCCACGCTTGAGCACAACACCACGCTGGGCTAACTTTTCTAGAATAATTGCATGCTCTGAGCAGAAGTTTTCCATCTCCTCCTCTAGGAACCCACTTTCCTCCTCAGTTGGAATTCTATTAACTGTATCCACTGCCATAGTCTCAAGTACTACTTGTCCATCCATCATAGTTACATTAATTACAGTTCCATCACTAGAATCATCACCAGCAAGTACAATTTCTGATATCGTATTTACGGTATTATCCGGACGCTTTCTACTTATATCTCTTGTACCAATAATTGAGTAACCAAGCTCCGCCATAACCGCTTCGATTTCACTCCTGACTATGCGTTTTTCTTCCATGCACGCTGTAAGCTCTACAACATTTTCACGCTCAGCAGCCACCAGCTTGATTGTATCTTCGTTTATAGGAAGTGCCGTAAAATCTTTGATTTCAATGCCGCCCACCTTGCAAGCCGTTTCGTAGGCAAGCATTGTATCCAAATATCTATTACGAAGTTCGTCTTCCTTCGCCCTAGCATCGTCCAACATTGTTTGAAGCTTTGGCTTCATCTGTTTTACCTTGTCCGCTACTGCATAATAATCTTCTAATTGGAAAAGGTTATTTACTATCTTTTGTATTCTAGCTATCTCTTTATCCACATCTGGATATCCAGCTCCTGTAAATGCATCTATCTCTGCCTTGAGGGCTATAGCCTCCTGCTTTTCAATCTCTTTGACTGCTGCAACAAGCTCTTTTCTTTCTTCTTGACTCTGTGAAGTAGACTTTGGAGCCCTTCTGACTTTCTTGACCTCAAAAATAGCTTTTAATTCCTGCTCTATTGCTTCACCAGATTCTGCAATCCAATCCGTTTTCATTGCTTCTGCTTTAGCAATAGCTTCATCAATCTTTTGCTTTAGGGACTCTACCTTTTTCAATGAGGCAGTTGCATCATCTAATGTATAGGTTGCTTTTGGACCAGTTGCGT
>JAEEGH010004064.1_pt1 | contig 37780 bp, 31 predicted proteins | sample 9134181 | NCBI WGS metagenome assembly JAEEGH01 (sample SAMN16246544, study PRJNA631951) | gut metagenome | biome: gut microbiome; feature: rumen; material: DP-attached | host: Bos | place: Iran: Karaj | collected 2018-10 | reverse complement strand
TTTTCAAAAGCCCAGATATTCAGGGCAGTTCCGGGATCGGAAGGAGAAATGACGAAAGGGATTTTGAGTCCGTCACGTCTGCCAATTCCATCACACCGGCCTGTCTTTCTATTTATAGCACAAGTGTCTGTAAAACGCAAGGATTTTTTCGGGCTTCGACGTTGCGCAAAGTCAGACGCGCTGGGCGATTGCAAGCGCGATCTGCAGTTTGTCGAGGCTGTGATTGGCGCTGACGAGCGCGTCGTTTTCGTAGGTCGGCGCGTCGAGCACGTCGCCGGTGGCCAAGAAGGCATAGAGCGCAAAGCCGTGGAAATCGCACACCGCCTCGACGCCCGCGATCTCCATTTCGACCGCAAGGCAGCCCTCGCTTCTGCGGGCTTCGAACTGATTGCGCGTCTCGCGGTAGAAGGCGTCGGTCGTCCAGACGCGTCCCTTGACGTACGGCAGCCGCAGCTCCCGGAAGATCGCTTCCGTGCGGTCCGCCTGCTTGATCGCGATATAGTCCTTTGGCGGCGCGTAGTGATAGGACAGACCTTCGTCGCGGTACGCTTCGGTGGGAATGACGTATTTCCCCTCGGTCGCCGCGCGGTTCAGGCTGCCCGCCGAGCCGAACAGGATAAACGTTGTCGCGCCGGTCATCCAGTTGAGTTCGACGACCTGATTGCCCGCAAGCGTCGCCCCGATCCCGCACAGCGCGACCGCAAGCGTTTTGCCCGCATGCTCGAACAGATAGACCGGCCGCGCGCCGTTTGCGGAATCCAGCGTACCGGCCTCGCGCACGGAAAAGCGCGCCTGCAGCTCCCGGAAGATCACATCGGAAAAGGTGAGAATGCAGGTGTCGCAAAGATGCCGCTGCGGACCGAGAAACGATCCCGGACCGAACAGCGGCTCGGATTGGTCGTCAAAGGAATGGATGATCACCGGCTCAGTACTTGAGGATCGTGTGCACCGGATAGTCCTTGAGCGTCTCGCGGCCCGGAAGATCGGTCAACTCGATCGCAAACGTCATGCCGACCACGACGCCGCCCGCCTTTTCGGCAAGCTTGGCGCAGGCGAGCGCGGTGCCGCCGGTTGCCAGAAGGTCGTCGACGATCGCAACGCGCTGTCCGGGACGGATCGCGTCCGCATGGATCTGCAGCTCGTCGGTGCCGTATTCGAGCCCGTAGGCATAGCCGATCGTCTCGTACGGGAGCTTGCCGGGCTTTCTTGCCGGAACGAACCCCGCGTGCAGCGCATAGGCAAGCGGCGCGCCGAAGATGAAGCCGCGCGCTTCGGGACCGATGATCACGTCGACGTCCTGCTCACGCAGGGTGTCCGCCATCTGATGGACAAGCGCTTCGTAGCCGTCCGCGTCTCCGATCAGCGGCGTGATGTCACGGAACAGAATGCCCTCTTTGGGAAAATCGGGGATATTGCGAACGAGTTCTTTCAGATCCATAGGGGCCTCCTTGCGGCGCATGCCGAACAGATTACGTTTGATTATAGCACGGTCGCCGCTCTTTTTCAACTGCTGATGCGAAAAAAGCAGGGCTGCGCAACTGCGGATGATTCCAGATCGCAAGATTCAGGATCCGAGATCGATCCACAAGGCGGGACGGACGCCGCCGAGAATGTTGTACACAGCGCGACCGTCGCTCTCGACGGAGCCGTCGCCGAGGACCAGTGCAGCGTGGTCGGAAAGGCAGCCGGGCGATCGCAGCCACCACGAGCAGGCGGCTTCGCCGTCTGCGGAAAATCGGCTGCTCCTCCACACGCCCTGTGCTTTCGTATAATCCGTCGGCGCACACTTCCTTGCTTCGTCCGAACCGAAATACCGGTCGACCTCTGCAATACTCAGAAGGAATATCTTATCTGTAGTATCATTCCCGGGCGACGTATCATACGACGGATTCCGATCGGCGATTACCGCGGTATCGATCATGCAGTTTCGTTCCTCATCATTGAATGCATGCAGAAACGGTCCGTTCAGCCATTCGCGTAAGGAGCAGGTTTCCCACGTGACGTCGGCCTTGGACGTATCGTACTGGTTGCAATCGAGCGCATATTTGCTGATCACGAGCGCTTTATCGCCTTCTCTTGCAAGAACGATCCATTCAATATCCTCGTCGCCGTTTGAAAGATCGTTGTCCTGCTCATACCTGCCGAATGTGATCACATCGCCGACGGATACATTTTTATTTGATCCCGCACCGGATGGGTTCCCGCTCCCGCACCCGACGATGCTCAGCGTCATGATTGCCGCAAGAATCACGACGATTGCTTTTTTCATTGGGCGTCCCCCTTTCTGTTGCCAATATGCCGTATCGATGAAAACCCGTAACCCGCGATTCCGAAAGCTTCCCGAAGATCCTTCGTCGCTTTGCTCCTCGGAATGGCGCATGCCGCAGCGGATGATCTTACGGCAGAAGTCCTTCCTTTTCCAGCTGCACGACCGCTTTGTAGTCGAACGGCTCGGTTGCGATATCGGGGTACTTCGATTGATCGAAGCGCCAGAAGGCGGGTTTGGCCATGCATTGTTCGTTCGTCCACATGAAGCAGCGCGAACGGTGGGTCGAGCTGATCGTCGTGTCGTAATGGTACCAGCCGGTGCCGATGTTCACGATCGTCCAGTAGTGCCGCGTTCTGCCGCCGAGCCGCGTGACGCTCATATATTCGACGCCGAGCTCATCCAGAAGCGCGCGGGTGATGGCATAGAACGTGAAGCAATCGCCCTTCCCCGTTTTGAATCCGCGTACCGCTTCCATTCGCCAGTCCGATTTGTCAGAATGTCCGACGTAATACATATGCTCGCGGACGTATTCAAATACTGCCAACAGCTTTTCCGCCGTCACCATTCGGTCCGTTGTGATCTTTTTCAGGACCTCCTGCGCAAGCGTACGGACCTCGGTTTCGGATACCGTTGCGGCGACGAGCGTATAGATGCATTCCGCGCTCGTGCGGTTGCCCGCCTCGTCCTCCGCGGTATAGACGACCCGATAATCGCCGGGCGTATCCTGCCGGACCTCCGATTGAACGTCGACCGAGATCAGCCCGTCCGCATTGTCCTCGGCGTACACCTCGGAAAGATACACGATCGGTTCGCCGACGTATGCGGTCCGGTCGACGACGCCGTAGATCTCCGGCGGTTCGGTATCCGGCGCAAGCGTCAGCGTGAAGGTCTGCTCGGTGCGGTTCCCAGCCGCGTCCTCCGCGATCAGCGTAACGTCCTGGATCTCCTTGGACCAATCCGGTTCCGAAAGATAACCGAGCTTGACTTCGGACACGTCCGCTGCCGAAGCAAACGCCTCCGCGGGCAGCGGATGACGGATAAAGCCCGTCGTTCTCTGCACCTCGATCGTCGGCGCAACAATGTCCTTGACCCGGATCAGCGCATAGTTTTCCTGCCCGTCCAGCAGCACGATGATCACATGGAGCCCCGGTACGTTCGGAATAAACTGCCAGCTGATCCTTGCTTCGGTATACCCCTCCCCTAACTGCAGTTCCTCGACCTTCAGCGGTTCGCTATGCGCCTCGATCTCCACCGGCGCAACGCCGGAAATCAGCAGGGTCCCGTAAACCGTCGTTTTGTTCCCGCCGAGATCCGTTAAAACCACGCCGACCGTCTGCGGTACAAGGCTCTTAAAATCCGGCTCCGTCTCGAACGCCGCCGTGACTGCCGTTTCGTCCTCAACGCCGGAAACCAGATCCTCCGGCTCGACCGGTTCGCCCGGCGCCGCAACAAAGGTCACGCCCTCCGCCTTCGGCGGGACCGTGTCCCGAACGGTCAGCACGCTCTCCGTTTCTGTACCGTCCGCCGTGATGCGGACCGGGTAGCTGCCGGGCGTTTGCATCATCCGATCGGTGATCGGGTCCATCTGTACGTCACTGTACCGATCGATCAGAAAATCCTCCGCAACCGGCGCTTTCTCCCCCGCCTCCATTGTGAGCTCGTCGACCGCGATGCGGACATGGACCTTGACGGGAACGCGGGTCTGATTGCCGCTTGCGTCCTCCAAAAGTACAACGGCGTCATAATCGCCGACCGTTCCGTATTCCGGTTCGGTCTCGTACGCAACCTTGACGATGCTTTCGTCGCGCAGGTTTTTGATCAGCTTGTCCGGCGTGAGCGTCTCAAGCGCGGAAACCGTCGTCTCGCGTCCCTCCGCCCGCGGCGCGACCGTATCGACGACACGCAGCGTGACCGGTACGGTCAGCACGCCCGTTTTGATCCGCAGGCGATATTTGCCCGCCGTTTCATAGAGCGCTTCCGGTTCCTTCGCGTAAGCGACGTCCGATCCGTCGCGGGAAAACGCCGCGGCAGGCGGCGAACCTCCGCCGAGCTCGATCGTGACCGACGCCGACACCTTTGTATAGGCAATGCAGAGCACGACAAACGCCGCTGCCAAAAGCAGCGCGATGACCGGCAGCGCCGCTGCCGCGATCCAATACAGCACACGCCTGCGCATCCGCGCAGTTTCTTCCGTGTTCCGCTTCGATCCTTCGCTCTGCGGCTGTTGATGTTTTGCAAAAATCCTTTGACGCATACGCACAGTATACACGTTTTGTACCAAAAAGTAAATGTCCCCGTCTGCAGCCAATACTTCCCAATTCTTGATTTTTTGTGTTTTGGGGAAACAGAATGCCTGCAGTTTGCATTTTCTTCACATTCTTGTGACGGTTCTTTCACAAGGATAACGCATTTTTGACGCATTTGCAGGTTATACTGTAATCGTCAAAAGGAGAGCGGGTTACCCCTCCCGCGATCCGATTGATCAATAAGGACTCCTCCTTATCATTACCCCCCTCTATCCTTGTCAAAGCCGCCCTCACCCCGGGGCGGTTTTGATTTTTGGATACGATCGGGCTATGACCGTATTTTGCTTCAAAGCGAACCGTGCAAAAGGACCGCCGGATCATTCGGCGGTCCTTGCTTTACGGTGATTCAGTTTTCTCCGCCTTCCCAGCGCTTCTTGGCGTCGGCTTCGAGCTTTAAGAGCGTTTCCTGCGGGTTTTTGACCTTCGCAAGGAAGATCATCGCCGCGATGATATAGGGCTTAAACGACGCCTGCTTGTAGAGGGGATCGCGATAGCGATCGAATACGCTTGCCGCGACCTCGCCCGCTTCGCAGGAAACATCGGTGATGTCCGCGGGCAGGCAGTGGAGATACAGCGCTTTGCCGTCCTTCGTCAGCTTCATCATCTCCTCGGTGCATTCCCAGTCCTTGTGCTCCGCATTCTGTGCAAGGAGACGCTTTTCGAGCGCCTTGATGCCCTCGAGATCGCCGTTTCCGTACAGCTCGGTGCGCTCCTCCATCGCTTTATACGGCGCCCAGGATTTCGGATAGACGATGTCGGCGTCCTTGAACGCTTCCTTCATGTCGTGCGTGATCTTAAAAGAAGCGCCGGACTTTTTGCAGTTCTCCTCCGCGACCTTCACGACGTCGTCCATGATCTCGTAGCCCTCGGGATACGCGAGCGTGACGTCCATGCCGAACCGGGTGAAGAGCCCCGCAACGCCCTGCGGCACGCTCAAAGGCTTGCCGTACGACGGGCTGTACGCCCAGGTCATCGCGACCTTCTTGCCCTTGAGGTTTTTGATCGCCTCGTCTAAATCGTCCGATCCGCCGAGCGTATGGATGCAGTGCAGCATGTCCGCCATGCACTGCGTCGGGTGGTCGATGTCGCACTGGAGGTTGACGAGCGTCGGCTTCTGTTCGAGCACGCCCGCCTTGTTGCCCTCGGTGACGGCGTTGACGACGTTGTGCATATAGGTATTGCCCTTGCCGATGTACATGTCGTCGCGGATGCCGATGACGTCCGCCATGAACGAGATCATGTTTGCGGTCTCGCGGACCGTTTCGCCGTGCGCGATCTGGCTCTTGCCCTCGTCAAGGTCCTGTACTTCAAGGCCCAAAAGGTTGCATGCCGACGCGAACGAAAAGCGCGTGCGGGTGGAGTTGTCGCGGAACAGCGAGATGCCGAGACCGGAATCGAAGATCTTGCAGGAGATGTTGTTCTCGCGCAGATGCCTTAAAGCGTCCGCCACGGTGAACACCGCCGCAATCTCATCGTCGGTCTTTTCCCAGGTCAGGAAAAAATCGCCGTTGTACATGTTGTCGAACTTCAGCTCGTTCAGCTTATCGGTATACTTTTTGACGTTGCTCATAAATCCTCCTCAGTCGTTTGCAAACTTGGTGTCGGTCTTGCCCGCGCGGTATTCGGTCACGTCGTCCGTGCGATTTTCGGGCTTATAGCACATCGGGACCGCGGCATAGAGCGCCGCGCAAGTCACGAGGTCCTGCTTCCATGTAATCTCGTTCGGCGCGTGCGCCTGCGATTCCGCGCCGGGTCCGAAGCCCACGCACGGGATGCCGTAGCGTCCCTGAATGCTGACGCCGTTTGTCGAGAACGTCCACTTATCGATCAGCGGACGGTCGCGCTTGTCCATCGCGGAAGGATGTCCGATGCGCTTATCGCCGAACAGACCCTTATGCGCGTCGACCAGCGCCTGCACATGCGCCGCGCTTTCCTTATTAATCCAGGTCGGGAAGTAGCATTCGGTCTCGTACTTCAAACCGGTCCACGCCGGACGGTCGTACAGGTACATCGAGACCTTGACGTCGTCGCCGTACTTCTTGCACGCAGGCAGATTGCGGATCTCGTCGAGGCAGGAATCCCACGTTTCGCCCGCGGTCATGCGGCGGTCCAAAGAAACTGCGCAGGAATCCGCGACCGCGCAGCGCGACGGCGAGGTGTAGAAGATCTGCGAGCAGGTGATCGTGCCGCGGCCCAAAAAGCGCGCGTCCTCCCAGTGCTCGGGGTTGTACTTCGGATCGAGCATTTTCACAAGCCCCTTGATCTCGTCCTGCTCAGTCGCCGTGTTCTCATTCAGCGCGCGGACCTCTTCGAGGATGTCCGCCATCTTGTAGATCGCGTTGTCGCCGCGTTCCGGCGCGGAGCCGTGGCACGAAACGCCCTTGACGTCCACGCGGATCTCCATTCTGCCGCGGTGTCCGCGATAGATGCCGCCGTCGGTCGGTTCGGTCGAAACGACGAACTCGGGCGTGATCCCGTCCTCCTTATGGATGTACTGCCAGCACAGACCGTCGCAGTCCTCCTCCTGCACGGAGGCGACGACGAGGATCTTGGTGTCCGCCGGGATGAGGTTCAGATCCTTCATGATCTTCGCGCCGTACACCGCAGAGACCACGCCGCCCTCCTGATCGGAGCCGCCGCGACCGTAGATGATATCGTCGGTCTCATAGCCCTTGTACGGATCGTGTTCCCAGTTTGCGATGTTGCCGATGCCGACGGTGTCGATGTGACCGTCGAACGCGATGATGCGGCTTCCTTCACCCATCCAGCCCAGCGCGTTTCCCTCCGGGTCGATCTCCGCCTTGTCAAAGCCGAGCGCTTCCATCTCCGCGATCGTGCGGCGAATGACGCCCTCCTCCTCGCAGCTCTCGCTGGGGATCGCAATGAGGTCGCGCAGAAATCTCGTCATCTGCGGAAGATAGTTCTGCGCCGCCCGTTTGATTGCTTCAAAATCCATGCCGTTTTCCTTTCTTCAATTCTGAATGGTATCTTTTGCGTCGATGTAGGAATACAGGGTATATTTGCTGATGCCGAAATACTTCGACACCTTGTCGCCGCTCCTTGTAATGAGAAACGCGCCGGCTTTGTTGAGGAACGCGATCGCTCTGATCTTGTCCTCCTTGTTCATCATGGCGACGGGTTTCCCGACAAGCTGCACCGACTGTTCGATGAGATCGTCGAGAAGCTCGTTGACGGACAGCGGAATGCGGTTTTCCGCCTTCTTTTCCTCCTCTTTATGCGGCAGAAGCGAGCCGACCGCGCGCTCCGCCATCAAAAGCTCGGTGATGTCGTAGTTGATGGAAAAAACGCCCTCCGGCACGCCGTTTTCGTCGCGGAGATAGACCGTCGCGCACTTTAAGATGCGTCCGTCATGCGTACGCATCAGATACCCGGAGCGGTCCTCAAGCGCCTTCGGATCCTCCGCCTTCAGCGCTTCCAGAACGACGCGACTCGGTCCGTCGCCGACCTTGCGGTGCGTGACGTGTCCGTTTTCGATGGCCGCGATCGTGTGCTCCCTGTCGCCGCTCAGAAGATCGTGTACCGCGACCTCGCAGTGATCGCCGAATTCCGCCGCGATCGCCGCCGAGAGCCGTTTCAAAAATGTAAGATCCACGCGTTGCTTCTCCGTTTCCCTATGTTTCTTCATGGTACAGTATAAACGATTCCCGCCGGATGCACAAGAGGCATTCTCATTTTGATTTTGAATTGCAAAAAGATTTTTCACGCGGCGCGTTTTTGCTTGCAATGCGGCACGGAATGCGGTACAATGATTTGTAACAAACGAAAGGAGAACCGCTATGGAAGACGAAAGAGATCTTGTCACCTTTACCGATGAGGAAGGCAACGAGTTTGACCTTGAGGTCATTGATTATTTTGAGCACGAGGGCAAGGAATACGCCGTTCTGGTGGACGCCGAGCTGCCCGAGGATCCAGAGGAGGACTTTGAAGTCTGCATCATGGAGATCATCGTCAACGAGGAAGAGGACATGGAAGAGTTCGTTCCCGTTGCCGACGACAAGCTGGACGAGCTGTTCGCGATCGCGGAAAAGCGCATGGAGTGCTGGGACTGCGACGCGGACGACTGCGAAGGCTGCGACAAATTAGAGGACTGATTATTTTCGGCAAAAAAACAGCTTCCCGAACGAGGGAAGCTGTTTTTTCATTTGAAGTCGCCGCTTTTCCGACGCTCCGCCGTATAAAAGCCGGTGCGTTCCGGCGGTTTTGCGTCAATCGAGATGATACAGCTCGCTGTACTTCTTCGTCAGGTAATCGGTGTAGTACGTCGGATCAAACGGCGCGCCGAAGGCTTCCTCCATCAGCTTGCCCGGCTCTTTCATGCAGCCGAAACGGTAGATGTGCTCCGTCAGCCAGTCCACGACGGGCTTCAGGTTCGCGTTTCGCACATTGTCCCAGACGTCGATCTCCTGCTCCATCCGCTTGATCAGCTGCGCGCCGTACGCGCTGCCCAGCGCATAGGACGGGAAGTAGCCGAACAGCCCGCTTGCCCAGTGCGAATCCTGCAGCACGCCGCGGCGGTCGTCCGGAACGTCGACGCCGAGATAGTCCTTGTACATCCGGTTCCACGCCGCGGGCAGGTCCTTCGGTTCGAGATCGCCGTCAAAGAGCCGCTTTTCAAGCTCGTAGCGCACCATGACGTGCAGCGAATAGGTCAGCTCGTCCGCTTCGGTGCGAATGAGAGACGGCTCCGCCTTGTTAACCGCAACGTAGAATCGGTGCGCATCGACGTCTTTGAGCTGCTCAGGGAAGATCTCCTGCATTTTCGGGAAGATCGCCTCGATGAACGGCTCGCTTCTGCCGATGATGTTCTCAAAGAAGCGCGACTGTCCCTCGTGCACGCTCATCGAAACGCCCTTGCCGATCGGCAGCCGCGCGATCTCGTCGCCGATGTTGCGCTCGTAAGTTGCGTGTCCGCCTTCGTGGATCACGCTGTACATCGACGCTTCGACCGCGTTCTCGTGGTAGTGCGTGGTGATGCGTACGTCGTATTTTGTGAACTCCGTGGTAAACGGATGCTCGGTCTCGCCGATAGCGCAGTGGTTTTTGTCGAGCCCTAAAACGTCCATCAGGTAATCCGAAAAGATCCGCTGTTCCGCAATCGGATAGTGCCGGTGCAGGAACGAAACGTCCGGCTGGCTCTGTATCTTTGCGATCACGGGCACGAGGCGCTCTCGAACCGTTGTGAAAAACCGATCGAGCGTTTCGGTGTTCAGCCCCTTTTCATACTCGTCGAGCAGCGTGGCGTAGACCGACGCGTCGGGTCTATAGTATTTTGCAAAGCGCTTCTTTGCCGCGATCAGCTTTTCGAGGTGCGGCAGGAACATTTGAAAATCACTCTTGATCTTCGCCTCATGCCAGACCCGGTCGGCGATCGTCTGATCGACCGTGTACTGCACATACTCCTCCTTCGGGATGCAGGCGATGCGGCCGCGCTCCTCCATGGCGAGCTCCGCGGTGCGCACGATCGCAGGATCGACCTCGTCGCGCTGCGCAAGGATCTCCCGCTGCATCGCCTCGACCTCCGGCGATGTGACCATGTCGTACATCGCCTCACTGAGCACGCCGAACGTGTCGCCCACGATCGGACCCGCGCCCTTCGGCATCACGGTGTTCATGTCGTAGCCTAAAAGCCCCATAGCGTGCACATAGGCGCGGCGTTTTTCGAGATACGCGCGATAGCGCGTGACGGTTTCGGATATCATTGCTTAACTCCTTTCGGGATCGTTTTTCGGTTCTTCCGGTTCTTCAAAGATCACGGTCGGCTCCTTCGGCTCTTCGGGCGCTTCGGCGGGCTTTTCCGGCTTCTTTGCGGACGGCTTGCCGAGCAGAATAAGAAGCGCAACGGCAAGCACGCCGAGCACGATCAGCGCGAGCATGCGCCGCGCGTCGCACACCGTGACCGAAACGACCGCGGCGTTTTCCTCGCCGGAAGCGGTCCTTGCCGTTACGGTCAGTTTCGTTTCGCCCGTGCCGTGCGCGATCACATACAGCGTGCCGTCGTCCCGGAGAATGCCCTCCGCAACGGTCGGATCGGAGGAGGCGATCGCAAAGGTCAGCGCTTCGCCGCCCGCGGAAAAGCCCGCAGTGAATGCGGGAACGGACTTTGCAATGCCGTCGCGCGTGCCGAGCGGCAGCGTCAGCGTGACGTCCGACGTTTCCGGCACGGTCACTTTCGGCGCCGGTTCAGCCGCGGGCGCGGGGGTTTTTGCGCATGCGAGCGACAGGCAAAAGAGGCATGCCGCCAAGAGAATGAGAATCCGTTTCATATTGTTTCCTTTCAATCATCGCCGAACAGCCAGTTCAGCACATCATCGATATCGACGCCGCCGACGGTCCAGTCGCCGGTCCAGTCTTCCGCAGGGGTTTCATACCCGCCGAAGAGACTGCCCCAGTCGCTCCAGTCATAGCCGCCAACGTAATCGTCCCAGCCGTTCCAGGTCCCGAAATCGAAGAACGCCGTTTCGCTCTTGACCGAGACGAATTTCTGGAGCCAGGTCACATAGGTCTCGTCAAAGCCCGCATTGATAAATACGCGCCTGAGCTCGCGATAGAACGCGTCGTCGCCGTACGGCAGCGTGACCGAAAGCCCAGACAGCGTCGTTTCGCCGGAGGTCGCGCCGTAGTACGCGATCGTTTGTTCAAGCGCGGCGGAAAGCGCGTCGGACGTCTTTGAGGGGATGTTCGCCGCAAGCGACAGCACGTCTGTGATGCAGTAATCGGAAAGCGCGGCACTATCGTCTGTTAACCAGCCGCCGACCGCGCGATCGAGCTTCGGATGCGCGCGTCCGGTCGATTCGCGAAGCTGGCTGAAGTTTTTCGACAGCAGCGTTTCCTCGTTTGCATAGGCGAACTCGACCCATGCGGGGTATAAAAGCGTCATGTACGCCTCGTCGATCAGCGCGAGCGTCATGCCGTCGTCCGGATCGGAGGACCGCTCGGCAGTGCGGATCGAATCGTCGATCGCGATCCGACTGAGCGCCGGCGTGTCAATCGCGGGATCATTCGCAAGCGCGGAGAGCCACCCTTTGTACGACCAGCCGCAGCCCGGCTCGAAATCCTCGGAAAGAAGCGTATAATCGCAGTAATCATAGAGCGCGCAGCAGACCTCGATCGACGACATCAGACAGCAGTCCATGCCGATCAGATCGAAGTATACGCCGCCGTCCTGCAGCGCCTGCCGGATCTCGTCGATCGTCAGCGTCGCCGTGTACGGCTGAAACTCATCGTAGCCGAACCCATAGACCGGACCGCCGCCGTGGTCCCAAAGGAGCAGGATGTAGCGGTCCGCAGGCGCGGTCTCAACGCCCCAGCGGATGAAATCGGACAGCGTCGCGGGAACCGTGGTGTCGAGCTGCGGAAGACTGCCGTCCAGCAGCGTGATCCTGCCGCTTTCCACGCGGTAGCGCTCGGCATGCCGCGAAGAGATGCCGAAAAGTTTGTCCCACTTCTTTGTACCGACGGTTTCCAGAAGGATATTGACGCGGTCGCTCTTTTTCGCCTGCACCATTTCCAGAAGATCGTCGGTCGCCTCGCCGTATTCGGATTCGAGATCGGAGCCGTTCATCAGCACCAGCACCGTGACGGTGTCCGTGCCGTCATGACGGAGCTTCACCTGCTTTTCGCGCACCCATGCGGACGGATCGTCCGGCGCGGGCGTTTTGACGGGCTGCTGCTCAACGTCCAACGGAGAAAGCGAAGCCGGCGCGTCGGTCGACGCGGGCGTTTCGGGGATCGCGGTCGGCGCGGCGGTCGGCGGCACGGCGGTCTGCATCCAGGCGTCGCTGTGATCGGGCAGCCACTCGAACCGGCTGCACACCGGCATGCATCCTTCAAAGCCGACGCAGCTTCCGCAGGTGCAAAGACAGGTGCACAGCGTTCCGACGAGCGCAACGAACACGGCGATCACAAGGACCGCCAGGATCAGCCCCGCGAGCTTGCCGTTTTTATTTCCCTGCGCCATGTCTTTCTCCTTCCTCAAAGTCTTGAACGCACGCCCGATTCGTCATCCGCGCAACCGGAAAAACGGAACGCGGACGTATCGGTCTCCGCGCCTGACCGCGTACGGATCGCGATCGGTGCGGCGATATTCTTTGTCGATCCCGAAAAAGTAGCGAAACGTGATCCGCTGCGTGAGCCGGTAGACGTCGTTCGTGTCGATCTCGATCGAACGGCATTTGCGCTCGATGAGCGCCGGACGGAACAGCAGTGTGGTGACGTGCCGCATGTGCCGGAAGCCCTTCACGCACAGATACGCGTTCAGATGGTATTTGAGCTCGAAGGTCATGCAGGGTTCCGAGAACAGGAACGTTTCGGAAAAGCGCTCCCGGTACATGCTCTTGAGCATCTCCGCCGCAAACGCGCAGAGCCGAGCGGAGCCCAAAGCGCGCGAAGCCGCCGCCCACCCCTTTGGGTCGACGAACAGATCGATCCGAAACCCCTCCGGCAGCACCTCGGTGCAGCGCAGCAGCAGTTTCTTCGCGGTTTTTCTTTCTTTTCGATCGAGCGGTTTCATATCGTTATGGTAGCATATTTCCGGCGTTTTCGCAACACCCCCGTGTTCGGCTGCGTTTCCGAAGGCGAACCGTCCCGCCGATACGTCAATAAAGCGGATCGGCGCAGCATGAACGGCGGTAGAAAAAACGGTCTGTTGACGCTTTGTATCAACAGACCGAAAGAGTTAGCCCGTAAACGGATCGTCCTGATGCGGCATCGGCGTGACCTGCGGCGCGGGCTCGTAGCTCCCGTCGTCCGGGGATTCCGCAGGTTCGTTCTCCGGCGTGCTCACCGGTTCGCCGTCCGGTCCTGGCGTTTCCGGCGCGATCGACGCCGGCGCGGGCGTATCGATCACATGTCCCGGCTCGAAGGGCGAAATATTGACGCCGCCCTTGCTGTACAGGTAGATCGTCGCGGTGGAATAGCCCATGCGGATAAACGACGCCGCCTCGTCCATGATCTCCGTCCAGTGCTTTGTGAGCAGCATGAGTTTTGTTTCGAGGTTCGACGTATCCCCCACCTCGATCGTGTAGGCGCTGCCCTCGACGTAGATATGGATCTGCATCAGCTCGGTCATGTCGATCCGATTGATGCGCGGCGTGCGGTCCAAAAGTCCGAGCTCCTTGAGCTTGGTCAAAAGCCGGACCAGCGCCGCGACCTGGATATCGCTCGTGTCGCCGAGCCGCGTGCCGTTGACCGCGCTGGAGATGTTCATGCCGTCGGCGATCAGAAGCCCGTTTGCGCTCTCCGCCGAAGCGTTCAGCACCGTGCCGTTCTCATCGATGATCGCAAGATATTCGTTCTGCGGACCCCAGCGAACGCATGCCGCCTCCTCCCGCTTGCTTACCGTGATGCTGAACGTCGACGGGAACGAATACCGAACGGTCGCGTCCAGATACGGGTCCGCCTCACGGATGCGCTTTTCGACGTCGCGCGTGCTGATCAGCAGCGCGCTTTTCTTTTTCATGCTCGATTCCAGCCCGGACAGGTCGATGATGCGCTGCGTCGTATACCCCTCCGGCACATGCGGAATGCTGATCTTCTGCAGCCGCGTGACAAACCACGTCATGCCCAGAAGCAGCGCGAGCGCCAAAAACCCCAGCACCATGGTCGACAGATTGCGCTGCCGCTGCCGCTTGCGTTCGGCGCGTCTCAGCTCTGCCTGCTTCGCTTCCTCGCGGGCGCGCTTCTTTGCGCGCGCTTCGCTTCTTGCGCGCGCGGCGTCGTATTCCCGCTTCGCTTCGGTCTCGTTGCGCACGACGGTCGTCGTCGCCTTCGGCGCGTCCTTGCGCTTGCCGTAGCGCACCTTCTTTTTGCCGAGACGCCTGCCGTACCGGTCGAACCGGAACTGCGGCGTTTCGGAAGGCTTGTCCTTTTTCGGCGCCTTCTTCGGCGCTTTTTTCGGCTCGCTCTGCGCTTGTCCGGACGGTTCCCCGCCTGCTTCCAGTTCCTCCGGGACGTCCTCCGGTTCCTCCGGAACGTCTTCGTCCGAAACGGTCGCTTCGGCTTCCTCGTCGTCCGGCGCGAACAGGTCGATCGTTTCACCGGTCCTGCCCGCGTCGTCGTCAAACAGGAAGCTCGTGCGGTCGCCGTTTTTCTTCTTATTCGCCAATGCTTTCTTCCTTTCGTGTGACCGTTCCGCCCAAAAGCGCGATCACGCTGTCCATTCGTTCATAGCCGCGCTCGATCCGCTCCGCATGCAGGATCTGCGTTTCACCCTCGGCAAAGAGCCCCGCAAGCGCAAGCGCCGCGCCGCCGCGCAGATCGTGCGCGGTCACGCATGCGCCGTGCAGCTTTTCGACGCCCGTGATGATCGCCGTGCGATCCAGGATGCGGTTTTCCGCGCCCATCTTCCGAAGCTCCTGCGCATGACGGAAGCGGCTCTCGAACACGTTTTCCGTCACCACCGAGGTCCCCTCCGCAACCGAAAGGAGCGCGAACAGCTGCGGCTGCAGATCGGTCGGAAAGCCCGGATACGGGCGTGTTTCGGTAAAGCCGACCGCGCGCGGTCTTTTCGGCGCTTTGACCCGCACGGAACCGTCCCGTGCCGTGACAAGGCAGCCGCATTCCGAAAGCTTCATGAGCAGCGGGTTCACCGTCTCCGCCTGCGCGCCGGTCACGGTGACGTCGCCGCCGGTGATCGCGCCGAGGAGCAGATACGTCCCGGTCACGATGCGGTCCGGCATAATGCGGTAGCTTGTGCCGTGTCCCTGCTTCACGCCGTCAATCACGACCGTCGGCGTGCCTGCGCCCTGCACGCGAAATCCGCAGGCGCATAAAAAATTCTGTAAATCGACGATCTCCGGCTCGCACGCCGCATTGCGGATCGTCGTTGTGCCCGCCGCGCGGCACGCCGCGAGCATGATGTTTTCCGTCGCGCCGACGCTCGGATATCCGAGATCGACCGTCGCGCCCGTTAAGCTTCCCGCACAGCGGATGCGTCCGCCCTCCTCCGTGATCGAGGCGTTCAGCGCGCGAAGCCCCCGAAGATGCAGGTCGATCGGTCGGTTGCCGATCTCGCAGCCGCCGGGATACGGCGCGTCCGCCGCGCCGAAGCGGGAAAGCACCGAACCGAGCAGAAAGATCGAGGACCGAAGCTCTCCGGAAAGCGCCGTCGGCAGAACGAAACGGTTCGCCGTACGGCTGTCGACGACGAGCGCATCCGCCTCCCGCTTCACCGTGCAGCCGAGCGACCGCAGAATCCGCAGCATGTTTTCCGTGTCGCGGATTACCGGGCAGTTTTTCAGCTCGATCGGCTCCTCGATGAGAAGCGTCGCCGCAAGGATCGGCAGCGCCGCGTTCTTGGACCCCTGAACCGAAACCGTTCCCGCAAGCGCGGAGCCGCCGCTGATCAGCCAATGAGACATATTCAAACTTCCTTCCGCATGATACCACATCTTATGCGGCACGGCGAAAGAATGTGCTCAGCTTCGCGGGTTCAGGTCGCGCGAGATGCTCAAAAGAAGACCCATTGCGGCAAGGAAGACCAGAAGCGACGTCCCGCCCGCCGAAATGAACGGAAGCGCCTGCCCGGTCGTGGGCAGAAGTCCCGTGACGACGCCGATGTTGACAAAGACCTGGAACCCGAAAACGATCGAGATACCGGCAGCCAAAAGACTTCCGAAGCGGTTCCGGCAGCGCATCGCGATCACGATGCCGCGGAACACGATCCACGCGTACATCAGGATGACGATCAGCCCGCCGACAAAGCCGAACTCCTCGCACAGGATGGCGAAGATGAAGTCCGATTCGCCGTAGGTCATGTACAGAAGCTTTTGATAGCTGTTGTTGATGCCCTTGCCGAAGAATCCGCCGGAGCCGATCGCATAGTACGACTGCAGAAGCTGATAGCCGCTGCCGAGCGGGTCGGTCTCGGGATTTGAGAACGACGTCATGCGCGCAACGCGGTACGGCTGCGCGAACGCAAGCACGAACACCGCGACGACCGCCAAAATGCCGAGGATGATGAGCTGCTTGAGGTCGCAGCCGCCCAAATACAGCAGAACGACGCCGATGAAGCCGATGATGACCGCCATGGACATGTTCGGCTGCAGCATGACGAGACCCGCAATCGCGCCGATGGCAATCAGCATGGGCAGCATGCCGAAGCGGAACGAGGTCATTTCGTTGCGGTGACGCGACATGTACGAACACATGAAGATCATCAGACCGAACTTCGCAAGCTCGGAGGGCTGAATCGAGATACCCGCGATGTTCAGCCAGCGCTTGCCGCCGTTTAAGTCCTGCCCCCACAGAAGCACCGCAACAAGCAGGATGAGCGAGACCGCGAGGAACACCGAACGCAGGCGCTCGACGATGTGATAGTCGATCATTGAGATCAGCAGCATCGTCGGATACCCGATCAGAAGGTACACCAGCTGACGCTTAAGGTAATAGAAGCTGTCGTTGTTCGCGCCGGAATAGTGCTGCGCGTAATAGTAGCTCGCGGAAAAGATCATGACCAGACCGAACGCGCAGAGCGCGGAAATCACAAGCAGGACGGAAAAATCCATCTTGCCGCGAACGAGCCGCGCATCCCTGATGCGTTTCAGCAACGGTTCTTTTTTGGTCTTTTGCTCCGCCATGATGCCTCCGGTTTATTCGTATGCGCGCGCGATCTCCTTGAACACTCTTCCGCGCGTTTCGTAATTGTCAAACATGTCCCAGCTTGCGCAGGCGGGGCTCAAAAGCACGCAGTCGCCCGGGCTCGCAAGGTCTCTTGCCTTGTCCACCGCGTCGCGGAACGTGTCCGCCGTGTGCATGATGCTCTCGTATCCGTGCGCCTTTGCGCAGTCGAGGATCTGGCTTTTCGTGTCGCCGAGCACGACGCACGCCTTGACGATCGGCGTGAACGCTTCAAAAAGCTCGTCGAAGCCGATGTGCTTGTCGTAGCCGCCCAAAAGCAGAACCGTAGGCTTTTTCATCGCCTCGATCGCGCGGATCGTGCTTGCCGGGTTCGTGCCCTTCGAATCGTTGATATAGTCGACGCCGGACTTTGTGCAGACGTATTCGATGCGGTGCTCGACGCCCGCGAAGGTCTTGAAGACCTCGCGGATCGTTTCCGGCGCGATCCCCTGCGAAAGTCCTAAAAGTGCGCAGAGCATTGCGTTTTCGAGGTTGTGCGCGCCCGGGATGCGGATCTCGTCGGCGGGCATGAGTTCGTGCTCCTCGCCGTTCATGCGGTATACGAGCATGCCGTTTCGCACGAACATGCCGTTTTCGACCTCTTCCTTCCGGGAGAAGTACAACACATGCGCCGGCGTGAGCTTATGAAAGCCCTTCACCGTTTCGTCGTCCCAGTTCAGCACGGCGTAATCGTCCGCGGTCTGGTTGTCGAGGATCTTCGCCTTCGCCGCGATGTAGTTTTCCATCGTGCCGAAGTGGTCGAGGTGGTCCGGCGTGATGTTGCATACGCCCGCCGCCTTCGCGTGGAAGCGGACGTTGCCCTCGAGCTGCAGCGCGGCGGTCTCCGCCACGACCACGTCGCCGGGTTTCGTCTCCAGCGCGTGCGCCGAGATCGCGACGCCGATGTTGCCGAGCACGAAGGTCTTGCGTCCCGCCGCCTTGAAGAGCTCGCCGGTCAGCGCCGTGCAGGTCGTTTTGCCGTTCGTGCCGGTCACGCAGACGAAGTCCGCCTTGCTGTAACGGTAGCCGAGCTCGATCTCCGAGATGACCTCGATGCCGCGGCGCTTTGCTTCGACGATGAAGTTGCGCGTCATCGGAATGATCGGACTCGGGATCAGAAGGTCCACGCCGTCCAGAAGATCCATCGGGTTTGCGCCGAGCTTGACCTCGTACGCGATGCCCGAAAGCTGCTCAAAAAGTCCCTTGATCTCGGGCTTCATGTCGTTGACGATGATGCGGTAGTTGTCCTGATACAGAAGCCGCGCCGCCGCGATGCCGCTCTTTGCCATGCCGACGATCAGCGCCGTTTTTTGCTTTGCCATAATGCCTCCTTACTTACAGAGCCAAAAGATGATCAGTGCCGCCGCGCTTGCGATCGCGGTCACCACGGTATACATCGAAACGATCTTCGTCTCGGGCGTGCCGCCGAGCTCGAAATGATGATGCAGCGGCGCCATGCGGAAGATGCGCTTATGCCGGAGCTTATAGGAGCCGACCTGCAGGATGACCGAAACGGACGTTGCGACGTACAGCACGCCGATGAGCGGCAGCAGCAGCGAGGTCCGCGAAAGAAGCGCCATCGCCGCGACCGCGCCGCCGAGCGTAAACGCGCCGAGATCGCCCATAAAGACCTTGGCGGGATAGGTGTTGTGCACTAAAAATCCCATGCACGCGCCCGCGGTCGCGAACGCGAACACCGCAAGCCCGGAAAGCCCGTCCAGCGCGCCGGAAGTGAGGACCGCCGCCTCGGGTTCGAGCGCTTCGCCGTTGAACGTCAGGATATACAGCACGAGCATCACGCCGGTCGCAAGCGAATAGACCGACGTCACGGAGCTACTCAGCCCGTCCACGCCGTCGATCAGGTTGACGGAGTTGACGACCGCAATGATCACGAACATCGCGAACGGAATAAAGAAGATGCCGAGATCGACCCGGTCGAGCCAGATCGTCGATCCCACCGCCGGGTGGAAGTACAGCGCGATTGCAAAGCCGAGCGACAGAACAAACTGCGCCGCGATCTTCTGCCACGCGCGAAGCCCGAGCGAACGCTTCTTTACGATCTTGATAAAGTCGTCCAAAAATCCCACGAGCCCGAACAGCGCGGTCATGAGCAGCGCCCAGACCGTCAGCGAATAGCTCTTGTGCGAAAAGATCAGCGTCGCAAGCAGGATCGCGACGAGGATCATCACGCCGCCCATCGTGGGCGTGTTCTGCTTTTTGAGATGCGTTTTCGGTCCGTCGTCACGCACCTGCTGACCGAATTTCAGCCGATGCAGCACCGGGATCACCAGCGGTCCCAAAAGCGCCGCCGCGCCGAACGCGACAAGCAGCGCAAGCAGTGAATTGAGAACTACGGTACTCATTGCTCCGTCCCCTCTTCCCCTTTCAGGATCTCCTCGACGATCTCGCCGTCATCGAAATGATGCTTGACGCCGTTGATCTCCTGGTAGTTTTCATGTCCTTTCCCCGCGATCACAAGGATGTCGTCCGGCTCAAGAATGCTGAGCGCGTAGGCGATCGCCTCCCTGCGGCTGACGATCGAAACGAACGGCGTGCCGCTCTTTCGGACGCCGAGCTCGACCGCGCGGACGATGTCGTCCGGGTTCTCGGTGCGCGGGTTGTCGCTCGTCACCACGACGAAATCCGAATGCCGCCCGCCGATCTCGCCCATGATCGGGCGCTTGGTGCGGTCGCGGTCCCCGCCGCAGCCGAACAGGGATACGATGCGCGCTTTCGCAAACGCGCGGACCGACGTCAGCACGTTTTCAAGCGCGTCGGGCGTGTGCGCGTAATCGACGTAGACCGAGAACGGACGTCCGAAGGTGTTCACCGACTGGAGCCGTCCCGATACGCCGGAGAGCGCTTCGAGTCCCTTGATGATGTCGCCGAACGACGCGCCGACCGACTGCATCATCGCCGCCGCGCCCATGGCGTTGTAAACCGAGAACAGTCCGGAGATGTGCATGCGCACGGGACCTTCGCCGTTCGGGGTGCGGAGATGAAAGCGGACGCCGTCGGTGCGGATGTCGATGTTGATCGCCGTGTAGTCCGCGCGGTGCTGGATGCCCATCGTTTTGATCGGCAGGGAAAGCCCGTCCGTCATGCGTTCCGCATAGGCGTCGTCGATGTTGACGATCGCAAGGTCGCTCTGTTTGAACAGAAGCTTTTTCGCTTCGAGATAATGCTCGAATGTCTTGTGATAATCGAGATGATCCTGCGTAAGGTTCGTAAAGAGCCCGACGCGGAAGCGGATCCCTGCGACGCGGTCCTGCACGAGCGCGTGGCTCGAAACCTCCATCACGACAAGGTCGACGCCCTCGTCCGCCATGCGGCGAAGGAGCGCGAACAGATCCGCCGATTCCGGCGTGGTGCGCCCGGTTTCGAGCATCGTGTCGCCGATCATGTTGCGGATCGTGCCGATGAGCCCCACCTTCATCCCCGCGGCTTCCGCGATCGACTTGACCATATAGGTCGTGCTCGTCTTGCCGTTCGTGCCGGTCACGCCGAGCATGGTCATTTCCCGTTCGGGATGTCCGTAGAACGCCGCCGCGGCGTGCGCCATCGCGACGCGTCCGTCCGGCACCACGATCTGCGGCACGTCAAGCGGCAGCAGCCGTTCGACCAGCAGCGCCTTCGCGCCCTTTTCCACCGCCTGCGCGGCAAAGTTGTGTCCGTCGGACACAAGCCCCTGCATGCAGCAGAACAGACTGCCGTCTTTGACCTTTCTCGAATCGTACTCGACCGAGACGATCTCGGCGTCGCCGCCCGTGACCGTTGCGCCGATATCCGCCGCAATCACCGATAATAACATATTGTTTCCCCCGTTGCGTCAGTCTCTGTTTTTCTTCTGGACCTCGAACTGCACATGGATGACCGTACCGACCGGCACCTCGAAGCCCTCTTTGATATCCTGATATACCGCCACACCCGCGCAGTGCTGCCGGTCGTAGTCCATGATGAGTCCGACCTTCTTCAGCGCGTCCTGCGCGTCGATGCGGTCCATGAGCGTGCCCTCGATCTTCGGGACTTTGACCATCGTGACCTCTTCGTTCAGCTCGGAGAAGAACGTATAGCCCGTGGAATACAGCAGGACCGTACTGCCGCGCACGACCAGCGTGTTTGCCGCCGGCGACTGGTTCGCGACCGTCGAATCCTTTTCGGATTCCAGATAGATCGCGGTCAGCCCCGCCTGGGACAGCGCTTTCTCCGCCTGGCTCACGGTGAGCCCGCGCACGTTCGGGACCGTTGCGATCTCGTTTTCGACGTCCGGCGCAATGCCCGCGTAGGACAGCGCCGCGGCGAGCACCTGCTGCACAAACGGCGCGGCAACCGTGCTGCCGTACACCTGCGGAACCTGCGGCTCGTCGACGATAATCAGGCACACGAACTGCGGATCATCCACCGGCGCAAAGCCGATGAACGACGCGACGAGCTTGGAGCTCGATACCTGTCCGTTTTCATCGTATTTCTGCGACGTGCCCGTCTTGCCGCCGACCGAATAGCCGGGAACCTGCGCGTTTCTGCCGCTGCCGCGCTCCACAACGCCGCGCAGAAGCGACCGGATCGTTGCCGACGTCGTCGGCGAGATCACGCGGCGCACAACGGTGCGCTCGTTCTTCAGAAGCACGTTGCCGGACTTGTCAACGATCTCCGAAACGACGTACGGCTTCAGAAGCTCGCCGCCGTTGATGCAGGCGTTGAACGCCATGCAGAGCTGCATGCCCGTGCAGCTGATGCTCTGCCCAAACCCGATGCGCGCAAGGTCGGCGTCGCGGATGTATTTCTTATGCGTGACCTTGCCGCTCGTTTCGCCCATGACGCCGGAGCCCGTCGGCTCGTCAAAGCCGAACTGGAAGATATAGTCGTAGAACGTGTCGACGCCCATTTGGAGCGCCATCGTCATAAACGCCGGGTTGCAGGAGTTTGCCACCGCGTCCGCAAGGCTTTCTTCTTTGTGTCCGCCGGACTTCCAGCACTTGATCTTTTCCCCGCGCACGAGCATCGATCCGCTGCAGTAGAAGCGCGTTGCCGTGTCGATCGCGCCGGATTCGAGCGCCGACGCCAGCGTGACCACCTTGAATGTCGAGCCCGGCTCGTAGGTGTCCGTTACGATGCGGTTTTTTGAAAGCTCCAGCAGCGTCTTTGCGTCGGAACGCGGCGGGTTCGAGCTGTCGAACGACGGATATGCGCCGATCGCCAGGATCTCGCCGGTCGTCGGCACCATCAGAATGCCGGAAACGCTCTTTGCGTTGTTGATCGCGCATGCCTCGGAAAGCGCGTTTTCGAGAATGCCCTGATAGCCCGTGTCCACCGTCAGGATGACGTCGCCGCCCGGAATGCTCTCAACATACTCTTCCTCGCCGCCGGGGACCGGGTTGTTGTCGCGGTCCGTGTCCGTCTTCTGATAGCCGTCCTCGCCCGCGAGATACTTGTTGTACGTCAGCTCAACGCCCGTCTGCCCGTCGCCGTCGATGTTCGTAAAGCCGATCAGCTGCGCGTAGTAGCCCGATTCCGGATAGTCGCGCTTGACGTCGCTGTAATAGCTGACGCCGCTGCCGAGCTGCATGGAGTTGAGCTTAGAGATGACTTCCTTGTCGACCTGGTCCTTCAGCTTGATCTGTGAATACAGCACGCGCTCGTGATTGTCCGGGTTTTTCGGATCCTTCGGACGCGTCTTGGTCATCTTTGCCATGACCGTATTGTAGTCCATGTTGAGGTACATCGACAGGATCGACGCGATACGCTCGCGGTCCGATTCCTGGATGCTCTGCGGGTTCAGACAGATCTGATACGTCGTATACGAGCTCGCAAGCGTCGTTCCGTTGCGATCGAGGATCCGCCCGCGCTCCGCCTTCAGCGACATGACGCGCGTCCACTGCCGCATCGCCAGGTCCGTCCAGTACTTTCCCTTGATGACCGAAGCCTCGAACAGCTTCGCGATGATCAGCAGAAAGGCGACGCCTGCGATCAGCATGGCAAACAGTAATTTTCTTTTATGCGCGTCGATTCGCCTGCGTTTCTTCGCCGGGGAACGTCCGCTTTGCGCGTCCGTGCGAACGGTCGGTCTGCGTCGGCGCGTGTTTCGGGTAAATAATTTCATCCTTCCGTATCGTCCGGGTTCGGTGTGCTCGGCGCCGGCGTGTCCGGAGAAAACGTCTGCGGCGCGTCCGGGTTTGAAACCGTCCCGTTGCCCTTGTACCAGTTCATGGTCATGCCGAGTCTCCGGCAGACCTCGTTAATGGTCGCAAAGTCGTTCATGGAGCTTTGCGTCTTCTTGATCTGCGAGATCTGATCGTTGTAGGTGTCGATCTCCTTATTGACCGCTGCGGTATCGCTGATGATCTTTGCGTATTCCGCCGCGCCGAACAGTCCGAACAGCGCCGTCGCCGCAATGGCAAAGATCGACAGCAGGATCAGGATCTTGCTCGTCGTCGTGAGCCGGAGCTCTTTTCTTGTACGGCGCTTTGCCGCCGTTTCCCGCGAAGGCTGCGGTCGGATCGGCATCGACGGATCCTCTAAGATCGGCGTCGGATCGCCCGTTTTGGTCGGCGAATAGAGCCGCGTTTTTGCAGCCGTGCTCTTTTGCCGGTCTTCATCGAACTGAACGTCCATACCGCATCTCCTTTCTTTATCCATATGAACCCATATCGGGTTACATGCGCACGATCGCGCGAAGCTTTGCGCTCGTCGCGCGCGAATTTTCCTTCTGTTCCGCCTCCGACGCGACCAAAGGATGGCGCGTCAGAACCTTTGCGGTAGGCTTTTTGCCGCAAATGCACACCGGCGCCGATTTCGGGCAGGTGCACGGGTTTTCAAACGTGCGGAACGCGTTCTTCACGATCCTGTCCTCCAGCGAATGGAACGTCAGGATCGCGAGCCGTCCGCCGGGGTTCAGCAGATCGTGCGCGGACACGATCGCGTCATTGAGCCCGTCGAGCTCGCCGTTGACCGCGATGCGGATCGCCTGGAAGCACCGCCGCGCCGGATGCTGCGGCTCGTTCCGGAATTTTGCCGGGATCGCGTTTTTTATGAGCTCCGCAAGCTCCGTCGTCGTTTCGATCGGCTTTTCTTTGCGCCGTTCGACGATCCTGCCCGCGATCTTTGCGGAGAACTTCTCCTCGCCGTACTCAAAGAAGATGCGGCGCAGCTCCGCTTCGGACCACTCGTTCACGACCGTCCGGGCAGAAAGCGGCGCGCTTTGATCCATGCGCATGTCCAAAGGCGCTTCCGCCTTGTAGGAAAAGCCGCGCTCACGCGCATCCAGCTGGTGCGAGGATACGCCGAGATCCAATAAAATCCCGTCGACCTTGAAGATCCCGCGATCCTTGAGCAGCGATTTCATGTCGAAAAAGTTGCCCTTGATCGCCGTAAAGCGGTCGCCGAAGCGCGCAAGCCTTGCGCCTGCCGCCCGGAGCGCCTCGTCGTCGCGGTCGATGCCGAACAAGCGTCCGCTTTCCGGCATGGCGGACAAAACCGCCTCCGCGTGCCCGCCACCGCCGAGCGTACCGTCCACGAAGATCCCGCCGCGCGCAGGCTCCAAGAGCGTCAGCACTTCCGAAACCATGATCGGCACATGATGAAAACCTGTCTCCATGCGGCTCCTTTCTCCGTAACGGTATACTTCCACATATATATACATCGTAGATTATACACCAATCCCCCGTTTCTTGTCACCCCATAAATGCGTCCGAAAAGCAAATTTTCTATGAAATATCCCGAAATATGAATAAAACGTAAAAAGCGAAGCAAAAATGTCCGCTGGCACAATATCTTGTGGTATAATGGCAAGAACTTGATTTCGGAGGATATATATGGAAGAGTATTCCGTCAAAAATATTACCGTCATGGAGGGGCTCGACGCGGTGCGGATGCGCCCCGGCATGTACATCGGCTCGACGGGTCTGCCGGGTCTGCACCATCTATTGTGGGAGATCGTGGACAACGCGATCGACGAGGCGGCGAACGGTTATGCAGACGAAATCACCGTCACGCTGCACCGCGACCATTCGGTGACCGTCACCGACAACGGCCGCGGCATCCCGACCGGCATCCATGAAAAGCTGGGCGTTTCGGGCGTCGAGGTCGTCTTTACGCAGCTGCACGCCGGCGGCAAGTTCGGCAACGCGGCGTATTCCTACTCCGGCGGTCTGCACGGCGTCGGCGCTTCGGTCGTCAACGCGCTGTCGCGCTGGCTTTCGGTCGAGGTCTATCATGAAAACCGCGCCTATCGGATGGAGTTCGAGAGCGTCGAAAACGAAGAGGGCAAGATCGTTTCGGGCAAGCCGAAGTACCCGCTTACCGAGATCGGCAGAACGCGCAAGCAGGGCACCGTCGTAACGTTTTTGCCCGACGACCGCGTGTTTGAAACGATCGACATGCAGTATTCGGTTGTCATGAAGCGGCTTCGCGAGCTTGCGTACCTGAACCGCGGGCTGAAGCTCGTTCTCGACGATCAGCGCGAAAAGCAGCACCACGCAGAGTTCAAATTCGACGGCGGTCTAAGTGACTTCGTCCGCTACATTCAGGAGGACAAGAACGCGCTCTATGATCCGCCGATCCACATAAAAGGCGAATCGAACGGCATCGTCGTCGAAGCGGCGATCCTGCACAACGACGAGTACGCCGAAACGATCGCGTCGTACGTCAACAACATCCCGACCACCGAAGGCGGCACTCACGAGACCGGCTTCAAAGCCGCGATCACGAAGATCTTCAACGATTACTGCCGCAAAAACGGGATCTTAAAGGACAAGGATCCGTCGCTCGCGGGCGAGGACTTCCGCGAGGGCATGACCGCGGTGCTGTCGCTCAAAATGCGCAGCGTGCAGTTCGAGGGGCAGACCAAGACGAAGCTCGGCAATACCGAAGCGCGTCCCGCAGTCGAAGCCGTTTTACAGCAGACGCTTGTGCCGTGGCTGGAAAACCTCAAGAATACGAACACCGCAAACATGATCGCGGAAAAGGCGGTGAAAGCTGCGAAGGCGCGAAGCGCCGCCCGCAAAGCGAAGGAAAACGCGCGCGAAAAGAGCAAGCTCGAAAATGCGCCGCTCGTCGGAAAGCTCAGTAGCTGCACCGGACGCGACTACTCGGTCAACGAGCTGTTCATCGTGGAGGGCGACTCCGCAGGCGGCAGCGCGAAGCAGGGACGCGACCGCAGATTCCAGGCAATCCTGCCGCTGCGCGGCAAGCCGCTGAACGTCGAAAAGAAGCGGCTCGAACAGGTTCTGCAGAACGACGAGTTCCGCTCGATCATCACCGCGCTCGGCACGGGCATCGGCGACGATTTCGACATCAGTTCTCTGAAATACAACAAGATCATCATCCTTGCGGACGCGGACCAGGACGGCGCGCACATCCGCGCGATCCTTCTGACCTTCTTCTACCGCTACATGCGCCCGCTGATCACCGAGGGGCATGTGTACATCGGCATGGCGCCGCTGTATCGCGTGCAGAAGGCAAACCAGCCGCCCATCTATTGCTATGACGATCCGGCGCTGAAGGCGGCGATGCGCGGTATTACCGGCAAGAACTATACGCTGCAGCGCTATAAGGGGCTCGGCGAAATGAACCCCGAGCAGCTTTGGGAAACGACGATGAATCCGCAGGGCAGGCGGCTCACGCGCGTCGGCATCGAGGACGCGGCGGAGGTCGAGCACTTAGTGACCGTTCTGATGGGCGACAAGGTGCAGTCCCGCAAGGAATACATCTTCGAGTATGCGGACTTCAACCACGCGCACACGGCGTTCGAGAAGATCAAGGAGTAAGCCATGGCAAAGACAACGATCCCCACACAAACCGAGACCATCCTCTTAAAGAGCATGGACGAGGTCATGCACGATTCCATGATGCCCTACGCGGAGCACGTCATTCTGGAACGCGCCTTGCCGCGCGTCGAGGACGGACTGAAGCCCGTGCAGCGGCGCATCCTCTATACCATGATGGAGCTCGGGCTCTCCCCCGACAAGCCGCACCGCAAAAGCGCGCGCATCGTCGGCGACTGCCTCGGCAAATACCATCCGCACGGCGACAGCTCCGTCTATGACGCGATGGTCCGCATGGCGCAGCCGTTCAATATGGGCGTCACGCTCGTCGACGGGCACGGCAACTTCGGCTCGGTCGACGGCGACTCCGCCGCGGCGATGCGCTACACCGAAGCCCGTATGACCGACGCGGCGCTGCTCCTTCTTCGCGACATCGACAAGGACACGGTCGATTTCACCTGGAATTTCGACGACACCTTAAAGGAGCCGACGCTGCTGCCGGGACGGTTTCCGAACCTTCTTGTCAACGGCGCAAACGGCATCGCGGTCGGTCTTGCGACCTCAATCCCGCCGCACAACCCGGTCGAGGCGATCGACGCGGTCATCGCCGTGCTTGACAACCCGCGCATCAAGATCGCGGACCTTCTGAAGATCTTGCCCGCGCCGGACTTCCCGACCGGCGGGTTCCTTCTGGATTCGCCCGAGATCGCGCAAAGCTACGAGACCGGGCGCGGCAAGCTTACCATGCGCGCGCGCACGCACTTTGAAGAGGTCAAGAACGGCAAGACGCGCATCGTCATCGACGAGTTCCCGTACCAGATCAACAAGGCGTCGTGCCTTCAGAAGATCCTCGAGATCACGCAGGAGAAGAAGGCGATGTTCGCCGCCGTCTCCGATATCCGCGACGAAAGCGACCGCATGGGTACCCGCGCCGTCATCGAGGTCAAGAAGGACGGCGATCCGGAGCGCATCCTGCAGCTTCTGTTCAAATACTCCGATCTGCAGTGCACGTTCGGCGCAAATTACGTTGCGATCGCCGACGGCAAACCGCAGCAGCTGAACCTCAAGCAAATCATCGAATACTATGTGCGCCATCAGCGCGCCGTCGTCACGCGACGCACGAAGACCGAGCTCGAGATCGCAAAGAAGCGCTGCCACATTTTGGAAGGACTCATGGTCGCGGTCAACAACCTCGACCGCGTCATTAAGCTGATCCGCGCGAGCAAGTCGCCGAAGGAAGCGCGCGAGGGTCTGATGAAGACCTTCTCGCTTACCGAGATCCAGGCGCAGGCGATCCTCGATCTGAGACTCCAGAAGCTCACGAACTTAGAGCTTTTGGCGATCGAAAAGGAATACAAAGAAGTCAAAAAGCTGATTGCGGAGCTGGAAGCGATCCTCGCGTCCGACGCGAAGCTCGTGCACCTGATCAAAAAGGAGCTTATGGAGGTCAGGAAGCTGTTCGACGGCAAACGCCGCACGCAGATCATCTCCGCCGACGCCGAAGAGCCGGTGCAGACGAACGAGCCGGAAACGGTCGAAGAAATGATCGTCGCAGTCTGCGCAGACCTCAAGATCCGCAAGTGCCTCAAAAAGCAGTTTAACCTCAGCCAGATCCGCGCCGACAAGCCGCAGCGCATCCTGGAGGTCAACAGCAACGAGAGCATCCGGCTCTTTACGAACCGCGGCGCGATGCTGAACCTCAAGGTTTCCGACATCCCCGAAACGCGTCCCGCCGCCCGCGCGGCGAACCTTGTCAGCATCGTCGAGCTCGAAAAGGGCGAGACGATCGTCGGCGCGTTCCCGGACCGCGACGAGGGCAGCTACCTGTTCTGCACGACCGGCGGCATGGTGAAGCGGTCGAACGCCGCGGACTACCGCGTGCGCGGCAAGCGCACCGCGGCGCTGAATCTCAAGGACAAGGATACGCTTTTGGGCGCGTACCCCTTCCCCTCGATGGACATCCTGCTCGTGACCGAACAGGGTATGTGCATCCGCTTTGCCTCCGATTCCGTGCCGGAGACCGGCAGAGCTGCGGCGGGCGTCATCGGCATCAAGCTCGAGCCGAAGGACCGCGTCATGGCGTGCATGCCGGTCGGCGACGAGGGCGAACTGATCGTGGTTTCCGACCGCGGCTTCGGTAAACGCAGCTTCCTCTTTGACTACGAACAGCAGGGCAGAAACGGCAAGGGCGTCAAGACGTTCGACTTCCGCAAGAACGGATCTAACGGCACGCGCATCGCCTATGCCGGCACGGTGCAGGCGCCGTTCACGCTCGTGCTCGAACAGCGCCACGGCACGAAAACGCCGATCGACACCGAAAGCATCCACATCGAGCCGAAGGCAAGTAAGGGCGAAATGCTCCTGGCCGTCGTGCTCGACGACGATGTGATCGGCGCATACCGATCCGACGAGTGATACGAGAAAAGCAAAAACCTCCGCGACATGCGGAGGTTTTGTTTACTCTTATTTCGATGCGGCGAAAAAACGCAAGCGCGTTGTAGACGCGCGCACGAACGCATCGAAGGAAGATCACCACATAAATCCGTCAAATGCAGCGACATGCGCGGTGCATTTGACTCCTTGCAGTTCCTGCCGCCCGAAAATGCGACAGCATTTTAGGCAGGATCTGCAAACCGATCTGATGAAAAACCTTTCATCAGATCGAATTATCTGACGACCTTCGTGCCGCTCTCGCCGCGCAACGCCGCCGCCGCGTTTTCGAGGGATGCGATGATCGCCTCGCCGCCGGTACGCGCAAAGCTCATGGCCGCCTGAACCTTCGGCAGCATCGAGCCGGGCGCGAAATGCCCCTCCTTGCAGTACTGTTCGGCCTCGGCGCAGGTCATACGCTCCAGAGATTTCTGATCCGGCTTGCCCCAGTTGATCGCCACGCGGTCGACCGCGGTGAGAATGACGAGCGCGTCGGCATGCACAAGCTCTGCGAGCTTTGCGGACGCGAAGTCCTTGTCGATGACGGCGGGAACGCCGAGGAGCTTTCCGTCCTTTTCAATGACCGGGATGCCGCCGCCGCCCACGGTGATGACGACGTGACCCGCGTCGATCAGCGTGTTGACCATGTCCTTTTCAACGACATCCACGGGCTTCGGGCTCGGCACGACCTGGCGATAGCCGCGGCCCGCGTCCTCGATCATCGTGTAGCCCTTCTCCGCGGCGATCCTGTCCGCTTCCTCCTTGGAATAAAACGCGCCGATCGGCTTGGTCGGATGCTGAAACGCCGGGTCGTTCTCGTCGACAAGCACCTGCGTGACGACGGTCGCGACGGACTTTTTGATGCCGCGCGCCGAAAGCTCATTCTGGATGCTGTTCTGCAGGTGGTAGCCGATGTAGCCCTGGCTCATCGCGCCGCACTCCGGGAACGGCATGTCCGACTTGATCGCCTTTGCGTTTGCCGCCGTGGACATGGCGAGATTGATCATGCCGACCTGCGGACCGTTGCCGTGCGCGATAACGACCTGGTTGCCCGCCTCGATGAGATCGACGATGGGCTTTGCGGTCTCTGTGACGAGCTTCAATTGTTCATAGGGCGTGTTGCCCAGCGCGTTTCCGCCGAGCGCGATGACGAGTTTCTTCATAAAATCCTCCTGAAATTCCCGCATTTGAATGCTGCATCCATTATAGAATCCCGTCCCTGCCTTGTCAACCGAGCGCGCGGAATATATCGTTCCGTGCTCTGCGCTCATGAAGCATAAAAAAGGCGGGCCGAAGCCCGCCGAATGGTTATATGCTCATTTCCGGTAGAACAGAATGCCGATGCAGTTCGGTCCGCAATGAGAGCTGACCGTGCAGCCCGCGCGGGTATGGATGATCTCCGCAAAAGGCGCGTTCTTTTTGACCGCCTCCTCGACCGCATTCCGGATCTCGTCGCTCGAACCGGAGTCCGTGATGAAGATGCGCCGGAGGTCGAGAGAATCCTTGTCTTCGAGCTTGTCGTTGACGTAGCGCACGACTGCGCGCTCGAACGAGCAGCGGTATTTCTTGTCCACGCCCATCTTTCCGGAAACCGGATTTACCTGGATCGACGGCTTGAGGTTCAGAAGGTTCGCGCCGAACGCCAGCAGCGAATTGCAGCGTCCGCCGAGCGCAAGATAGCGCAGCGTGTCCAGCACAAAGCTGACGTCGAGCTTCTTCTTGCGCTCCTCGAGCACGTCGAAGATCTCCTTCGCGGTCTTGCCCTCGTCGCGCATGATGCACGCGTCGAGCACGAGATGTCCGATGCCGGTGGACAGTGTGCGCGAATCGACGATATACACGTTCTCGAAGCCCTCTGCCGCGAGACACGCGTTCTGATAGCAGCTCGACATTTCGGCGGAGATCGTAAAGTGCACGACGCCGTCGTAGCCCTCGTCCTTCACCTTTGTGAAGAACGCCTGATAATCGCCGACATTGACCGCCGCTGTCTTCGGAATGGCCTTGGTGCGTTCAACGTAGCTGTAAATATCGTCGCGCGTGACTTCGATTGAGTCTTTAAGGTCTCTGTCGCCGAGCCGAATGTACAGCGGCGTGATCGCAACGTCGTATTGTTCGATGAGCTCCGGGCTCAGATCGCAGGTGCTGTCTGCGGAAATGCGGATGCGCATAAATGCCTCCATAAACTATATTTTTCTATTTTGATGATAACACAGAGTTTTGTCAAGGTCACTCTACCGTTTGCAGCAAAAAGTCCACCGACAGGAGAATCCGTCTCTACTGTCGGTAGAACAAAGAAAATCTGCGGTTCAGATGCGGAAACGTCCCCTGCTTGCGTGATCGAGCGCAAACGCAAGCCCTGCGCCGACCGCCGCCTGCAGAAGATTCAGCGGCAGATCCGCCCACGCGAAATTGGCATAAACGACAAGCTCGAACAGAAAATACCCGAGCGGCACGATCAGCACCGAAAGGAACGCAAGGTACCGGAGCTTTCCGGGAAGCTTTCGCCAGAGGAGCCCGAAGGCAAGCACGGTCAGCCCCTTCACGGCAAACGTGACCGGCGCGTACAGCGGAAAGCCGATCAGGTCCGCAAGCGCGCTGCCGACGCCCGCCGAGAGCGCGGCGACCCCTGCGGGCAGCAGCATGGCGGCAAGGAATACGCCGGCGTCCCCGAGGTTCAGATACCCCGCGGGGATCGGGATCCGCACGAAGGCGGTCAGAAGAAAGATCGCGGCGGACAGAATGCCCGCAGTCGCAAGAATACGGGTTTGACGGTCGTTCATAGATACCTCACAGCGAATAGCAGACCGTGGAAAACGCGGCGTCGGATACGGCGGGAAGCGCGTTGTTTGCCGCTTCCTCGCTCTCGAACAGCCCGAAGACGGCAGAGCCGCTGCCGGTCATCTGCGCGGCGATCGCGCCGGCGTCCAAAAGCTTTTGTTTGAGGACGCCGATCTCCGGCACAAGCTCGATCGCGGCAGGCTCCAGAACGTTTTTCATCAGCGGCGCGAGCGCCTTAAGATCGCCTTTTGCGAGCGCGGCGACGGCGGAAAGCGTCATGACCCTCGGTCTCGGAAGCGGCAGCAGGGCAAAAAGCTCGCGCGTACTTACGCCCTCCTTCGGCTTTGCGATCACGAACCACAGGCGTTTGCCGAGCGGGAACGGCGTCAGGATCTCCCCCACGCCTTCGCAGCGGCAGGTCCCGCCGACGAGGCAGAACGGCACGTCCGCGCCGACCTTTAGGGCGATTTCTTTGAGCGTCTTATCATCCGCCATGCGATGCTGACGCTGAAGTCCCCGAAGGACCGCCGCGGCGTCCGCGCTGCCGCCGCCCATGCCGGCTTCCGCGGGAATACGCTTTTCGCAGCGGATCTTCGCCCCGCAGCCGGTCGCTTCCTTGTAGAGCATCGCCGCCTTGTACATCGTGTTGTTCTGCGGCAGCGTCATGCCGGTCACATGCACCTCGACCGTGCGCGATTTTTCCACGAACACGCGGTCGAACAGCGACACCGTCTGCATGACGGTGTCGAGCGCGTGATAGCCGTCCTCGCGCTTATACAGCACGCCGAGCGTCAGATTCAGTTTGGCAAGCGCCAGCTCCTCAATAATCATGCGATGAGTATACCACGGCTTTATCGGGAACGCAATAAAAAGCTTTCCGCACGTCGGAAAATGTGCTATACTGTTTATTCAGGAGGCATTATGCGATTCTGTCCTTTATGCAGCGGTTCCTCCGGGAACGCGACCTATATCGAAGCGGGCAGCGCGCGGATTTTGATCGACGCGGGTCTGTCCTGTAAGCGCATCACCGAGCTTCTTGAGAAGATCGGCGTCGATCCGCGTACGCTTTCCGCGATCCTTATTACGCACGAGCACATCGACCATGTGCGCGGCGTCAACGTACTGTCCAAAAAATACGACCTGCCGGTCTACGCGAACGCGGATACCTGGTCGGTGCTCAAAACGCCCCTCCGGGACGTCGCGGCAAAGAACGTCTGCGTGTTCGAATCCGACCGCGATTTTTACCTTGCGGGCGTTCGCATCCTGCCGTTTACCGTCCCGCACGACGCGATCCACTGCGTCGGCTACACGCTCTCCGCAAACGGCAAAAAGGTCGGCGTCTGTACCGACCTCGGACACGTCGACGCGCGCATCCTTTCGATCCTCTCCGGCTGCGATCTGCTGCTGTTCGAGGCGAACCACGACGTCGATATGCTGATGGCGGGCAGCTACCCTTATCTGCTCAAAAAGCGTATCCTCTCCGGCAGCGGTCACATGAACAACGACGACTGCGGCAAAGCACTTGTCAAACTGCACGAAACCGGCGTGAAAAACGTGATCCTCGGGCATCTCAGCCGGGAGAACAACTATCCCGCGCTGGCGATGATCGCCGTGCGCTCCGTGCTGGAGTCAGCGGGCGTCGCCGACGATATGCAGATCGCGATCGCCTCGCGCGAGGAGCCGACGGGGGTGTTTGAGATCGTATGACCGTGCGCATCGTCTGTGTCGGAAAACTGAAGGAGCGGTACTTCGAGGACGCCTGCGCCGAGTTTCAGAAGCGGCTTTCCAGGTTCTGCGCGCTCGAAATCATCGAGGTCCCGGACGAAAAAGCGCCGGAATCCCTGCATCCCGCCGACGAGGACCTCGTCCGTGAAAAGGAAGGCAAGCGCATTCTGAAGGCGATCGGCGCAAAGGACTTCGTCGTCGCCATGGCGATCGACGGCAAACAGATGACGTCCGAGGAGTTTGCCGGCTACCTTGCGGTGCGCGAAGCCGAAGCGCGTCCGCTGACGTTTGTGATCGGAGGCTCACTCGGGCTTTCGCCGGAGGTGTACGCCCGCGCAAACGCACGGATCTCGTTTTCAAAGATGACCTTCCCCCATCGCATCGCGCGGCTGCTGCTCCTTGAACAGCTCTATCGCGGCTTTAAGATCCGCGCGCACGAGGCGTACCACAAATGAACGAAAAGATCATCATCGTCGCCGGGATCGAAGCGACGATCCTCCGGAAAAAGGTCAAAAATCTGCGCGTCACGATCGTGCCGCCGGACGGAACCGTGCGCGTTTCCGCGCCGAAGTTGATGCCGGAGGCGATCATCCGCGCGTTTCTTGCGGAAAAAGCGGACTGGATCCGTACGCACGCCGCAAAGGTCCGCGAAAGCCACCGGGACGAGCCGAAGGCGTTTGCCGACGGCGAGACGGTGCGGCTGTTCGGACAGGCATATCCGCTTGCCGTACGGAGCGGTCAAAAGAAGAACGGCGCCGCATTGGACGGCGGCCGCATCGTGCTGTCGCTTCGCGGCGACGTCCCGCCCGAAAAGCGCGAGGCGATCCTGAACGCATGGCTCAGGGATCGGCTGAAAGCGGAGATCGAATACCTTCTGCCGCTGTGGTCGGACTATACGTGGCTTTTGCCCGCGGAATGGACGGTGCGCGACATGACCTCGCGCTGGGGCAGCTGCAACACGAAGACGAAGAAGATCACGCTGAACCTGCAGCTTGTCCATTATCCGCTGATCTGTCTCGAATATGTGATTTTACACGAGCTTTGCCACCTCAAGGTCCGCGGACACGGACCGGACTTCAAGGCGCTGCTCGACCGCTTCATGCCGGACTGGAAGGCGCGGAAGAAGCTGCTGAACGGATAGGCTTACCGTTCTGCCGCGGACGGATGCGATCATTCCGCTTCATTACAGAGGTGCCGTCGCGCGAATGGATTGCTCCGCTTCGCTCCGGCGGTGTTTCGCGTGTCGCCATTGCCCCTGCGGTCTGTCTTTATCAAATCCATGCCAATGCGTAATCAAGCATAATATATTATCGTTCCGTTGATACAGCCGCGGCATTGGGTATTGTAAAATTGAATGGCATCGTTTATAATACGATGCAGGGCTGGATGAGCCTGCTGCGCCGCGCACCTTTGGAAGCGCGGAAAAATCAGAAAGGGAGTCGACCCATGATCTTTACCGCATAATGATCTGTACGTCAAACCGAACGGTGTTGACGGCGTGCAGCCGGAATTTCAGACAAAGGAACCTGAGCCGTGAAAACGAATCGTCCGCAGGGCGTATTTTGTGATCGACGCGTGGTTTCCCTACCCGAAAAAGCTGCACGCAGAACATTTTGCGACAAAGAGCATCGCCGAACCCGAAGGGTGTTTTGCTTCCGAATTGCGGAAGCGGAATACGCCGTCGTCTGATTGTGTGCAGGAGCATTCTGCTTTTTCATACAAATCGACCGCGGACCGGCAGCGCTTTGCCCGGTCCGCTTTTTATATGAATATTTACGTGGATAAAAGAGAATGAACATGAAGAGATATGAATTAAAGAATAAAAACCTGCATCTCGAAAAGATCAATGCAGATAACTTTCTCGCTCTGTACGATCTCGAGGTGAGCGAGGAACAGAAACAGTTCGTGGCGTCGAACCGCTTCAGCATGGCGGAGGCGTATGCGCGTCTGAGTAACGGTCAGTTCGTGCAGTGCTTCGGCATCATCGACGGAGATACGCCGGTCGGTTTTGCGATGATCGGACATGACGTCGAAGAGGAGGGGAGCCCGGAGTCCGTCAACAAATGCTATCTTTTGTGGCGGTTCATGATCGGACAGCAGTATCAGAGACGCGGTTACGGCAGGGACGCTCTGCATCTGCTGCTGGATTGGGTGCTGACGTTCCCGGACGGACCGTCCGAACGGTTTTCCACGACCTACGAACCGAACAACGAAGCCGCAAAGCATCTGTATACGTCGTTCGGCTTTATTCCGACCGGGGAGAAGGACTGCGACGACGAGGAGGACGCCGAGGACGTCGCGGTGCTGCCCCTGACCGACAGAATGGCAAAAGAAATAAAGGAACAAAAGGAGAAGCTTATGGAACAGGAGAATTTAAAAAACGATCTGAGGATCGAAAAAGAGGAAGACGTATCGAAGTATCTTTCGGAAGTCGATCGCGGGGAGGTCGCTCCGGAGATCATCGAAGCGCTGTCCGAAAACGACGAGGACTTTTATACGGTTTTCCGCGGCGAAGAAGCCATCGGGCTTGCCTGCATCGCGTCGGACGACGAAGACGGCGATCTGTTCGTCTATATCTTCCCGCCGTATCGCGGAAAGGGGTACGGACGTCTTGCGGCGGCGCTTGGGGAACGGCGTCTTCTGGAGCAGGAGGTTTCGGCAATTCACACCCACTATCGGTGGGCGGACGAAAGCGCAAAGCGGTTTGCCGAATCCTGCGGCTTTAGGGGAACCTTCGCCTCCGCGGAGATGATCTACCGCGGGGAAGCGTTCGAGCTTCCCGAACTGCCGATCCGGCCGTACGAGGACAAGGATTACATCGACGCGTTCACGCTGTCGGCGGAAGCGTTTCACAGAATGCGTCTTTCCACCGGCTGCTTCCCGGATTCCGTTGCAGGGGAGCCGAGCGAGGCGAGCAGAAAGCGCTGGGCGGAATCGGATGAAGATCAGTACGTCTTCGTTAAGGACGGCAAGGTAATCGGCTATGCGGACGTGGACGGAACGGAGATCGATTCCGTTTCGATCGAAGTCTCCGAGCAGGGCAAGGGCTACGGGAAAGCGTTCGTCAAGTATCTGGTGAATCGCATCCTCGAAAAAGACGAGGACGAACCGACGCTCTGGTGCGTCGTCGGCAACAACAAGGCGCGGCGACTTTACGATTCCCTCGGCTTTGAAGAAATCTGGATCGAAGCATTCGCGAAGAAAAAGGTCCTCGCGGAGGAATGAATCAAGAATCAAAACAGTATCAGAAAACATAAAGGAGAATCAGTTATGAAATTCAAAGAAATGCCTTACAAGAGACCCGATCCCGAAGCGATCATTCAGTTGATCAAGGATCTGACCGAACGGCTCAAAAACGCAAAGAGCTTTGAAGAAGCCGACGCCGTCTTTCTCGCATACGAGGAAGCGGAAAAGGAAGCCGACACGATGGCGGTGCTGGCGTACATCCGTCAGTCGATCGATACGCGCGATGAATTTTACAACGAAGAGAAGGAGTTCTGGGACGATTTCGGACCGGAGGTTGAGGAGTACGAGCAGGAATGGCTCGAAGCAATGCTTTCTTCGCCGTTCCGCAGGGACTTTGAAGCGAAGTACGGCGATCTGATGTTCGTGAACGCAGAGATCGAAAAGAAAACCTTCTCGCCCGCGATCATCGAGGACATGCAGAAGGAAAACGAGCTTGTCGACGAATACGACAACCTGATCGCGTCGGCACAGATCCCGTTTGAGGGCGGCGTCTACACGCTGTCGCAGATGGAGCCGTTCCAGGACGATCCCGACGACGCGCGCCGTCACGCGGCATGGAAGGCCAAGGGACAGTGGTACAAGGACAACGGCGAACAGCTCGACCGGATCTACGACGATCTCGTCAAGGT
>JAEEGH010004063.1_pt1 | contig 37782 bp, 41 predicted proteins | sample 9134181 | NCBI WGS metagenome assembly JAEEGH01 (sample SAMN16246544, study PRJNA631951) | gut metagenome | biome: gut microbiome; feature: rumen; material: DP-attached | host: Bos | place: Iran: Karaj | collected 2018-10 | reverse complement strand
TTGGAAAAAAGGTACTGCGCTCAGAACCTCCTGTCACCATCCTTTATTCGTAAATATGGATTAGCAGCCGCCATGCACATATTGGAAGATCATTTCAAATTCTGTTATTTCGCGTTTTTCAGGAATTTGTCCTATGAATTGAAATGGAATAGAAACGGAGTCGGAATGAAGGATGAACTTGAACTATTCCATGTTCCAACATACCTCACCGAAGAAAAGGGTGGACAGATTTACATTTACAAAGAAGAGTGATATTTTGAAAAGCAGCCGTAGTGGCTGCTTTTCATCATTCTATATCTATCCCATTTAGAAATTTTTTCTGATCCCGTTTTGCATAACATACACCGATCACCTGTACTGCAGCGTTCTCTACATCGATCCAGAAATAGACCAGGTAATTCTTTACCTTGATCTTTCTGACGCCTTCACTGTGCCAGGGCTCTTGCTCAACAAGGAACTGCCTTTCGGGATTCTGTGAGATTGTTTCAAATACCTCATCCAGATCATCCACCATGGCCTGAGCTGCATCTGGGGCATGAAGCGTTACTGCAATATAGTAAGCAATATCTCTTATCTGCTCCTGTGCCTGAGTGGTGACTCTTACATCATAAACATTCATTTAGTCCACTCCTTAATGCTGTTTCTGACATCGGAGAGAACATCTTTTGCCGGACGGCTCTCATTTGCTTTAGCCTGGGAGAGCCCTTTGGCCATCATGGAATCAAATTCATCCCTGCTCATCTCATCCACTGCGACAGGCGCCTGACGGAGCGTCAGAGAAAAGGGTATTCCCTTTGTCATTATGATCTGCTTGTAAAGCATGTTTATCACAACAGAAGCAGGAACACCAAGCTGATTGAGAATGTTTTCAGCCTCTTCCTTAACTTCCGGTTCAACTCTTGCAAGTACATTTGCTGTTTTTGTTGCCATAGTCATCACCTTCCTTTCAATTATATTCTAATGTATATCGATTAGATATACAATAGCTTTTTGGATCCTTGGAATATATAACGGCCAGAGTGGTGTCAATATTAAAGTATGTAGCGAGAAGGGGTTTATGCTTGACAACGTGGTCTAGTCAGACTAGACTGTAAATATAGTTTAGTCTGACTAGACCAGGAGGAGACGGGTATGGAACTTGAACTTGGAGTAATTCAACTTAAGTTTGCAGAGCTTGTGTGGGAAAATGAACCTATACCATCAGGGGAGTTGGTAAAGCTTTGTGAAACAGGGTTTATGTGGAAAAAATCAACCACATATACTGTAATAAAAACATTATGTGAAAAGGGACTTATCCAGAATAACAGTGGTATAGTCTCATCTATTATTTCTAAAGAGCAGTTCTATTCTGCAAAGAGTGAAAAGTTCGTTGATGATACTTTTCAGGGCTCTTTACCTGCGTTCATAGCAGCATTTACCACAAACAAAAAGTTAACAACAAAAGATATTGATGAAATTCAAAAGATGATTGACCAGGCAAAGGAGGAAAAGTAATGGATACCATATTCTTGACGCTCCTAAGCTTATGCTTGCCTGCAAGTATTCTGATCATAATAGCTATCCTTTTCAGATTTGTATTTAAGAAGGCTCCCAAATGGCTTATGGGGGTAATGTGGACTATTGTAGCACTGCGACTTATTATTCCATTTCAGTTTGAATCATCTATAGGCTTTTTACCCAATGTTGGGAATAGATTAGAGGCTTTCTTTATTGGCAATAATGAATCTGACAGCATTGTTTATGTAGTTGAGGACAATAATGAGTTCGTTAGCAGTGAGATTATTACTCATGAGTATACTCCGAATTCGGTAGCTCCTAATGAACCAGATGATGTTGTGCATGATTATCTGCCAAATGAGACGATTACTGTTACCCCAAACAATAATGATATTCCTGAAGTTGTAACAGGGCGAAGGGGAATGATGATCCGTCTTCAGATGATATGGCTGTTTGGTGTGCTGGTAATGCTTGCGTATGCTGTGTTCAGCTATGTCTCAATAAGGAAGAAGATAAGAACATCCATTAAATTGGACTCATATGATAATGTCTTTGAATGCGATGAGATAAGTACACCATTTATACTTGGAATCTTCAAACCAACTATTTATATCCCTTCAGGCCTTGATGAAAATACTGTAAAAAATGTTCTTGCGCATGAGAATTCACATATTAAAAGGCTTGATCACATTAGAAAGCAGCTGGGATTCATAATTCTTGCAGGGTATTGGTTCAATCCTTTGGTATGGATTGCTTATATTCTTTTCTGTAAAGATATAGAGCTTGCCTGCGATGAAAAGGTTATTTCCAAGATGTCTTTTGATGAAAAGAAATCATACGCTTCATCACTGCTACTATGCAGTGCGCACAAGAAACTGGTACTGGCTTATCCACTTGCATTTGGAGAAGTTGCGGTAAAGACAAGGATAAAGAACATATTCAATTATAAGACTCCTGCATTATGGGTAATAATGATAGGAATTGTATTATGTTCAGCACTTGGCTTTGGATTTATGACCTGTAAAGTAAATGCTGATGAGGAAATAGACTCAACCATCCAGGATAATGTTGAGAAAATAATTATAAGCGAAGACAATATCCAGAAAACCGAAGAGCCAATAAAGGTGGCTTCTTACAACCAGTATTACAACGTATCTACCAAAGTATGCAAAGGTAAGACTTTCATAGAAACGGCAGATGGAATATATGTTGCAGAGGCAGATGGATCAAGATTTACGTTGGTTACAGATGGCCTGTATTCATTAGGTGCAGCAGGAAAAGATGGTGTTTACCTATGTGAGTATATTCAAAAAGATGAAAGATATCAGTATAACCTGGCATATTTAAGTGCTGATGACTATAGTATTATTACACTGGCAGAAAATCTTGATCTGTCTAACAGTAATGGCGTGTCACATTATTCGGGGATGTATATCGAGGGAAAGCATCTTTATGTGGAAGGGGCTGATTGCTTCATAAGCTATTATCTGCGCTCTGATACAGAAGTTATTGAAGAAGGGCCTGAGCATAATCTGATTTATAAGGATTTTACATATTCTGCTGTGTATTACGCAGGACTTATCAATGCTTATATTTCAGACAGAGATGAGCATGCAATCGGAAACCTGAATGTTGAGATTGCTGACGGAAATTGGAATATCATTGAAGGCGTAGGTGACGTTATGCTGACCAGGTATGGCGCTCTTGTCAAAAAAGCAGGTAGTGATGCAATATATAATAATGTTTATTTGGTTTCATACAGCACTGGAGAAGAAAAACTGGTATATGACGCGCAGGAACATGATGGTTTATATGCAGGTTATAACACATACGATGAAAACGGATTCTATGGCCTTCAATACCAGGGAGAGGGTAAGTACTCTATAATTTATTGCACTTGGGATGGAGAAGTTAAAGAATTATATAAATTCAATACTTCTGAGAAGGTTGTCGGTGCACAGATGGCGATGAGTATAGTCGATGACTGGCTGTATTTCAATGATCTTTCAAGTGGTACGATGAAGCGAATAAACATTAATAATTGTTCTTCCTGTGAAACAATAGAATGAGTAAAAACAGAATCTATAGCGGAAAGGCCTTGTTTGGACAGGGCTTTTCTTTGTTTGGGTTCCCTATTACAATATAAATGTATGCAAAAGAGAGGATCTGGGTCTTGTTTGGGGAAATGAGATCTAGGAAGTGACTGATATGAAAAATAGAGTGGTTGGGGCAATTCTTATTGGCATGCTTATTATGTCTGCATGCTCTTTTTCTGATTCAAATAAAAATGATACTGAAGTGGTTTCAGCCAACGACATTTCTTCTGAAAGAGTAAGTGAAGAAAGCAATAACGAAAGAACAGCTGAAACAACTCAAAATGATGGTTCTATTGATTCTCAAATTCAGGTCATAGTAAAAAACAGAGACTTCTGGCAAATTACATATGTAGATGGTCCAGTGATATCGCCTTTCTCATGCTACTATATTACGGATTATGATCATAATGGTAGGTTGGAAATCACTGCATCTGAATGTCAGGGAACCGGTATTTATACATCCGCAAGTATATATGAAGTGAATTCGGATTTTAATGGAATCGAGTTAATTGATTACAATGGCGATGCTCCTGAATTTGAATTTGAAAAAATAAAAATGTTCTATAACGAGACTGATCAAACATACATGTATATCGGTATAAATCATGGGAAATCAGGAGCTCTATGGGGATGTAATTTAAAATGTGCCCTTTACCTTGAAGATGGAGTAATACATTATGACGAGATTGCGGTTGAAGAATACCAGCCTAAAGACGATGACAGTGATGAACTTGTTTTTTCTTATACCGATAATTTTGGAAACGCAATTACCGAAGAGCAATTTGAAACTGCTGAAGATGAATTATATGAAAGCTATGACCAACAAGAGGTTTCTTTTGGAGTAATATATAATGAATACGAAAATGTATTTCAGGAACTACCAGATGATATTATGGCGCAGATTCTAAAGAAATCTTATGAAACTTTTTTGGGGCAAATTAGCTATGATGAGTTTAATGAAGTTGAGGAAAAAATTAGAACATCATAATTGCAATTATATATATCAATTATTGTGGAAAAAAAGTAAAGCTCTTAAGGCTTTGGTATTGTTGATAAGCATTATTATTGTTGTGGCTCCATTGTATTTAATTGATTTTTTTAATGTGATCTATTGATTAGTGATACGGAGGTTGTTTTAGATATGAAAATCCCATTTGAGTTGGTTGGGGGCATTATTATGCTCGACGTGTCTGTAAATGGCAAGGACGGTAAAATGGCGTTTGATACCGGTGCTATGCAGACGTGTCTTAACAAAAACCATTTTGATGATTTTGAGGGTGAGGCGAAAGAGGTTTCCAAGTTTGACGGAGAGGTAAAGTCTGAAACTACTGTGAAAGGCAAATGCGATATAAAGTGCCACGAGTGGAAGCTAGCAGAAACACCTATCATTCTTCTTGACATGAATTATGTTGAGAAGCCACTTAAGGGTGCAAAACCTGATCTTGCGTTCCTTGGAACCCTGGGTATTGATGTCATCAGGAGTCATACGGTACTTCTTGATTATGCAGCTTCACAATTGATATTTGATGAAGCAGGTTTGGAGAATGCTGAAGAATATGAGATGAATGCTGAAGTCTTACCTGTAATTAGTGTCAGTGTTGGAGAGGAAAAGTATAAGTTCGTTCTGGATACTGGTGCAAATACTTGTATGCTGGATGATTCATTTAGGCAGAAAAGCTTTACGGCTTTAAATGAGGCTGCAGGTGTAGTCCAGATTCCGAGTGTTTCTGCACTAGGCGGAGAGTATAGCAATATAATGGCGGTCATCACGAATATGGCTGCAATTAAGGCGAAGGTAGATGTGTCAGGCGTTATCGGATACCAAGTTCTGAAGGATTGTACCAGCTATTTTGATTTTGAGGCTGGAAAGATTTCAATATGCAGAAAATGAAATATGCTGGGATAATAGCCATTTTACTGGCAATAATTGTCCTGATTATAGGGATAATCACTCCAATAAGTATAATTATATGCCTTTTTATCTCAGCTATTACGGGTGGTTTTGGAATCTTTGTCGTACTAAAAAATAGGAATAGTTTGGTATAGCATATGAATTTTGAAGATAAAGATATGAGTGAAATTATTGAAAGTGATTTTGACGAGGCTGACAAGAAGAATTGGCTGGTCTGGGTATTAACCATTCTGTGCATTGCTATTGGTGCTGCTGTGCTTATTAAGTTCATTCCTGCCATTACCTCATCTGATGATGCTGTTACTGTGGATCCTGATGAGGATATTGTTGAACTTCCTGTTTACTATGTAGAAAACATGGATGGCCTCCATCTTGATGATACCGATTTTGACATAGCAAACTACTATTTTAGAAATGAGTATGAGTATAATCACTATTATATTGATGATGATAATGTACTTTGGGGTGTGGGTGATAACAGTGAAGGACAGCTTGGCATCGGGAATCGATCATCTTATGAAAGCACACCGCAGAAAATGGCGGAGAATGTTATCCATGTTGATGGTGCGGCCTTCTTTGTGATTTATCTTACTGAAAACGGTGAATTATACGGCACCGGGGCAAACCAAAACGGATTGATGGGACTTGAGAATCCATATGGAAAAGAATGGATTTACTATGATGATATAGTTGCAGCAACCCCTGTATTGCTTATGTCTGACGTTAAATATGCCAGAGCAAGCCAAAGCGGAATCGTTGCTCTCAAAAATGATGGTTCAGTCTGGTGGTGGGGACAAATTAGGACTACATCTGCGAAACATCCTGACGATACAATTGGTTGCAGCTACTCGGAACCTACAAAGATGCTTGATGATGCAATTTATGTTACCTGTGGAGCTTTCAGCATGGCTGCCATCAAAGAGGATGGTACATTATGGACCTGGGGAAACAACACCTTTGGAAGTTGTGGATATGACAGCAAGAATCAGGATTTTATAGAAGACCCGGTAAAGGTATTGGATGATGCGAAAATGGTTTGGATGGATGAAGTCAGATTTGAAAATGTTAAGCCAGATGCCGACAGTGCAAGTACCGAAGAAAATGATGATTACGACTATACATATGTTACCTTTGTTGAGAAAAAAGACGGATCATTATATGCATGTGGCAAGTATGTGGACGGCGAAGGAAGTAAGATCTGGGATTTCAAATTATACGGAGATATATTAAGAACTCCGGAAGAATATATGGATGATGGACTTCATAAGCCGGTAGAACTTGTGTATTCCGACAGATTTCAGAGGATACAGTTTAAAGAGAAAGAAACTATAAACAATTAAAGAATTCTGCCGATATAAAAGATAGCAATGGAGATGCGTGTCTTTTCAATGGATTGATAATCCTTGAAAGGACACGTTTTTTGTGTTCTATAGGGAGTTATGAAGGAGGCGATTTTCATAATGGGAATAGGTGCAGTGGCGACAGATTACTATTGTAATCAAAGCATTCATTACGGCGTGAATCATGTGTCTGAAGCAGAAACATCATTTGGTGATGAACTGACCGGGAGTGCAACATCTATATCACAGTCTTCAGCAAATGGTAAGCGAATTGGGATTACTACTGTTGGAGATCGCGGCTATATTGCCATGTATGCCGATTCATCCACTGAAGAAGATCCTGTGGTAAAAGTTGGAAAGTATGAAGTTCATGTAAACGATGTTGATCCTAATCATGCAACTAGAATGGAAATGTTTGCGCTTATGTCCTACATGGATGACAAGGGTCTTAGCAATAACCATGGAATCAGTTCTTTTACAAAAATGAAGGCCTATTCAAGCCAGGCAGAATATAATGGCTTTGTCAGTGGTATAGAAGATGATAATTTAGCATGGACAGAGAAGTTTGATTGGATTTCTATCTTAAATAATGCCAAAGAGACTTTTTTAAATATAACAGAAACATATAAACAGGCATTGGAGATAGATAAGATTGTGTTCTCATTAACTCAAAATAGGAGATAGATAATGAATGTTGCATTTAATCCGAGCATTAACTATGGAACTATGTATCGCCCTAACATTAACAAAACTATAAGAAAAATGGAAACGCCTACCAGTCTTCCACAAACTAGCTATTATAAGGACCCTATCCCAAGTGTATTCCACAGTAAGGAAGATTGTGGCGTAGGAGAGACATATCTTAACTGCGCTTTTTCTGGAAGCGAGGGCGATCCTAATAATTTGCCCTGCAATTTTTATAAACCTGCTGATTATAATGAAGATGATCCTGTATATATAGCAAGGGTTTATCCATGGGATGGTTCGGAATCTATAGTAAAAGAGATTCATCTTAAGGACGTGGATTTAACACATGCCAATGAGATTGAGACTTTTGCTTATGGGATATATTTAAAAGACAAAGGCGAGATTGCAAATCTTAATGATATTTTAACCGCTTACGATCATGCACATGATAACGCACTCTCAGACACCAAATCTAACCTCGACAAAGTGGATGTTATAAGTGCTATACGAGAATATATGGAAGCAGGACTTAAGCAGGGGTATTATAATCAGTATGTTGATTATTTGGCACTATTTAATGCTATAGAAAGAAACAGCCATTAACGTATATATACCGAAATACAACAAAAAGGATTTTCAAACTGAAATGGATTTCATGACCAGTGGAGGTTATGAAACATGCTTGCGATAAGTAGTTATAGTTCTTATTCAAGTTGTTACACAGGATATCTCAAATCTGTTAAATCCAGTGCAATTCCCGCGAAAGATGATACTAATATTACTGTTACTGATGAACCGGTATTACATAGATGCGATATGGGCACAGAACAGCATCAGAAGCTGCTTGGTGGTTTTATCTCCAGTCCGTTATTAGACATGGAATCTATCGTTGACATGGGAATTAACGATTGGCAGAACGAGCAGATGATAGGGAGCTACTGGCTTTCAATAGGTGGTAATATACATGGAATAAGTTCATATATAAGTCCGAATTCATCAGCAGAGGAGCCTGTTGTTGGTGTTTACGTGGATCCGTTCGATCAAGAAGATTCCTGCTATGTAGAGTACAGTATAAATGAAATTGATCCTTCAAAAGCATCTGTCCTTGAAATGTATGCGTTACTGTCATACAAAGATCATATTGATGGCAATGCGGCAGGTGTACAGAACATGGCAACATGGAAAATGAATAGCTTCCAAGAGGCTTATGACTATAGAGTAGTGTCTACAAACTATGCAGATATAAAAGAATGTTTGAATACAAAATGTAATTGGATAGATCTAAACGATGCTGCAAAAGATAGTCTGAAAGATATTGACATGTTGGAATCGGAAAAAGCAACTGAACTTCGGTGGCATGAAGTCTTTAATGATTATCTGATCAAGATATATGATCGTATCAAAGAGGAACAAGATGAAAGAATAGAAATGCTTTTTGAAGGCGAGGTTAATACGGCGTGATATTTTTCATCATTCTTTCCATTCATTTCTTCTGGTGGCAGCAATCTTCTGATTTCAGATGCTTTTCTGGGGATTATTATGAGCATATATAAATATAAAGATGCTTATTCGCAGCATGTGGACATAGGTATCCGCGGAAAGATAAAGCTTGGAAATATTGAGATTATGAAGAATTAAAGAATGGGAAAATGATTTGCTTTATGCTTTCATCCGCTATTTTCCCCTTCGGGAACTTTTCGGGAAAAACTGGTACGAAATCGGGAAAAAGTGGGAAGCTTATAGGGTTTTTTTATCAAAATTACTGTGTTATATTTACAATGGACAAAGCGATAGGGAAAAACAAAAACACTTCCCCAGCCGCCGAGTCCATTTCTTTTGCAAAAGAATAACGGTGAATGAAGCGTCAGCTTGTGACTGTGAAATGCAGTTGCAGGTTTGGCGCTTTTCTTTTGCCCAAAATCAGACAGCCAGCGGATGACGATCCAAGGCATACTACAACAAAAGAAAGGATAACACATTTATGGATTATGAGAATTTCAAAGAGAGGTTCGTGGAGGACCTGAAGGATAAGCTTTACGAGAAAGGCATTGAGGCAGATGTTTCAGTAAACACTGTGAACAAGCTGAACGACAGCTACGAGGCAGTGACGATCAAGCCGGTTGATGATCAGGTCGGTGTGAACATCTCACTTAATAAGTGCTACGGGGCATATGAAGATGGAACTGACTACAACGAGGTTGTTGATAAGACATCGCAGCTTGTTGCAGACAGTCTTGAGAATAAGCCTGAGGTCGATATGGCAACACTTACTGATTATGACAAGATGAAGGACAAGCTTGTGATGGAGGTTGTTTCAGCTGAGACCAACAAGGATCTGCTTGAGACAGTTCCTCATAAGGACATCGAGGACATGGCTGTGGTTTACAGATTTGTTCTTAGCTCTGATGCAGAGGGCAGGGCATCAATCCTTGCTACTAATCAGATGGTTGAGAACTTCGGAATCACAGCAGAGCAGCTTCACGCAGATGCGTTGGAGAATGCACCTCGCATCAAGCCTGCTGAGATTAAGGGAATGGGCGAAGTTCTTGCCGAGATGATGGGAATTGAGCAGGCTGAAATGATGGGGCTTTATCCTGTAAGACCTGAAGATGAGCAGATCTTCGTTGCTTCTGTACCTGATAAAGTACATGGTGCCGGAGTTCTTGCTTATCAGGACTTCATGGATCAGGCTGCTGAAAGAGCTGGCGGAGATTTCTATATTTTACCTTCAAGCATTCATGAGATCCTTATCGTTCCGGACAACGGAAAGATGGGACTTCCCGAGCTTGAAAACATGGTAAAGGAAGTCAATGCCACTCAGGTTTCTCCTCAGGATAAGCTCACTGATAACGTATATCACTACGATTCACAGGCTAAGATCTTTGAGCTTGGCGAGAAGTTTGTGGAGCGTCAGTCAGAGCGTGATGAGGGTGATATCGATAAGGAGGACAAGGGCTCTGTTCTTGGGGAGCTTAAAGCCAAGAAGGAAGAGGTTTCCAAGGCTCCTAAGAAAGAGGCTGCAGAGAAGGCAGCCAAAGCCAAAGGCGGCGAAGCACTCTGATCGCCCTGCTCATGGTATTGTTACAACTCAAATAGTTAGCTGATGGGCTATAAAGCGTCAGGCTGAGAGTATAACTCCGGTTTGGCGCTTTTTTGATGCCCTGGAAAGGATAATGAGATGTCAAAAACAATCGTAGATAGAACTTCAGGAATTACCAAAACAGTCACAAGATCAGTGATTGGTCAGAAGGAGCCACTTGCTCATCCTAAGAACTGTAGCCATGAGTGTCCGTATGGATATGGCAGAGCATTTTGCTGGCCCTGCATGGCAAAGATTATGAATGAGCACAGAGCAAACAGAAAAGTGCAGGAAGCGTGAAAACATGATGTTTGACTACTTTTATAAGGAGCAGTCAGAGAGCTATACCTTTTACAAGATTCCCAAAGTTCTTTTTACAGAGGAACCTTTTCAGAAGATGTCTACTGATGCCAGGGTGCTGTATGGACTGCTTCTTGAAAGAACAAGTCTGTCCAGAGAAAATGGCTGGTTTGATGAGAATGGCAGGATCTTTGTCTATTACACAATTAAGGCTGTGAAGGCTTCAATGGGCTGCGCAAACGACAAGGCGGTTGGTCTGTTAAAAGAGTTGGAGAGGATCGGCCTTATTGAAAAAAGGAAGCAGGGACTTTGTAAGCCGACCATCATCTATGTAAAAGACTTTATGGGATTCCGGAAAACGGAACGCAGGAATTCCGATAATCAGAACTCCGGTGTTCCGAAAATCAGAATTCTGGACGACCGAAAAGCGGAATCTAATAATACTGAGAATAATAATACTGATTTTAATAAAACTAATCTTATCTTATCAGGATTAGATGTGGATAAGGATGAGAGATCAGTTTATCACGACATTCTTATGGAGCAGTTATCGATGGACATTCTGTATGAGCGTTACCCTTTTGACAGGGATACGCTTGATGCAATTCTGGACATGATGCTGGATATTATCTGTTCTAAGAAAAAAGACATCCTTATTGCAGGTGATAGAAGACCTTTAAATGTTGTGAAGTCTCAGTTTCTGAAGCTCAATTCAACGCATATTGAGTACGTCATGGATTGTATGAAGGATAACCCTGTAAAGGTACGGAACATCAAGCAGTATCTGCTGGCAACACTCTACAATGCACCACTTACTATAAACAGCTATTACCAGGCCATGGTCAACAACGATATGGCTGAAGGAAGAATTTAGGAGGAAAACACAATGGGAAAGAAATTCTCAATAAACTTAGATCCAATAAAGGACGGATTTGTAGGAACAATAGAAAAGGCAGAAAGCACTGCTGGAAGATATGCGGTCATTGGAACCAATTATGATCACAGGTTTATTTCTGAAAAGCAGTTCAACGCTTATACAGATGAGTTGTCAAAGAAGGACACTTTGGGACTTCTGATGACAGGCAGCTTCATGGTTTTCTATGACACAACAAAGCTGATTGAGATCGATGGTGAAAGCTATTTCGTAGGAAGCGTGCTTGTAGTGGAACCGGCAGGTGAGGATGAAGTTCCTCATGCATATTCTTGGATGGATGATAGTGATATTGAGGAAGCAAAAGAGGATCTTTCAGACTATCTGACAGAACTGATCATTGATGGTGAGCGCTATGACGCTCTGCATGTGGATTAAGGAGGCAAAAGATGAGCAGAACAATACCGAGAGCATTTGTTACAGCGGCATGGAGCAAAAACCGCGTGGATGCAGAGGACCAGGCGAGGAAATATTGCAGTGAACTTGTAAAGGCCGGATACTTACCACTTTGTCCGGTACTGGCTTTTAGCGGAATCATCAGCGAGGATGACCCGGACGGAGAAAAGAAGCGCAGGGAGATGTCGGAGGATCTCTTAAGACGAGCAAGATTTCTCGTAGTCTGTGGAAAGAAGATCAATGATGATGTCAGGGCAGATATTTCCGTTGCTAAGCGTTCCAAAGTAATACCCACAACGCTGGAAGGCGTTCTGGAATGCGGTGAATAAGGCTTCCATGCTGGCAGAAAGGAAGTGATTATTTGCAGGAAGAGGTATCTAAAAAGACGGTTCAATTCGCAGTGAATGGAACCAAACTGACAGCAAAGTTTCTCTGGAAAGCTCTTGTAGCTTTTAAGAGACATCACGATAAGAAAAAAGTCGAAAGAGAAGTAAAAAAGAATACTCCCAAAAGAGGCAAACAAACTGTAAAGCAGCTCGTAGGTCAGGGACAGGGTGTTTCTGCTATGGAAATAGGAGACTCCGGAATCAGTGATTTCAAGCGCATTGCCAACAAGTACGGTGTGGATTTTGCAATAACGAAAGATAAGACTGTTGATCCGCCAAAATACACTGTGTTTTTCAAGGCAAAGGATGCAGATGCTATCACTGCTGTATTGAAAGAATATGCTGCAAAGCAGACAAAACGTAAGAAATCGCAGCAGAAGGAACGTCCCAGCATCCTGCAGAAACTCAAGAAGTTCAAGGAGCTTGTGGCGAAAACAGCTCGTCAGCCCAAGGAGCGCAGGAAGGAGCAGGAGAGATGAAAAAGAAATATAAAAAGCTCTTTATCCTGAATATTCCTTATGTGTTTGTGGGACTGGTAGGAACCAATGTTGGCGAAGCAATCCGCATAGCATCAGGAACCACTTCTTCAGAGAAGCTGCAGAGCATAGTTATGGATGGCACTTTCGGAACAGCTTTTTCTAATCCGATGCCAAGCTTTAATCCAAGAGATCTGCTTGTGGGGCTGGCTATCGGAGCAGGGCTGAGGCTTGCTGTTTATATCAAAAGTAAGAATGCCAAAAACTTTCGCCATAACATTGAATACGGCTCCGCCAGGTGGGGAAAAAGAGAAGACATAGAGCCTTATATGGATCCTGTCTTTGAGAACAATGTCATCCTCTCCCAGACTGAGCGTATTACTATGAATAGCAGACCTGCGAATCCCAAGTATGCAAGAAATAAGAATCTTCTTGTAGTAGGTGGTTCCGGCTCAGGTAAGACCAGGTTTGTAATGAAACCTAATATCTTACAGATGCATTCAAGCTATGTTGTAACTGATCCCAAGGGCACAGTTGTAAATGAGGTTGGAAATGCGCTTGCAAAAAATGGGTATGTGATGAAAATCTTCAATACCATCAACTTCAAGAAATCAATGCATTACAATCCATTTGCCTATGTGCATGATGAGAAGGATATCCTGAAGCTTGTCACTACGCTGATAGCAAATACAAAAGGCGAAGGTAAATCAGGTGACGAATTTTGGGAAAAGGCTGAAAGACTCTTATATTCAGCTCTTATCGGTTACATCCATTATGAAGCTCCTGAAGAGGAACAGAACTTTACTACTCTTTTGGAAATGCTTAATGCAATGGAAGTCAGGGAGGATGATGAGGAATTTAAAAATCCGGTTGACCTGATGTTTGAAGAGCTGGAGGAAAGAGATCCTGAGCACTTTGCGGTTAGGCAGTATAAAAAGTACAAATTAGCAGCCGGAAAGACTGCAAAATCAATACTTGTAAGCTGCGGAGCTAGACTTGCTCCCTTTGATATAAAGGAGCTTCGTGAAATCACAGCTTATGATGAACTTGAGCTGGATACCCTTGGAGATAGGAAAACTGCACTGTTTCTGATCATGTCAGATACAGATGCTACCTTTAATTTCCTTATATCCATGGTATATACCCAGCTCTTTAATCTGCTCTGTGAAAAGGCAGATGACGTATATGGCGGCAGGCTTCCGGTACATGTAAGGTGCCTTATAGATGAGGCAGCCAATATCGGACAGATACCTAATCTGGAAAAACTCATGGCAACAATACGAAGCCGCGAGATTTCTGCTGCTCTTGTACTACAGGCAAAGTCGCAGCTAAAGGCGATTTACAAGGATAACGCTGACACCATCATAGGCAACTGTGATAGTCAGATCTTCCTTGGAGGCTCTGAACAGACAACCCTTAAGGACCTCAATACCACACTCGGTAAAGAGACCATAGACATGTATAACACAGGAGAGTCCAGGGGAACCTCACAGAGCTTTAATACCAACTATCAGAAGCTGGGACATGATCTTATGAGCATCGATGAACTGGCGGTCATGGACGGAAGCAAATGTATTGTGCAGGTCCGTGGTGTAAGACCATTTTTGTCAGACAAATATGATCTGACTCAACATCCCAAGTATCCGCTCACTGCGGATGCAGACAAAAGGAACTGGTTCGATATCGAGAAGTTCCTTGATCACAACTTAATATTGAAACCCGATGACGAATATGAAGTCATCGACCTAAACGAAGAAGAGTAAAGCCCGCTGAGGTGTCAATAAAAGGCATCTGAGTCAGGGCTTTTTCTTATGCCCGAAAATCGGGCAGATACGGCCGTATTCACAAAGCTCAGTCGACGGGGCTTTGGATCGTAACTAATAAACCACAGATTTCAAACAAAAGAAAGGAGAACCGAAATTATGGGGACTGCAATTATAAAAATGAGAGAGAAAGGGACAAATACAGTCCCCGATAAATTTCGGAAACACATTATGGCATTTTTTCAGAGTTCAATCACAGCACTTCAGACAGTAGTAGTTGCCCTTGGCGCAGGCCTTGGAGTATGGGGAGGCATCAACCTTCTTGAGGGTTATGGCAATGACAATCCCGGCGCGAAGAGCCAGGGAATGAAGCAGCTCATGGCCGGAGGTGGAGTTGCCCTCATTGGAACCACACTTGTTCCTCTTCTTGCAGGTCTTTTTTGATCTGCCGGAGGGGAGGAATCGGAAGAAGCATGTCTCATTGACATAAGGACGCGCAGGTAGTATTATAATGATAGGTGGGATATCCCACCTATCATATATGGAGGTGGACCTTATGGAAGCTATCAAAGATTATACGGTACACATTGACAGCAAAAAGAGAATCACCCTCAGAGGTGCATTGTATCAATACTATAATGTAAAAGAATACGAAAATGGTTGCATAATGCTTGAACCGCGTGAACTAACTGTTCCTGATGGCATCTCGGCAAATACTTTAAAAGATATGGATAGAGCAATAGAGAATTTCAAGATGGGAGATGTTTCACCCGCTATTGATCTGTCTGATTTTTAGGGGGAATTGCCTGGATGGGATATGCGATTAGGATGGGAATTCCTGAAATGGAGGAATTATGGAATTCTCTTCAGACTCAGTACCGAGATGGTACTATCAGTAAAAAAGACGAGGAGCTTTATAAAAAATGGGGTAATGCTTTGAAGAAGTTATCCCTTGATCCGATGTACCCGAGCTTAAAATCTCATGAAATAACTGAATTGTCCAGACGATATGGTATGAAAGTCTGGCAGTCATATCTTGAGAATAAAAAGAGCGGGGCGCGTCGCATGTACTGGGTATATGGACCAGATCAGCAGGAGATAACAATAATCGGTTTGGAACCACATCCTGAAGATGCAAAAAATGGTGCATATGACAGGATAAAGCTGTCGGATTTATAACAACTTAATATTGATGTAGTGCAGGACCATTCAACAAAGGATGGTCCTTTTTTAATGCAAAAAAGTAGGAGGTAACAAGTGGACAGCATAATTGAGGCGATAGAGGACTGGTTTAGAGGTCTGCTTGTTTCAGGCATTATGAGCAACATTACAAATACATTCTCCGCACTGAACAATCAGGTAGGTGAAATTGCATCAGAAGTCGGAAGAACACCGGCAAGCTTTTCACCCACAATTTTCAACATGATTAAAAATCTTGCAGAGAATGTGATCATGCCGATTGCAGGAATATTGCTCACCTTTATTGCCTGTTATGAGCTGATCCAGCTGGTTATAGGCCATAATAACCTGGCCAATTTTGAAACCTGGATCTTCTGGAAATGGATTTTCAAAACCTTCTTAGCAGTGACACTTATAACAAATACGATGAATATCTCGATGGCAGTCTTCGATGTTGCACAGCATGTGGTAAACAATGCAGGCGGCATAATAGCAGGCTCCACAGCTATAGATGACAGTGCACTGGCCACAATGGAAAGCACTTTGGAGACCTTGGAAATAGGTCAGTTATTATCCATATATCTTCAGTCATTCGTGGTACAGTTTTTGATCTATATCCTGTCAGCCCTGATATTTGTCATAGTCTACGCAAGAATGATTGAGATCTATCTCATGGTAAGTCTTGCACCTATCCCATTTGCAACCTTTGGAAACAGGGAGCAGTCACAGATAGGGCAGAACTATTTAAGGTCACTCTTTGCTTTGGGATTCCAGGGATTCTTGATCATGGTATGTGTTGGAATATATGCGGTTCTTATTCAGACCGTAACCTTCTCAACAGATATCATTGGCTCTCTATGGGGAGTCATGGGCTACACGATACTTTTGGCATTCACGCTCTTTAAGACGGGAGCAGTAGCCAAGTCAATTCTCCATGCACACTGATAGGGAACAAATGAAGGAGAAATAAAGAGAAAAGTTCCCTAAAACAAAAGAAAGGATTTTTGGTAACAAACATGGCAGCATCATATATCTCAGTGCCTCGTGATCTTACGAAGGTCAAAAGTAAGGTGATGTTCAATATGACAAAAAGACAGCTGATCTGTTTCAGCGTTGCAGCACTGTTCGGAGTGCCGACCTTTTTCCTGATAAAAAGGGTCGCATCCCCAACTACAGCAGCTATGGGAATGATGGTGATAATGATGCCGTTTTTCTTCCTGGCTATGTATGAAAAGAATGGTCAGTATCTTGAGGTCATCTTAGGACATCTCATAGAGGCAACATTCATCAGGCCAAAGCAAAGGCCTTATACGACAGACAATAACTATTCAGCTCTTGAAAGATATGTAAACGCACAGAAGGAGGTTGATAAGATTGTTCAAATTTCTTTCGAAAGAGAAGAAAAGAAATCTCGTCATGCCAAAGCATCTGACTAAAGCTGAGAAAAAGCAGGTCAGAGAGATCATGAAGAAAGCACAGAAAAATGACGGGGTTCCCAAAACTGCCCAGCAGTCCATTCCGTTCGATAGGATGTTTCAGGATGGAATCTGCAGGATAGGACAGGATTATTACACTAAGACAATACAGTTTCAGGATATCAACTATCAGCTGGCACTGCAGGAAGATAAGACAGAGATTTTTGAGGAGTGGTGTTCATTCCTTAATTTCTTTGACAGCTCAGTTCACTTTGAGCTTTCCTTCATGAACATGGCTACTGATATAGATGATTTCAGATCCAGCATTGCTATTCCCCATCAGAACGATAGCTTCAACAGCGTAAGGGATGAGTATAGTTCAATGCTCTTTCATCAGATGGAGGCCGGTAATAATGGACTTACCAAGACGAAGTTCCTTACTTTTGGTATCCATGCTGATTCTATGAAGTCAGCTAAGCCAAGGATAATCCACATTGAAACGGATATCCTCAATAACTTCAAGAGACTTGGAGCACAGGCAAAAGTCCTTAATGGGAAAGAAAGACTTGCTCTTATGCATCAGCAGTTCCACATGGGCGATATGGAGAAGTTCATTTTTGACTGGAAGTACCTGACAAAGACAGGACTTACTGTCAAAGACTTTATAGCTCCAAGCTGCTTTGCATTTCCTAATGGCAGGAGATTTCAGATGGGAAGCCTGTATGGAGCAATGAGTTTTTTATCCATTGATGCATCTGATATCAACGACAGGATGCTGGCAGATTTCCTCAATATGGAATCCAGCATGATCGTTACAATGCATATCCATTCGGTGGATCAGCATGAGGCGATAAAAACTGTAAAGCACACAATCACGGAGCTTGACAGAAGTAAGATTGAGGAACAGAAAAAGGCAGTAAGAGCAGGTTATGATATGGACATCATTCCTTCAGACCTTGCTACTTTCGGTAAGGATGCAAAGGATCTTCTGAAGGAATTACAGAGCCAGAACGAGAGAATGTTCCTTTTGACTTTTCTTGTCATGAATACCGGAAGAACAGAGCAGGAGCTTGAAAACAATGTTTTCCAGGCTAAATCGATTGCTCAGAAGCACAACTGTAATCTGATAAGACTTGATTTCCAGCAGGAACAGGGACTTATGAGTTCACTTCCTCTGGCACAGAACCTTGTGGAGATTGAGCGTGGCATGACTACGAGCAGCACAGCAATTTTCGTGCCTTTCACCACACAGGAGCTGTTTCAGGCAGGAGACGAAAGTTTGTATTACGGACTAAACGCTCTGTCCAATAACCTTATCATGGTGGACAGAAAGCTCCTTAAGAATCCCAACGGACTTATCCTTGGTACTCCTGGTTCCGGTAAATCTTTTGCTGCAAAGAGGGAGATAGCAAATGCATTCCTAGTGACGGATGACGATATAATAATCTCAGATCCCGAAGCGGAATATTCCGCGCTGGTAGAGCGTTTCGGAGGTCAGGTTATTAAGATCAGTACAACGTCTACCCAGTATATCAATCCCATGGACATCAACAATAATTACTCCGATGACGATGATCCGGTCACTCTGAAAGCAGAGTTCCTTTTATCGCTCTGTGAGCTTATTGTCGGTGGAAAAGAAGGGCTGCTTCCTGTAGAGAAAACTGTAATAGACAGATGTATTCATAAGGTTTACAGACATTACTACGAGAATCCTGTACCTGAGAATATGCCTATCTTAGAAGATCTTTATAACGAGCTTCTTAAGCAGGATGAAACAGAGGCAAGACATGTTGCAACGGCTCTTGAGATTTATGTAAAGGGGTCTCTCAACATCTTTAATCACAGGACCAATGTTGATATCACCAACAGGATTGTCTGCTATGATATCAAAGAACTTGGTAAGCAGCTTAAGAAGATCGGGATGCTCATAGTGCAGGACCAGGTCTGGGGCAGGGTCTCCGCCAACAGGGAAGAGGGTAGATCCACAAGATATTATCTTGATGAGATGCACCTTCTTTTGAAGGAAGACCAGACAGCTGCCTACACAGTAGAAATCTGGAAGAGATTTCGTAAGTGGGGCGGCATTCCGACAGGTATCACGCAGAACGTGAAGGACCTGCTTGCTTCAAGAGAAGTAGAGAATATCTTTGAAAACTCAGATTTCATTTATATGCTAAATCAGGCTGTAGGCGACAGACAGATCCTCGCCAAGCAGCTCAATATAAGTCCACATCAGCTCTCTTATGTAACACACTCAGGAGCCGGTGAAGGGCTTATTTTTTATGGCAACGTAATTCTTCCGTTTGTAGATAGATTCCCTACGGATATTGAACTTTACCGTATCATGACGACGAAACTGTCTGAGGTTGTGGGAGCTAAGGAAGAGAATAAAGTAAAGTGAAAGGATGTGTATAAATGAATGAAGAGATTTACACAAGAGATACGCGCAGATCCGGTAAAAAGACAGATTCGGAGAAAAACACAAAGAAGGCTCATGCAGGGAAGCTAAAGAACGAAGCTTCCCGTGCTGAGTATGCCCGGAAAAAGCTTCGTGTTGGAAAAGCTGATATCACCATGACAAAAGAAGAGAAGGAGGAGCTTAAGAGACTTCGAAGGCAGGGCAGAAAAAAGATATATGCAGATGCAGCTGTTTCAAGAAGCATTCATAGTGAGATCAGTAATCAGAATGAAGATAACAATGTAGGTGTTGATGCAGTAAATGCCGGTACAGAAGTAGCAGAGAATATCAGTTATGGAGTAAGGAGCAGGCTGACAGATTCCAAAACGGAAAAAGAATATCTGACGAAGCTAAAGGAAAACAGTACAAAAACTGAGAACGGTTATAGCAAAAAGATCCACAGCAGAACCGGTAAGGAAGAGGTAAGGAGGACTTCCAAGGAAGCACAGAAGAATCTGATGCGAAAAGAGATCCAGAGACATGCGCATGAAGTGCAGGCAAAAGAGAGCGCCAATGCTTTCGGAAGCATTACAAAGCGTTTTACGGATAAAGCTGAGGATATCGCAGGAAGGCTCGCGGAAATGATAAAAGAGTTTGCTGAAAACCATCCGCTGGGACTCCTGATTGCTGTGGTTGTTCTCATAGTTATTCTGGTGCTTTCCGGTACACTCAGTTCCTGTTCCATGATGGCAGGAGGTAGTAATGAGCTGGTTGTTGGAACGAGCTATACAGCAGATGAATCGGATATAGTCGCTGCGGAAGCTGATTACCAGGAGCTTGAAGCTGATCTTCAGGACCAGATAGACAATATCGAAACCGACTATCCTGATTATGACGAGTACAACTACGACCTGACTGAAATCGGTCATGATCCTTTTGAACTGGCAGCTCTTTTAACAGTTCTATATGAGGATTATACGGAAGATGAAGTTCAGGAAATGCTTCAGACAATCTTTGAGTATCAGTACACGTTGGAGATTGAAGAAGAGGTTGAACAAAGACCGGTTATTGATGAGGAAACCGGCGAAGAGACTGGCGACACATACGATTATTATATTCTTAATGTCACGTTGACCAATGAAGGAATACAGGCTGCTGTTGACGCACTGGACCTTACTGTTGATCAGATAAAGCGCTATGAAGTAATTGTAGAGCTTAAGGGTAATAAGCCTGATGTGTTCGGAGATGCACCATATCTTAATCCCGGTACTCCGAATCCTTATGAAGAATATGCAGTCCCTGGAGAATATCTTACAGATGCCCAGTTCGCCAGGTTGCTTGCTGAGGCTGAAAGGTATCTTGATTATCCTTACGTCTGGGGAGGAAGTAATCCTTCCACAAGCTTTGACTGTTCTGGATATGTCAGCTGGGTAATCAATCACTGTGGTAACGGATGGAACTACGGAAGACTTACTGCTAATGGTTGGAAGAATGCCACAGCAAGGGTAAGAGAGTCTGATGTAAAACCGGGAGATCTTATCTTTTTCCAGGGAACCTATAACACAGTTGGCGCCAGTCATGTAGGAATTGTGGTAGATCCGGTAAACAAAATTATGATTCATTGTGGTTCGCCAATAAAGTATGCAAGCTATGATACACGTTATTGGAGAGTTCATTTTTACTGCTACGGCAGAATCAGATAGGAGGCAAATATGTATGAGAGGTTAGATAAGCTCCGTGCAGAAGTGGAGCGCTGCAAAAGAAAAGTTGAAGATGACAGGGTAAGGCTTAAAGCTGCCGAACAGAAATTGCAGGAAGCGGAGAATTCACAGATCCTTGCAGATGTTGGTGCGCTTAACTTATCACCTGAACAGTTGGCAGATTTCCTTAAGCTAGTTGCAAACGGTCAGGTTGGAAGTGCAGGTACTGTAAGTACCGTTACAGCTGTAAACAAAGAAACTGAAGTTGAGACAAAAGATGATGATGATTACGATTTGGAGGGCTTAGACGATGAAGAAAACTAAACTGAATATCAGAGGAAAGATACTTGGAGCTGTGGCATTTGCTGCGGCTCTTTTTATTGGAGCGATGCCTATAACAGCATTTGCTGGAGGACATGAGTGTACTTGCGAAACGAAGTGTACAGAGGATTGCATTGATCCTGACTGCGAACTTTGCAAGATAGATTACACCTTATGCTGCGGCGAAGATCCGGAAGAGGCAGAGCCTGAGGAAAAACCGGAAGAGAAGTGGGGACCGCTCACGCCTGATGGAAACATGACTCTTGTGGATGATTATGGAAGTATTGAAGCCGGTGGCAAGCAGTTTATCACTGTTGTAACGAAGTCCGGCAATTACTTTTATATCATCATAGACCGTGATGATCAGGGACAGGAAACAGTCCACTTCCTGAATATGGTTGATGAATCAGATCTGTTATCGCTTATGGATGAGGATCAGGTTAAAGAATATATGGCGTCAAAGGGGATGACTGAAGAGGAGCCTGCTCCTGTAGTAGAGGAGCCAAAGGAAGAACCTGAACCTGCTCCGGAACCCGTAGAGCCTGAACCGGAAAAGAAGAATCCTGCCAGCGTCCTGGCGCTTGTGCTTCTTCTTGGAATTGGTGGTGCAGGAGGATATATGTATCTGACCAGGGCTAAGTCCAAAAAGGCAGATCAGGTGATAGAGGATCCTGATGCTGATTACGATGAGAACGAGGATGATTATCTGAACTCACTCCCCGGGGATGAAGAAGATTTCGAACCGCAGATAGATACAGAGGATGTTATCCCTGTCGAGGATCCAGCTGATACTTCGGAAGAGGAGGATGTGTAATGGGGAGAAAATCACGTTACAGCGAATATGCAAAAGGAGTGTATGGAGAGCAGGGCGATGTCCCTGCTCTTTCCATTAAGGAGAAGCTTTCCCAGATGAGAGAGAAGGCAAAAGAAATAAACAAGAAACCTGAAAAGAAGGAGGAAAAGTAATATGGCTTTTGACAAAAATAATTTTGATCCCAAAGCTGCAGCAGAGGCTCGTAAGAAGGAAATGGATGAGATCACAGTGAAGCTTGAAAAGGGAGTAAAGGACATTTTTACTACTGACAGTTACAAGGATTATCTGAACTTCTGCGCTAAGCTTCCCAGGTATTCAGTAAATAATCAGATCCTTATCATGATGCAGAAGCCTGAGGCTACTATGTGCCAGTCCTTTAGTGGCTGGAAAGAAATGAATCGTCATGTATTAAAGGGAGAAAAAGGAATCAGAATCCTTGCACCTGCGCCTTACAAGATGGAACGTGAGCAGGACAAGCTGGACGGAAGCGGTAAACCGATTCTCGATAAGGACGGAGAGCCTGTAAAAGAAAAAGTTGAAGTTACCATAAATGCCTTTAAGCCTGTCAGTACCTTTGATGTGAGTCAGACAGACGGTGATCCCATTCCGACGATTGGAGTAGCGGAGCTTACTGGAACTGTGGATGGATATAAGACACTTTTGGATGCACTTAAGGATGTTATTCCTGTTCCGATCACATTCGAGAATATCGAGTCAGGTGCAAAAGGGTATTTCCATGTTGAAGACAACCGCATCGCTGTTCAGGAAGGAATGAGTGAAGCACAGACAGTGAAGACAATTCTTCATGAAGCTGCACATCAGGCACTTCATTCCAAAGAGGCACAGGATGCTTCTTCAGAACAGAAATCCAAAAATCAGAAAGAGACCGAAGCTGAGTCAGTGGCATATATCGTGTGTCAGCACTATGGCATCGATACTTCTGATTATTCTTTTGGATATGTAGCAAGCTGGTCTGAGGGCAAAGAAGTGCCTGAGCTTAAGGCCTCACTTGATACAATCCGTAAAACTGCATCTGACCTAATCGTGAAAATCGATGAAAAGGTCCAGGCGATAGCACAGGTTCAGGACATGGATAAGTTTATGGAAGCGCATGGTGATGAGCTCCCTTTCGATGATCCGGAGGCTGATCAGCCAACAGGCTTTATCAAGATCACACCTCCGGTAGATTTCGGAGAGTATCAGCAGGACAGAAAAATCACTGTTACAGCTGAAACCAAAGTTCAATCCAAAGAAAAAGCTGATGAAACCAAAGAAAAAACCAGTGAACCCAAAGCTGATAAAAAGCAGAAAGCAAAAAAGATTTCCGTGAAAGAAAAGCTTTCTGCAGAAAAAGCAAAGGTGTCAAATAATAAGAAACCAAAGACAGAGCCGAAGAAAGATCTTCAGGCTGCTATGTGACAGGAGGTGATCATGGCAAGCAGAGATTCATGTATCCGGGCTTTGGCAAAAAAGCTCGGTAAGGAATATCGGGTGACCGTCATAGATTTTGAGCATGTGGTATATAGAGATTTTGGCAATGGTTACAATGTTGAAATCAGCGGAATGTATACCACAAGCAAAAAGAAAAAGGCCACCCTTTACCTTTGGGACGGAGAAACAATTGGAGCGCGTGTTGTGAAAATTGTATCGGACGTCGCACAGGATGACATCGGAAAAGAAGTAGAAAAAATGTATGAGTATTCAAAATCCCTGATTGAGAAAGGGAACAACAATAAGGAGGAGAACGAATGAGTAAGAGAACAGTATTAAAAGTAATAGCAGGTGTAGGTGTTGTAGGAGTTGTGGCAGCTATAGTCCACAGAAGTAACAGGAAGGTTCGTTATGCGGATCTTGCAGTTAGAGAGGCTGCACAACTGGTTGAAGAAGCAGCCAAGACTGTCGATGAAGCGATAGATCTGATCGAGGATTATCGTGATGAAGCCTTCGATTGTGATTTCCTGGAGGAAGACTTCGAGAACGACAGCGAGGATGAGGAGTTTGAAAACGCTGACTCACCATGCGGTTGCCCTTATGAGGACAGATGCTGTATTTATGCAGAGCGTCTTGAGAAGAGTTATGAAAAGGAGGGTGCCCGTGCTTAATCTTGTGATCGCTGAAAAGCCTTCTGTGGCTCAGTCGATTGCAAAGGTCCTTGGATGCACCGGCAGGCAGGATGGATACCTGGAAGGAAACGGTTATCTTGTCAGCTGGTGCGTTGGGCACCTTATAGAGCTTGCAGAGCCGGAAGGATATGATAGCAAATATGAAAAATGGAAAAAGGAAGATCTTCCTATAATTCCTTTGGAGTTTAAGTATCAGGTATCTGCATCTACCAAGAAACAGTTTCAGACTCTGAGAGAACTTATGAATCGTAGTGACGTAACTGCTGTTACAAATGCCTGTGATGCAGGTCGCGAGGGAGAGCTTATTTTCAGACTTGTTTATGACAATGCTGGCTGTAAAAAGCCAATGAAGCGTCTTTGGATTTCGTCCATGGAAGATGAAGCAATAAGAGAGGGATTTAAAAACCTTGAAGATGGAAAAGCTTATGACAAGCTTTATGAAGCTGCTCTTTGCAGAGAGCGTGCTGACTGGCTTGTTGGAATCAATGCCACAAGATTTTTTACCTGTTCTTATGGACAGACTTTGAATGTGGGCCGTGTCATGACTCCGACACTTGCACTTGCTGTAGAGCGTGAAGCCAAGATCAGGGCATTTAAGCCGGAGGATTTTTATCAGGTGCAGATCGAAACGCTTGATGGGAAGCTTACCTTTAAGGGCGAGAGGCTATCAGATAAAAATGAGGCTGAGGCTATTGCAGATAGCTGTAAGACTGAGGGCAAGGTGGTAGTAACAAAAGCAGAAACGAAGGAAAAGTTGGAAAACGCCCCTTTGCTCTATGACATTACTTCACTACAAAGGGATGCCAACAAAAAGCTTGGCTACACTGCTCAGCAGACTTTGGACTATGCTCAGAGCCTGTATGAAAAGAAACTTCTCACCTATCCGCGAACTGACAGCAGGTTTCTTACAGATGACATGGGTGATAAAGCTGCAGAAATTTTCAAGATTATACAAGATGCTATTCCGGAAATATGTGCATCTCTCACATGTGATTGCAAGAAGATTCTGAATAGCAAAAAAGTATCTGACCACCACGCTATCATCCCAACAGAAGTAATGGAGACTACAAAGTTAGAAGAACTTCCGGAGGGTGAAAAGAAAATATTGCAGCTTGTGGCAGTAAGATTCATGGAAAGTATAGCAGAGCCTGCGAAGTACAACATTACTGAAGGAGAAGTTTCATGCCTGGGTAAGTTTTACTCCTATAAGTGTAAACACTTTGCAGAGCTTGGCTGGAGAAATGTGGACAGGATATTTGAATCGGAAGTGGATATTGACGAAGGTGAGGATTGGTTTGCATTTAGCCCGGGGGAAGAAATCACTATCACAGGAACTTCTGTGAAATCGGGAAAGACCACACCGCCCAAATCCTATACAGAGGACACACTGCTATCTGCCATGGAAAAAGCCGGTGAAGAAGACATCCCAGATGAAGCTGAGAGGAAAGGCCTTGGCACTCCTGCTACAAGAGCAGGGGTTATAGAAAAGCTCGTTCGTATAGGATTCTTGGAGAGGCGCGGTGATAAGAAAACAAAATATCTTGTTCCCACGCACAAGGGCGAGACGCTTATTACAGTAATTCCGCAGTCCATACAATCAGCATCTATGACAGCGGAATGGGAACAGAAACTTTTGCAGATTGAAAGGTCGGACTATGATGCAGATGCATTTATGTCAGAAATAGCGCAAATGGTTCAGACGCTGATAGATACTTACAGAATTGTTCCTGATGCAGAAGTGCTTATGCATCCTGCGTATGACCCGATAGGGAAATGTCCTTGCTGTGGAAGTGATGTGGTTGAGAAGTCCAAAGGATTTTTTTGCGAAAACAATAGCTGTAAGTTTGCACTCTGGAAAGACAACCGCTTCTTTGATTCACTGTCCAAGAAAATCACTAAACAGATTGCAACTCAGCTTATTCAGAATGGAAAAGCCAGGCTTAAGAAATGCAGATCCATTAAAACGGGAAAGACATATGACGCTACAGTAGTTCTTACTACAAGTGATAATGGCCAGGCACAGTTTTCATTAGATTTTACGAAGGGAGGTAAATAATCTATGGAGAAAAAAAGAAAGAACAAAATCAGAAAATGGGACGAGGTAGGTGGCGCGGTAGAAATTGATGATGAGGTTTTGCCGGAAAATCCGACAGAAGATCCGGGAGCAGGTCCTGCGGTCAGCAGGAATTTCATGCGTGGCATTGAGGACATGGTAGAGCAGAACGACAACAATTTTGATGGCGTTATCAATAACCTGCCTGAAGAAAAGCCCGTGGCTCAGATGAATGCGGCTGATGTTATAGAAGAGGAACAGGAAAAGAAATCAATCCTCAAGAAACTTCAGGAAGCTTTTAGCGATGCTCCTAAACCTAAGCCGGTAGAGCCCTGTTGCATCTGCAATGCCATGGAGCGTTTTTGATGCGTGAGTATACAGATACTTTTCTTGTCAGGTTCAAAGAGGGAGAGCGGGATATTGTCAGAAGAAAAATGGAAGAGGCTGGCATTAGGAACATGGCAGCCTATATTCGGAAAATGGCAATCGATGGATATGTGATAAGGCTCGACCTTAGCGATGTGAAGGAGGTGGCTCGCCTCCTTCGCATCAATTCCAACAACCTGAACCAATATGCAAAAAGAGCAAATGAAACCGGCAGCATATACCTGGAGGATATAAAAGAATTACAGCGCCAACAGGAAAAACTATGGGAACTTATGAAAGCTATACTGCAGCGATTATCTACAATTTGAGAAAGGGGTGAGGACTTGTGGCTGCGACCAGACTGATTTCCATGCATTTGAATAAAGGAAAATCTATTCAGCAGTGCCTGAAGGACAGAACTGATTATGCTCAGAATCCTGAGAAAACAGATGATGGGATTCTGGTCAGCAGCTATGAGTGTGATCCTAAGCTTGTTGAGGAACAGTTTGCTTTGGCCAAAAGCGAATATCTGCATAATACCGGAAGACATTATCATGGAGATGTGATTGCTTACCAGATCAGGCAGGCCTTTAAGCCAGGTGAAATAACACCGGAGGAGGCAAACCGGATTGGATATGAAACAGCAATGCGCTGGACCAAAGGACAGCACGCTTTCATTGTAGCAACACACATAGATAAAGCTCATATCCATAACCATATCATTTATAATTCCACCAATCTTGATTGTGACAGGAAATTCAGGGATTTCCATTTATCAGGAATAGCTCTCCATAAAGTAAGTGATCTTGTCTGTCTTGAAAATGGATTATCTGTCATAACTCCGAGAAAACCATCGGAACGCAGCAGACGTACAGTTTATCCTGAGCGAAAAAGCTTCCGTGACGAGATGCGTGAGTGCATTGACATCTGTATGGAGCAAAAGCCGAAAGATATGGATGAACTTATAAAGCTGCTTCGTGAAATGGGCTATGAAGTCAAGCGTGGGAAATATGTATCCCTTAAAGGAAGAGGTCAAAAGAAATTCCTTCGCATGAGATCTCTTGGTGCAGGATATAGAGAACAGGATTTGGAAAAGATTTTTGCAGGTGAAAGCACATTTACACCTGATCCGAAACAGCAACAGAAAGAAAATTTTGCAGATAAGCCTGAACGCAAAGTTGATATGCTTCTTGATATCCAGGCTATAATTGCCAAGGGAAAAGGGCCCGGCTATGAACGCTGGGCTAAGGTTCATAATATAAAACAGATGGCTCAGACACTTCTGTTTTTGGAAGAACATGATCTTCGTGATTATGATGAACTTGCTGAAAAAGCTAAAGCAGCCTCCGACAGATTTGGAGAAATTACAGAGAAGCAGAAAGCTCTGGAGGCACGACTTGTAGAAATTGCTGCTCTGAAAAAGCACATCATAAACTATTCCAAGACCAAGGATGTTTATGCTGAGTATCGTAAGAGCGGCTATAGTAAAAAGTTCTTTGAAGAACATCGTGAGGCTATCACACTTTGCAAGGCTGCAAAGGAAGCCTTTTTCAACATCGAGGGAAAACTTCCCAAGATAAAAGACCTTAATCAGGAATACAACGAGGTTCTTCAGGAAAAGAAAAAGACCTATGCTGAGTACAGACAGGCAAAGCAGGATATGAAAGATATCCAGATGGCCAAGTACAACATAGATCAGTTTCTCAAAAATGAGAATCAGGAAAAGGCTGCTGAAAAGCAGAAAACAACTGAACAGATATTATAAGAATGTGGGAGATTTCACCGTGAAGAAGCAGTGGAGTCTCCCGCTTTTTTGCGTTATACACAAATGCTCTTAGCGTCAATTTTGTTGATGTGTGGCTCCGAGTGAAACGAGGTTCTGGGGGATTGGGGGCTATTCCACCAACAAGCAAGCCGCCTCCGCGATATCGCGAGGCCCTGCTTGCGAAAATGAAAAAACAAATTACAAATGCTTCAAAATATAGAGAAACACTGAGCTGGTTAGCGGGTATTTTTATGGGACGCCTAAAATGTCATTAATAGAATGAAAGGTAGAACAGGGCAGATACATGGTATAATCATAGTGTTGTTTATGATGAGGATTATGCTATGGATGAAAAGAAAGAGCCACGCTTTTATGGAACAACTACAGATAAGCGTAGTAAGAACATGCGGCGCATAAAGGGCAAGGATACAAAGATAGAAGTTGTTCTCAGAAAAGCATTGTGGAGAAAAGGCTATAGATATAGAAAAAATTATAAAAAAATTCCTGGTAGTCCAGATATAGCGATGACAAAATATAAGATTGCTATCTTCTGTGATGGAGAGTTTTTCCATGGGAAAGAGTGGGATGTTTTACGACCGCGGCTTGAGAAAGGAAACAATCCAGATTATTGGATTAAAAAGATAGAGCGTAATCGCGAAAGAGATGCAGAGAAGGATGCACAGCTTTTGTATCATGGATGGACTGTAATCCACTTCTGGGGGAAGGACATACTTAAAGATACTGATAGCTGCATCAGAGTGATTGAAGAAACAATTTTAGATATGAAAACCGAGGATGTTTATGAAGATAGAGATTGAATATGATGATAGGCAACCTTCATCTATAGAGGCATATGCAAAACTTCTCGTTGGTAAAACTTTTTCGCAAGTTATAGAAGATGATAAATCTTCAGACACGGAGGACTTTACCAACAAGGGGGATCTTGGACAGCTTATCGAGAGACATCATTTCCATTATGATTGCAATAGTGATTCAAGGGCAGATTTTCCCGAAGCAGGAGTTGAGTTGAAGGTTACTCCATTTAAAGAAAACAAGGACGGAAGTTATTCGGCTAAAGAAAGGCTTGTTCTTACAAAAATAAATTATATGGATATTGTGAACGAGGCATTTGAGACGGGACACTTCTGGAGCAAGTCAAGATTAATTCTCCTTATTTACTATCTGTATAAGAAAGAGACACTAAAGAGATTTGATTATGAGATAAGATATGCACATTTGTTTACACCTCCTTCTGAAGATCTTGTAATCATTCACAATGATTATGACATAATTGTCGAGAAAATCAGGAATGGTCTTGCGCATGAGTTATCAGAGAGTGATACGATGTATCTTGCAGCCTGCACAAAAGGAGCTAAAGCAACTGATAGGACGAAGCAACCATATAGTGATGTGCCTGCAAAACCAAGGGCTTTTTCTTTTAAAACATCGTACATGACATATGTACTTAACAACTTTATCATACCAGGCAAGGATACATATGAAGCTGTATTTGAAGCAGATGAACTAGTCGGTAGGACCTTCGAAGATGCCATTAAGGATAAGTTACGACAGTATATAGGACTTTATGAGGACGAGATAGAGAAGCGACTTGGCATTGAGATTAACAAAGAAAATAAATCATATGAGGCTGTACTTGCCTGCAGGATGCTCGGAGTTGAATCAAATAGGGTCGAGGAATTTGTAAAAGCTGGAATAATCACAAAAATAATCCGCTTCCGAAAAGAAAAGGGTAAAAATCAGGAGTTTCGACTAGAAGATTTTAAGTTTGCGGAATTGATGGCGGAGGCATTTGATGAAGACGTCTTAGATGAGGAAACTGGCGAACCAATTGGATGGGAGTCTTCAGAACTATTTAGTTTACTGAGAGATAGGAAATATTTCTTTTTGATATTCTGGGAAGATGAAAATGGAACGATATTCAAAGGATGTCAGGTTTGGGGAATGTCGGATTCTGACATGGAAGTAGTCCGTGAGGCTTGGAACAGAACAAAGAGAATATTGAGATATGGTGTGGAGCTTACCAAGGTAATTCAGAAAAATGGGAAGGTCATTGTTGAAAATAATCTGCCGGGTATAAGTGATAATGGTATTTTTCATATCAGACCTCATGCGTCGAAGGCTTATTATGAACTCAAGACTGGGGAAACATTTGGTTCAGGGAGCATCTCTGATTCAGATTTGTTACCAAATGGTGAAAGAATGACAAAGCAGGCCTATTGGTTAAACCGCTCATACATAGAAGAGCAATTGGATCCGGATCTTGTTAAAAAATATAATAAAGGGAAAGAAAAAGATTGATCAAAAATGGTTGATCCTTTATAATATTTATGGTAAGATCCGATTATATGATTTGGAATGGGAGAAGTTTTGATGGAAAAGACAGTATGTGAACTGTTTGCAGGAGTAGGCGGATTTAGGTGCGGCCTGAATTCGATTTCTACAATAGAAGATGCAAAGAAACCAGAGAAGTGGGAGACAGTATGGTTTAGCCAGTGGGAACCAGCAGATAAGAAAACTCAATGGGCTCATGATTGTTATGTTAATAGATTTGGAACATCGCTGGATCTTGATGGTAATGACACTACAAATGAAGATATAAATGCAGTCGATAAGAGTAAGGTGCCGGATCATACGTTATTGGTCGGAGGTTTTCCATGCCAGGATTATTCAGTAGCTTCAACACTTGCTACTTCTAAAGGCCTTGAAGGAAAGAAAGGTGTCCTTTGGTGGGATATCAGAGACATGCTTGAAGCAAAGAATACTCCATTTGTTCTTTTGGAGAACGTTGATAGGCTTATAAAAAGTCCCGCAAGCCAGAGAGGCCGAGATTTTGCAATAATTCTTGCTTGCTTCAGGGATCTTGGATATACAGTCGAATGGAGAGTCATCAATGCTGCTGAATATGGATATCAACAGAGAAGAAGGCGTACATTCATATTTGCATATAGAAATGATACTAAGTATGCGAAGAAGGTTTTAGAAGATGCCAATTATGTTGCTATGCATGGCGATGAGCTCCATAGACATAGTATAGCAAAGGTTATTCTCTCTCAAGGATTCTTTGCAACCAGCTTCCCTGTGAATCCTTTAGACGTTAAGTATGTTAAGATTGGCAAATTACCAAAGGGTATTGGAGAACTGTCTCAGTCATTCAGCTTTACTTTTGAAAACTCCGGTATGATGCTGGATGGAACTATCTATACTGCCAAGACGGTTCCTTCATATGATGGAAAACAGATTACGCTTGGCGATATTATGGAAACTGGCGTTGTGGATAGGCAATTCTTTATCCCAAGAGAGAAACTATATTACACAAATCCCGACGTGACACATAGTGATGAAACGAAGCAGAAGCTTACTAAGGAAGAACGCCAAACATGGCAGTACCTTAAGGGGGCTAAGAAAATCTGCAGGACTGCAGCAAATGGACATGAGTATGTTTTCTCGGAAGGACCGATTGCACTTATTGATGAATATAATAAGCCAGCAAGAACGATGCTTACGAGTGAAGGATCATTTAGCAGGACAACTCACATTGTAAGAGATAAGCAGACCGGAGAAATAAGATTACTTACTCCGGTTGAAATGGAACGTATTCAGGGCTTCCCTTCAGATTGGACAAAGGAATGCCTCGTTGATGGCGAAAAGGTGCCGATGCCGGTTAATAAGCGTAAATTTATGATGGGCAATGCCTTAGTTGTTGATTTGATAAAACAAATGGAGCCAGAGCTATCAAACATAGTTGAAAATGAGTGATTTGCATAAAGAGCTGTGCTAAGTTGCAGCTCTTTATTTGTATGTAAAAATAATATAGGGAGATTGTAACTGGGGTTTGGCAGTCAAAAAATAATTGTAATAATGATATAATACAAGAGGGGGGATTCCCTCTTTTTTTGTTTGTGCAGAAGTTGAGTTCTTTATGGTGACTACAATGGGCAATGGAAAAAATCAACTGATACTTAATTACAAGTCATATTATGAAGCATTTAGCTATGGTGTGGTGAAAAAAGGATATAAGCCAGTAGCTGATATTTTATTTATGCCTTTATTTGATCCACACACTATATGCGATCAAGAAGGAAACCCATACGAGGTAAATGCTCAAAATTCAAGTGTTTGGGGTAAAGGACAAGAACCTATACCTATAGAAATTCAGACTGCTGTAGGACAGGATGAGTGGCTTAAAGTACTTATACGATACTTTGAAGGCTTGGTTCAGAAAGGTATTTTCAGTGATGCTTTGAAAGATGAGATGTTAGAAGCAATGATAGAGCTCGTTTCTAATTGTGATATACCAGAAGGCAAACGTAAAAAACTAATGGCTTGCTACAAGCAAGGCAAGATAGGTGAGTTCCTTGCAAGGTCGTTTCAGAGAGCGCTCCTTGGTAATAATCGGGTTACACCCAAAAAACATCAGAAAAGTGCTTCTGATAAAAGCAGTGATTCGCTGACAGAGTTTGATGCTAAAGTCAAAAGGCATATGCCTAAGCCTGAAACTATCGTTCCGAAAAGGATAAAAAAGGATGAAATGCCTTACGTCAGTGAATTATATAAAGCATATGAGACCAGATGCAAAACAAAAGTGAGCGGAAAGAAGGATTTAGAAAGAGAAGGCCTGTTAAACCACTTTGAGCATCAAAGAAGGAACTTTTACCAGGCAGAAACTATTCATCGAGAGCTAAGAGATTCTTCCCTACCAAATGAAGCGGATATTTTTGACGTAATCAAGGATGAAATAGAAGAGGGAATCTACAAGGTTAGGCATGAGGAATATGAGGATGCTGTTTATAAAGTAAACGCTGTGACTGATAGGGCATCGGACGTCATTTTGTCAGAAAACTCAGAAGAATACACGTATAAATGGATGGGCCCCGGAGAAAAGAAAGGCGTATGTCACATGTTGGTTAATGATGAAAGACTTAAGTGGGTGGATGATTATGAATGACCAATTATTCAATTCTACATTTGAGATGAAGATTAGATTTTTACTTCTGTTGAATGTGAGCAAAAGACCAGAGACTCTGGATTGGTTAATATGCATGGACTTTATTTCATGCTATGCAGAAGAATTCCAATTACCTTATATTAGCCTGCATGGGACTAATCAGTATATGTATGGGGAAATGCCACGCAGGAGGATAATTGCACAAGAAGCTGTAAAAGCAATGGTTAAAGAAGCATTAGCGCAAGTTACTGTAGAGAGAGGATATTATTATAAGATCAGTTCCAGTGGTAAGAGGTATGTTAAAAAGCTTTCTAGCAGTTATTCGTATGAGTATACAGAAATTGCAAAAGAAGCTTTACAAAGGTTTAAGGGTGCAGAAGATATCGAGTTGATGAAGATTATTCAAGATAAAGCATTAACTGGAGTAAAGGAAGGAGATGCATATGTATTACATAAAGAAAATAAGCATATTAACTAAGCATAATCAGGCATCTTTCATAGATCTGTCACCTGGCGTAAATATTATTTATGGGCCATCTAATACCGGTAAAAGCTTGATTGTGGATTGTATAGATTTTTTGTTTGGTGGTGATGCAGAAAGATTATACAAAAAGGAACTTGGAATAACTGGAGTTGTTTTGTTCCTTGATGTTGATGGAAAAGAAGCCTCGTTAACAAGGAAGCTATATAATGGCGATAAACACTCAAATGATATTATTGTTTCAGCTCCTGAAAGCTCATTATCAGGTACATATAAGGTTGGAAAAGGCTCGAAAAAAACACCTCCAATTAACAAATACTGGCTTCATCTTATGGGAATTGATGAAGAGGATGTAAAGATAGTCAGTCAACAGGATTTTACCCCGAATAGATTAACGGTAAGAACATTCCTTCATACATTTTTGATAAATGAGACAAGGATGGTGGGGGAAAATAGCATATTAAAGAATATCGTTAATAAGTATACTAATAATATTCCAACATCAACGATTACGTCTTTAATTTACTTGGCCACTGGAGAAAACTTCATTGAACAGGGAATGACGTTATCAAAAGAAAAAAATGAAATAGCTATTAAGAGGAATACAGCGCAGAGAATGGTTGATTTGAGCATATCTGCATTGAAGTATCAGGTAGTGGCAACAATTCCTCGTAACAAGGATTATTCAGTAGTTCAACTCAAATCATTGATTGAACAACTGCTTATGGATATTGGAGGAGCAGAGGAAAGTCTGGAAAAAGAATTGGCGAATAGCCAAAAATATACAGATGAATTATTGGGTATTGATGAGAAAATATCTCGTAGTCTTATACTAAAAAACAGATATGATTCTTTAAGAACACAGTATGAATCAGATTTGAAACGTTTAACGTTTATCGCGGAGGCAGATATTCACAGTAAGGAGTTACCTAAGGTTGAACGATGCCCATTCTGTAATGGCGAATTGGCAAAAGATAAAGAGCAATCTTGTGTAGAAGCAGCAATAGCTGAAGCGGAAAAAATAGGACAGCAAATTAGCGATCTTAGATTTGCAGATGAAGAACTTCAAAAGGAGATTGATAGTTTAAAACTACGAAGAGAGGACCTGTGTAAACGCAGGGCAGAGACTCAGTCGTATATAAGGGGAGAACTTAAGCCCAAGATTGCAGGACTTAAAGATAAATTGGCTGACTATACAGCTGCTCTTGAATTTGCAAAGACAGAAGAACTTGTTGGTACATTCAATAAGGTTTTAAATGACCAATTAGATGTAATTAACGAAGAGGATGAAACAGAGGATTCAGCTACATTTAATGTCAGAGCAAAAGCGAGAGAGTATCTGTCTAAGTATTTCGAAAAGTATTCTGCTGATGTTTTAACCAAGTCACATTATTATAATTTTACGGGAGTAAGATTTGATGAGGATAAATGTGACATAGTAGTAAACGGAAGTGATAAATTGTCGCAGGGAAAAGGATTTAGGGCTTTTCTGAATACGACAATGGCTATTGCGGTACAAGAAACCCTAAATGAGTATGGGCTTCATCAGCCGCATTTGCTAGTTTTGGATTCTCCAATACTCTCGCTTTCGGAAAATGATGTTATTTTGGAAAAAGAAGCTGCTGACGGTATGAGGCGTGGTATATTCAAATATTTGTTGTCACATACTGATAACAGACAGACTATTATCATCGAGAATACTATTCCCTCTGATTTGGACTATTCAACTGCGAAAGTCATTCATTTTACTAAGGAAAAAGGCGATAGCATGTATGGCTTGATTTCTGGTGTTACAGATTAAATAGGAAAGAGAATTAAAAACAACTGCATATTTTAACTTATTTCAGCTTACATTGGCCCCATTACTATGGGGCCATATTTTTTTATATTTGATTCAAGAGGATAACAATAATTTCGTCGGGTTATAAAAGCTGAATATAGTATCGATTTGCGGAAAATGCTAATTATTGACAATAGAACATGTGTTCTATATAATTAATCTATCGCTATCTTAGGTACAAGTTCACGGATTAAAAGTGCATAGGAAGACTGAAACTATTATCAACGGTCAGTTTGACATTCCCTTTTGGCTGGCCTCTGCAAGGGAGGCGAAAAAAGAATGCAGGAAGTGCATGTGGCTTGTCCATGTTGTAAAAATAAAAGGTTGTTTGACGCAGATCCAACTGCAGTGGAGGGCATCATCAAGATAAAATGTCCAATATGCAAAGCGGTTGTTGCTGTCAGCTTCCACCACAAATCAGTTCGTACTGAGCAAATCGGCGCATGAGAAATCATAGCGACCAACGCCTGACGAAGTTTAGAGAGACTATCTCTTTACTTTGTCAGGCGTATTTTTTTGCTTTGGTTTCCATAAAAGGCTACAGGATATGTGGCTTTTTATGGGAGTCTAAGGCTTCCAGGTACCTACAAATTTCATATGGTTCATGTGAGCGCAGTGAACAGGATATGAACATACAGTTTTTCTTAATTCCAGAGATGGGATGGAAAAGTGTATGTCTGTACCCTTTTGTTCTCTGCGCTTTTTTGCCTCATGGATTTCAGAGAAAAGACTGTTGCTCATATTCTGTTCCGGCCTCGAAACCGGAAAGAGGAGAAGATGAGTACAACACTTAAAGAAGAAACATTGGGACAGAGACTTAAGGCAGCAAGGGTCAGAAAGAATATGACTCAGGAGGAACTTGCTGAAGCGATGCTTACAACAAAGAGCATGATTTCCTATTATGAGAACGACCATGGTGACATGAAGCAGAGCATGATCGCAGAGTTTGCTGATGTTCTTGGAACTACGGTTGAATACCTTATCTGCGGAGTTATCAAGACACCTGAGCTAGATGCAGATTCTGTTGAGCTGCTTAAGTTGTTTGGGGCTATGGATGAAAAGACAAGGCAGATTATGCTGGTTCAGATGAGGGCGGTAGCTTATATTTGAAAATTTGCACCTAAGTATTATTTTTGACAATTCCCACACATTTTTTTATAAAAACAGCTTAAAATTCTTCACCTAATGCAGATTTCTGGTTTAGGTGAAGAATTTTTGCTTTTCAGCCCTTTCTTTTGTTCGAAATTTTCGAACCTAAAGTTCTATTTCTAAGAGAACGTATTATTCCGTCACGTTCCGTAGAATTACATATGTAAGCAAGAGGTACAGCTTAGCCGGCTAACCTGACCTCCAGGTTTCAAACAGGAGGTATGACATGAGTAAGAAAGATAAAGAAATATTTGACTCCTATGCAAGCGGTAATCCAAATCAGCGCTTTGACCTGATCTACAAAAATTACCGTACTTTCCCAAAACTGATCGACAGCTTTGAGACCGGA
>JAEEGH010004062.1_pt1 | contig 37789 bp, 22 predicted proteins | sample 9134181 | NCBI WGS metagenome assembly JAEEGH01 (sample SAMN16246544, study PRJNA631951) | gut metagenome | biome: gut microbiome; feature: rumen; material: DP-attached | host: Bos | place: Iran: Karaj | collected 2018-10 | reverse complement strand
GGCGCATCTCGCTCCATGCCTCCTGTCCGTCAGGATAGAGGGCAATCCACTTCTGCAGGGCAATGCGTTTCAGATTGTCGTCATTGTTGTCTCCCCATTTCACAGTTACATTGGTCAGCATGTTCTCTACACTGGTCGAACGGTTGGTATAGGGATCAGTATATTGAGTGAGAGGCAGGTTGGTGTCGTTGCTGATGTAGTTGTCAGCACCGTTAACATTCCACGACGAGAAAGCGGTGCGGATGCCATTCTCATAGTAGCTCTGTGCACTCTCGCTACCCAAGTCGAAACGAAGCTTTGCCTCGGCCATGAGGAAATAAGCCTCTGCAGCCTTCATCCAAGGCATGTCGCTATCTTGTGTGAACTTCATGCGTGAGGTCTTTCCCTGATAATTGCCTTTGGTTGGGTTAGGCATACCGTTGCGGGCTCCATGATAGCCTCCACCGTCGGAACACTCCTGGAAGTAGACACTGATACGCGGATCGACAAGTCCGTTCAGATAACAGTCCATCGTAGCACTCATGTGCTCGTCGTCCCAGCTTTCCGATACCTCCCACATCGGGTTGTTATACGACAAAGTAGAACTGTGTCTTAGGTATGCATCATCACCGCTGTCCTGCATTAGACCGATGCTGTTACTCAGAACAGCCAAAATCTGCTCGCGAGCCTTGCTCTCATTTACATTAGATATACGCATGGCCATACGCAGACGCAGTGTGTTGGCCATTTTCACCCATTTCACCACATTGCCCTGATACACATTGTCGTAATCGGCCATATAGGTGGTTTGTGTCTGTGCATAGTTGGTCAGCACCTCAATAGCGTCGGCTATCTCGGTGAAGAGCTGGTTGTACACATCTTCCTGCTTGTCGTAAGCTGCCGAAGCGCTGTTGCCAAACTGGCTGTAGGGGATAGGACCGTACATATCGGTGATGCGCTGCATGGCCAGCACCTTCACGATGGTTGCCATAGCACGTGCGGGCGATACCTCGTCGGTGTTGTCGTAGATTTGTTTCCAAGGCAGCATAATATTGGTATAGGCATCGGTGAAGGCTGCGTTATACCAGTTAGGATACAGCTGGTAGTGGTCATTATGGCGTGATGTGTAACCCCAGCTGGTAATAGGTGCCACATAACTGGCGAAGATGTCACCCTGCAGCATCTCTGAGATCTGATACTCACCCGACAAGTCTTTACCTACGATGAAGACACCACGTTGCATCTGACTGAACGGACCACCCGTGAGCAGGTCGTCGTGTGTCATGTCTTCTTCTGTAGCCGCATTGGGATCGTGATTCCATTTCTCATACTCGCCGGTACATGAGCTGAACATCATGCTGCCTGCGAGCAGCAAACCACTGATTGCAATGGTATATATGTTATTTCTTTTCATAATGTCTTGACGTTTAGAAGTTAAGTTTCACAGAGAATCCAAGATTGCGGGTACTGGGCAGCATAAAGTAGTCCATACCGTCAAAGTGAGTGCCTGTGCTCGCAGCGAGCTCAGGATCGAACGGCGACTTGCAATACAGCATAAACAGGTTGCGGCCGGTGAAGGCAACATTCATTCCCTTGATGAAAGGCACAAACTTAGTAATAGGCACATCGTAGCCCAGTGAGAATTCAGCCAGACGCACGTTGGTCATGCTGTAAACATACTGCGAGCCTGCGCTAGAGGCGGTCTGGAACCACTTCTGGGCAGCGGGGACCTTCGAGCCGTTGATCATCACACCACCGGCATCGCGGGCATCGGCCGAAGCTTTCGATGTTCCATAGTTGTCCATCAGCGCCTGTGTCATCGACACACCCTCACCGCCTACTCGGGCTGTGAAGAGGCAACTCATGCTCAAACCCTTCCAACTGAATGAGTTACGCCATCCCATGGTGTATTTAGGAGCAGCGTTACCAGCATAGATAAATCCGTCTTTCAGGTCGCCTGCATTACGGTCAATCTGCACAGAGTTGTCTACATAGTCAACATAAATATGTCCGTGGGAATCTGTGCGGAGAGCTGTTACATACAAATCGCCGATTGAGCCACCCTCATAGAGGCGGGTCATGGCATTACCGATGCTAATCAGGTCGAGATGGTCTTGTGAAATCTCACCCAATCCCTCCAGAACTATCGGGCGGAGCAACTCCTTAATCTTGTTACGGTTGATGGTATAGGTGAAGTTCGACTCCCAGTTCACGGGACCCAGCGGCTGCTTCAGGCCTACGCTCAACTCAATACCTTTATTGTCTACTCGACCACCATTGATATAGATGTCGGTATAACCGGTAGCAACCGACAATGGCGGGTTGAATATCTGGTTGTAGGTGGCTGTGTGATATAGCGACAGGGCCAGCGACACTTTGTCACCCCACAGGTTCGACTGCAGACCTATCTCCCAAGCCTTGGTGCGCTCGGGCTCCAGGTCAGAGTTGGGATAGTTAGGCTGGTTGACGGGATAGGCGTTCACAAACTTATATCTCTTGTAGGGGAGATAGAGGCTGGGCGAGTTACCCACCTCGCTATAGCTGGCTCTGAGTTTCAGGAACGACAGCACGTTGCCTTTCTTCAGACCGGGAATCAGTTCGGTGAGGATAGTGCTGACACCAATCGAGGGATAGAAGATGCTCTCGTGGTTGGTGCCTGCCATACCTACAGCCCAGTCGTTGCGGGCGGTGGCGTCGAGATACAGCATGCTCTTCCATCCCAGCTGGGCAGTGGCAAACACGGCCTGCTCGTTGCGGTGCTCGCCGTCTTGTCCGGGTTTCATCGAGCTCTGCATAATGTTGTTCAGAGAGAACTTGTTGGCAACAGAGTTCAGGTAGCCACCATTATAATCAATGTTCCAGTCGATGTCCTGCATGCTGGCACCGATGTTGGCACTCAGTGAGAAGTCGCCGAAGTATTTGTCGATGTTCAGAATCACATCGCTGTAAATCTGACGAGTGTTCTCTGTGTTCTTCAGATAAGCACCAAACTTGCTGGCGAAAATCTGGTCGGTAGATGCCGAGTACTTCTTCTCATATAGCGCGTTGGTATAGTCCATCTTTGCGCGGGCTGCCAGGCTGATGCCCTTGGCAATCTCGTAGGTCACGCCGCCGCTCACCATGAAACGGTTCTTGTGGTTGGTCAGGTTGTCGCGGTTCACAATCCAGTAGGGGTTTTGCATGGCCAGTGCCATGTTGCCCCAAGGCCAGTACTGGGTCTTGAAGTTACGCTCGGCATTATACATCTCGTACAGCTTGTAGGTGTCGAGGCTGTAGCTGGGCGACATCAGGTAGAGCGGAACGATGGGATTGAAGTACTGGCCTTCCGACACCATGTTGTTCTCGCGTACATTCATATACATGGCGGCGAGGTCGAGCTTCAGCTTGTCGTTCAGCATGCTGCTGGTGTTGCGGATAGACACGTTGTAACGGTCCAGCGTGTTGTTCTCTACGATGCCTTCTGCGTTGGTGGCAGCCAGCGAGAGGAAAGTCTGGTTCTTGTCGTTACCTGTCGACAGAGACACCGAATTGGTGGTGTTATAACCCGTACGGAAGAAATCCATGGGATCGTAGTTGCTGGGAGTTCCCAGTTTGGCTCCCCAGGCTGCAAACTCGCCAGTGGCAGAACCGTAGGTATTCTGGAACTCAGGAGTTACAAACGGGCTGAAAAACGAAGTGTTGTTCGAATAGCTCACGCTTGTACGGTCTTTCGAGCCGCGTTTGGTGGTAATCATCACCACACCGTTCTGCGCATCTTTACCATAAAGGGCTGAGGCTGCGGCACCACTGAGCACCGACAGACTCTCAATGTCGTCGGGGTTGATCATCGAGGCTCCGTCGCCCGATTGGCCCATACCGCTGAAGAAATCCTCCGGCTGTGCGGTCTGCAGCGAAGGCATGGGGATACCATCGATGACATAGAGTGCGTTATTGTTGTTCGAGATAGATTTATTACCACGCATCACGACCTTCGTGCCACCGCCGATACCAGCCGACGAGGCGTTGATCTGCACACCGGCCACCTTACCGGCCAGGGCGTTCATGAAGCTGGCATCTTTCACTCCGGTAATCTCGCTGGAGTTCACCTGCTGAACATTGTACGACAGAGCCTTGGCTTCTTTCTTGATACCCATGGCGGTCACCACCACTTCTTTCAGGCTCTTCACGTCGCTCAGCATCGACACGTTGGCGGTGTTGCCGCGTACGGCGGTCTCGCTGGTCTGATAACCCACGTAGGTAGTCTCCAGCACGGGATTCGAGGCTGTTGTGAACACGGTGTAGTTACCGTCGATGTCGGTCACGGCACGGTCGCCGGTTCCTTTCACGGTGACCACGGCTCCGATAAGCGGTTCACCGTTCTCGTCGAGCACCTGGCCGCTGATCTTGCGGCGCTCACCCTGTTGGGCAGCCTTCTGCTGTGCGGCTTTCTTCTTCAGATAGACCACCTTGTCGTCTATCGTGTAAGAGATGTCCTTGCCTGCCAGCAGGCTTTCGAGGGCCTTGCTCACTGATACGTTCTTGACATCGACGCCGCTGACACGTGTGTTGGCGATGTCGTCATCGTAGAAAAACTTGTAATTGGTCTGTTTCTGGATTTGCTGAATGACATTTCCCAGCGTGGTGTTACCCTTGCTGAGCGTCACTTGAGCACCAACCCACTGAAACGGAGCAAAAACGAAAAAGAGAGCCAACAGCAGGCGCGCCGCCATTGGTTTCCTTGCGAAAAGGAAAGTTTTCTTACTTCTTCTCATGGTTGTTTTTATGTTTAACAATAGTTAGTTGATTTATAGGTATAACAACTGCCCGTAAAAAAACACTTACTGTGGGGAAATTTTTTTTAATGGAAAAAAATGAGATAAAGGCAAAGGGTAAAGTACAGGGGGCAAAAAATAGATTATTCAATGGAGATTCCTCATCTTCTAAATCATATCTTTTGCCCCTTTTCCCTTATATGATACTACTGACTTCTAATATAGAGTGATGGTTTTTCCAGAGATTCGGTAGCTCACGGGTACGGTGTTGCGCAACGAGTTAAGTACTGAGTCAATACTTCCCTTCCGTTGGATGCTTCCCGAGTAGGTGCTTTGACGGTCCAATCCATCTGAGAGCACCACCGTCACGCCATAGACAGCCTCCAGCGTGCGGGCAATCTCGCTGATATTCGCATTCTCAAACGGTATCAGGTCGTCGTGCCATATGGCCGACAATCGGGTGTTCACCTCGCTCACGCGCAGCATGCCGGTTTTCTGGTCTATCTCTGCTTTCTGCCCCGGCATTAATACCACCATGTCGGTAATGCGGCTGTTGCGCACGCCCACCGATCCTTCTATCAGACTCACCTCGCCTGTCTTCTCCTTGGCATCCACCTTGAAGTTGAACTTCGTGCCCAGCACCTTCACCGTCATCACGTCGTTGCTCACAATGAAGGGGTGCAGCGAGTCTTTCGTCACCTCGAAATAGCCCTCGCCTTCCAGTTCTACCTGCCGTTCGCTGCCCTCAAACTGGTCGGGATAGCGCAGCCTCGCCCCTTTGTTCAGCCACACGTGTGTACCGTCGGGCAGTACCATCTGCTGTGTTTTCTCTATGGCCTGGGCCACCATCATCGTGGCGTTTGATACCTTATTCACACCTAAATTATATAGTATGGCTGCTCCGGCAACTAACAATACGATTACCGCTGCGGCATATCCCAGCCAGCTGCGCATGCCTACGGCGCGGGCCGGTTGCGATGCATTGACCTTCACGGGATAAGCCATCACACGCTGTAGGGCTTGCTCTATCTGACTAGAAGCCACCTTCTGTGCCTCCAACCGGTGCCATGTGGCCTCCAGTTCGAAAATTGTCCGTGCATTTGCGTCCGACTCTTTCATCCACTTCGAGACAACCTGTAACTCTTCGTCGGTAGCTTCTCCCTTGACAAAACGTATGATAATATGGTCTTCTGGTCTGCTCATTTTCATTTCATATATAATAATAACAACCCAAAACTTAAAAACACTTACGGAAGCAAGCACAACAGTAAGAGTAACTGTGCTGTGCGCGTGTCTTTCAGTCGCTCTCGCAAATGCAGCAAGGCCTTATAAATGTGCGCCTCGACGGTTTTCACCGAAATACCAAGAGCTTCTGCGATTTCGCGGTTGCGCATTCCAAACATATAACTCAAGCGGAATACCTCACGACATTTCTCCGACAATTCACCGATAGCCTCATCCAACCTTTCTCGCAGAGCCTCGTTCTCCACGTATTGCTGCGGACTATATAGGTCAAGATACAACATTCGCTGCCGGTTGATTTCCTCAACCTTTGCTATGTAACTTGTAGTAACTTTGCGGTGTTTCAGTACATTCAGCGAGCGCGTATATACCGCCCGGTAAAGCCATGCCTGTATGCGGTCGCCAAGTTCCATGCGGTCTTGGTGCTGCCATAGCTCCAGGAAGACGTCCTCTACCACGTCTTCTGCATCATCGTCGCCCACCAGACTACGGGCATACGACAGCAACATCGGATAATGCTGCCTGAACAAATCCTTGAATGTTTGATCCAGTTTCATGTTTTTGGGCCCTGTATCTGCAAAACAGGACTCGATTCAACTGCAAATGTATAGAAAAATTCAACAACTAATATGTCCGCCAGAAGATATTCAACATTTATTAACTATCTACCGACCAAGAGTCACATACTATGATTTGCCCATCAACACGCCCTAATGACATTTGGATTTATCATTCATTTTTACTTAAGTTACTCATAGATGCTATCAGTAAGCAGTAAGTATTTTAAGTCACTCAAGCTATTTGACAGCACTTTGACAAGGTGCCATCAGTACTATTTAACGTGAGTACGACGAATTCAGAATAATGCAAACTGTGTGTCAGAAATCGGAGGGACAGTCCCTTTGATTTCCTTTTCTGTTTGCAACTTTTTGGAAATTGCAATTAATGCCTGATTATGCTCGAATTAATGCCTACTTATGCTCTAATTGATGCCTAGTTACGTTCTAATTAATGCCTGATTAGACCTTAATTGATTAACTAGTTAGAGAGTAATCAGGCATCGATTACAAAATGCGGGTGAAGGCATCGTGACGGCAGAAAGACAAGTGTCACCAAACATAAGCCATTATCCGTCAGGCGATAGCAAGGTTTAGTGACGAATGAGGGCAGCAGAGCTGCCGGTTTCAAGTTAACGCAAATTCGTCGAACTCACGTTAAAGACATATACCTTTAACTCTTAGAACCATGAACCTTGAACTTTGAACCTTAAGCCTCCTTACTCTCCCCCTTGGGGGAGTTGGAGGGGACTTTTGCCTTCGCAGAGAGCATTCCGGTCAGGCTGGAGAGACCTTCCGTCATGTTATAAGAATGAGCTGGGTTGCCATACATTTCACACGCCATAGTGCTTTGAAGAAATGCCGGATTGGTCACATTCGAGGACAGGAATCGGGTCAAATTGCCTCTACAGAATAGGACAATTGGCACTTATTACCCCCACTTTCGGCCACAAGATATGCATTTTGCCGCACAATTTCTCCCAAACGAGGCCATGATAAAGATTTTTTGTGCAGCTCAAATGTGCGCCAAATAGAGGGAAAAACATCAAAACGAAGGGCTTTTACACGTTTTTGATGCCTAAGAGAGCGGGATTTTGCTGCATTTTGTGCCTTTTCTGAGGTTTTGCATCTTAGGTAGAAAGGGATTTGCAATATCGAATCTTATTGTAAATCAGCCTTTTAGAAAAGAAACCAATGGGCCCACTATTTCAATTTCAGTTATTTCAGTTAGTTTTCGAAGGGTTGCCATATTCTTTCTTATTTATATAACTTATTGATTATTAATTAGTTATATAGTATAATAAAGGGAAATTGAAGAAAAACTATACCTCAAAAAACTAACTGAAATTGAAATAACTGAAATGCTTCGGTCTTGATTACTCACACTTCTTCTATAAGGTCCTCCATCGCCCGGATGATCTCGTCGCTCACGCCGCTGGCATATTACCCGATGCAAAACGGCAATAATTAACCTTTGCCTGAATATATGTCTTTATGATATCTCTGTGTCTCTAAGTCAAAAAAACTCTCTATCACTACCAAACTACAGAGCCCTAAAAAAAACGGGAAGAAGGGTGCCAGAGAGAAAAAACGACCTACCTATAATTAACCTAAAAATCAAAAATCTAACTAACCGAAATGTATTCATTGTTTTGGTCGTTTCGCTTCGTCTGATATGGGAAACCCTTCTCCCGTTAATGTCTATTATCTTTCAGCCTTCAAGGCTCTCTTGCGCAACTGTGCCTCCAGATAATAATAGTCGGCATAGTTGATGGGGACGTCTATCTCGTCGTGTCCGGGATAGTTACCCGTGGAATGGAGCAGCAGGAATCCCTGTGCCGTCTGCGGCTCGGGCTGATAATTCTCCTGCAGGCTGCTCAGAATCTTGTCGGCTATCTCGATATAGCGCCTTGCCTCGTCGGCCTGCACATAGCCAGCCAGCTCGTAAAGGCCTGATGCGAAGATGGCTGCTGCGGAGGCATCGCGCGGCACACCGCCGTCGGCAGCAGGTCCCTTGCCGGTCTTGATGGCAGGGTCGCGCATATCCCAATAAGGAATCATGTCGGCAGGCATGTCGGGCTGCGAGAAGAAGAAACGGGCGATGTTGCGAGCCTGGTGGAGGAAAGCCTCGTCGCGGGTGTAGCGGTAGCACATGGTGAAACCGTAGAGTCCCCAAGCCTGTCCGCGGCTCCATACGCTCTCGTCGAAGAGTCCCTGATGGGTGATGCGCTTGATGACGTTACCCGTAGCGGGGTCGTAGTCGACGACATGATAGGAAGAGTAGTCGTCACGGAAATGGTTCTTCATCGTCGTAGTGGCATGAGAGACTGCCATCTCGTAATACTTCTTGTCGCCTGTCAGCAGCGAGGCCTCGAAGAGCAGTTCCAGGTTCATCATATTGTCGATGATGACAGCATACTGCCAGCGGTCGGGAGTGCCCCAGCTCCATGAGCGGATGCAGCCCACCTTGTCGTCGAAGCGTGTGGCAAGACTCTCTGCCGAGCGCAGAAGAACATCGCGATAGGACTCCTCGCCCGTGAGTCGCCAAGCATTGCCGAACGAACAGCCCATCATAAAGCCTAGATCGTGGGTGCCTCGATGATTCTTCACATTCTCGATGAGCCAGGTGTTGCTCACGGCCTGCTGCCGCCAGAAACGGTCGTGGCTGTATTGATACATCAGCCACAGCTCGCCGGGGAAGAAGCCGGAGCACCAGTCGCGCTCGCCCACCAGCCGCAGGCTGCCGTCTTTCTCAACACATCTGGGCATCTGCTTGGACTTGTCGGCAATCTTCTTGCGAGCGTCCTGCACGCAGCTCAGCTGATAACGCAGCTGGCTGTCGGCGCTGGCAAAACCGTCGTCGCCTGCGTCAGGCTCGTAATAGAGCAGGAAGAAACGGTCGCTCCACCGCATGACGAGATGGCGCTTGGCTACATCCAGATAGTCGGTACGGTCGGGATTGATGAGCCACGTACGATACAGGTCCTTGCAGAACTCGTTCTGCTTATAATCCCATTCGCTGATCTGCCGGTAGGGCCACTTGTCGACACTCACGCCTACATAAGGCAGGAGAAAGTCGACGGCCTTGTAGAAATTAGAACCCTCGGCAGAGGTGGCATCGTCGATCTTGATGCCGAAATGACGACTCATCTGGAAGATGTCGATCATGTGGGAGAGATTGTATTGCGAATAGCCGAAAGCCAGCGTCCGACGCAGTTCCTGAGGCTGGCGTCCGTCGGGCATAATCTGCTTAAAGATTCGCTTCTCGGGGAACTCGCGGATGTACTGCTCGGCAACCTTGCGGTTTCCGGTGTAAAGGGCATAGGCAATAATCTGAACGTCGTGCGCCACCGAGTGGTTGTTCAGCTGCTCGCCTTCCTCGATGCCCTGAGGGCTGGTGAGTATCCAGTTGAGGAACTTACCGAACCAAGCGCGCAAGGCTTTCTGATCCTTCTTGCTGAATGAGGATGACTGCTCGAGCAACTGCACGGCGTCGAGCATCTCGACAAACGAATAGGCATCGATAACACCAAAGCAGCGGCCGCGCCCCTCGAAGCTTCCGGGAGCCACCTGCGCATAGTTCAGGTTGGGGTTCATGTGCGTGTCCTTGTTCAGGAACCACACCCTCAGCAGTTCGACGGCTCGTTGCGCATACTGCTCGTTCCCGCTGAGATACCACGCTAGCGAGAGGGTGGTTACTCCGGTGGCCATCGTCGACAGGCGGTTGCGATCGTATTGCTCCAGCTCGGGATTCGAAACACCATCGCGAGTAATGTAGGGCAGTCCGTCGGGTTTAGTGGGATCGGGCCAGAAGTAGCGCGACAGACTCATGTAGTCGTGCTTGTCGCCGCTCACGGGGATCTTCTCCTTCATCATTACCGACACGGGCTCTTCCTTCATCTTCTTGTCGGCCTCGCGGATGAGATGGCGGTAGGCAGCCGCATAAACAGGCCTGTCGAGCGAGGCTTTCACGCGGGCAAGGTGCGCCTTGTCCCAAACGGACTGCGCACTTGCCGCCATGAGCGAGACCATGAAGGTCGCAGTTATCATTAAAAACCTCTTCATAGACCTTACCCGTTATTTGATGGTCACCTTCACCTTATAGTTCTGCGTCAAGGCATGCACCTCGTACTGGCTGGTGATATTGTTGGGAGTATATGTGTTGGAAATCTTAACCTTGCCGTCGTCGCCAACATCCTTGGGGTCAAAGGTCAGTACTGTGACATCGCCCTTCGCACCATTGAGTGCCTTCAGATAGATGTTTTGCACGCGGTGGTTGTTGGTGGTATCGGGATTTTTCAGATTCCACGCCATCACGAAAGCACCATTGCCGTTGGGCTGCAGGGCGCTGCCATTGGCATCGACAATCTGATAGTCGGTACCCAGCACGAGCTTGCTGTCAACATAGTAGAATGCCTCGGCGTCGAACGAGCGTGTGCCGGCGCACCAGAACTGTACGGGAATCTCTACGGTACTGCCCTGGCTGACGGTAAACACCACATCGTTTTTCAGCTTGCCCCAGTCCTGGAACCCGAAGAAGAACTCGTTCATCTTCTCCGCATTGTCGTTGCCCCACTCATCGTCGTCGCATGCGCTGAATGCCACACACCCGCACAAGAGACAAAAGAGGCTCATCAGTTTAAATATATTCTTTTTCATATTGCGTTCTGTATTATGATTAACGTTTATAGATTCCATCACTCCATCAATTCCATCCCGGGTTCTGAACGACACTGCCCTCGGAGGTGGCAATCTCGTAAGTGGGAATGGGATAATAGTAGTCGCGAGCGGGGTCGAAATTACGGGTAGAGCCTTCCTCGATGACGTAGATGTCGGCCTGGTCGGTAACCTTCTGGCCCTTGAACATACCTCCCTCGGTGGTCAGACGGGCCTGGATGTCCTCGCGCTTGGTGCTGGTGTCCACCTCACTATACTTCAGACCCAGAATGCTGACGGGCAGCACCTTCTCGGCAATCTTCCAGCGGATGATGTCGTTGTAGCGCAGACCCTCGTCGATGAACTCTACCAGACGCTCGCGGCGGATCTCGTCGAGAATGTTCAGACCGTTGGCCTTGGCAAAGTCGTTGGTCAGACGGGCTGTAAATCCCGAGCGGGCACGTACGGCATTCACGGTTTTGTCGAGCTGTGCATCGCTGATGCTGCCGTTGTACTCATAGAGAGCCTCGGCATAAGAGAGAAGCACCTCGGCATAACGGATAATCATCTTGTCGACGCTCTCCTTGCTGTTGGTGGTCCACTCGTCGAGCATGAATCCCTTCTTGATGCCATAGCCGTTGCCGTGCTGGTTGCTGAAGGGCTGATAGCCACCCTTGTAAGCCTCTTCCTTGGTGTGATAGATGGTCATAGCCAGTCGCGGGTCGCGGTTGGTGAACACATCGTCGTACTGTGTCTCAGGAATGACAGCCAGCTGGCTCTTCTCACGGGGCAGACCGTCGGTACAGAGGAACTGGTTGATGGCCTGGCGGGTGACGCTGACACCATTCTCAAGCTGGCGCGAGTTGCCGTGGGTGATAGTTGCACCGGCGCCGTTGGGGCCATATACCTTCACGAACACATTCTCCTTGTTCTGACGGCCTTCACCATCAAAGTAGAACAGTTTCTGGAAGTTGGAATAGAGAGCATGCTTGCCACTATTGATCAGACGCTCGGCAGCATCGATAGCCACCTTGAGATGGGCTTTGCTGTCGCCGCTCAGCGAGTGGTACTTCACAAATGTTCCCTCGTAGAGACCGATGCGGGTCATCAGTCCGCGGGCAGCTGACTTCGACACGCGACCCCAGTCGGAGGCGCTGCTCACATTATCGATGTCGGGCAGCCACTCCTCGGCAAAGCGCAAATCGTCGTAGCATTGCTGGATGACTTGCTCGCGCGGGGTACGGGCCATCTTGATGTCGGGATCCTCGGTAGAGTCGAAAGCCTTCAGGATGAGGGGCACATCGCCGTATTTCTTCACCAAGTCGAAGAAGTGGTAGGCACGGAAGAAGTAAGCCTCAGCCATCCAGCGGTTCTTCTGAGCATCGCTCAGCGGAGCTGCCGCAGCCTTCTCGATAATGTTGTTGCACACACCTATCTTATTATAGGGATTGGTCCAGTCGCCAGCGGTTGCCGGAACGCTCCAGTTACCGTTCGAGGTAGAGTTGGGCGAGCTGCCCACAATGTCGTCGGCACGCTTGTCGTGGTCGAAACCAGGCAGGTCGACATATAGTTTGTTGCAGGCGCCGCGCAGGTCGGTCTCACTCTTCCAGAAAGTGTTGTCGGCCAAGACGGTCTCGGGCTCACGGTCGAGCTCGCAGCTGGCGAGAGCCGTAAAACCACAGACAACGCTGATGGCACATATTGATTTGAAAATATATCGTTTCATAACTGTTCTATTTCTTGTTTGCCTATTTACTGATTAACCATAAAAGAATCTTTAGAGCGTGATGTTCACACCGAATGCCCATGTGCGGAAGAAGGGATAGTAGTTACGTCCCACATTGTTGCCTGCCTCGGGGTCGAACACCTTCAGCATGTCGGAGTGCTCCCACACGTCGGAGCCCGACACATAGACGCGCAGCTTCTCAATATACTTGCGTGAGATAGGAATGGTGTAGCCCAGCGTCACGTTCTTCAGACGCAGGTAGGCTGCATTCTGAATCCACTTGTCGGAAGGCTGGAAGTTAAACCAGTCGCCATTGTAGTTGTAGAGTCGGGGCCACATGGCATCCTGATTCTCCTCGGTCCAATAGTCACGGTGAATGGTCCACGGCATCTGATAGGTACGGGCAAACGGAGCGATGGCCTCGCTGTCGATGAGCACCTTGCGCTTGGCCACACCCTGGAACATCATCGAGAAGTCGAAGCCTTTCCACTGTGCGCCGAGGCTCAGTCCGTAGAGATAACGGCCGTTAGAGTTGCCCAGGTAAATCAGGTCGCCATGATTCTCCTTTGTTCCGTCACCGGCACCAATCTGATGGTCAGCCTCGCCCTGGGTGATATATTTCACGTCACCGGCACCAATCTTACCATCGCTGAACGTCTTGAAGCCCGGGTGGTCGGTCTTGTACTGGTCGTACTCTTCCTTGCTGGTCCAATAACCGTCGGTGGCATAGCCCCAGATGGTGTTCATCTCGTAGCCCTCAAGGAGGCTTACATTACCTGCCGTGATGACATCCGCACCATCGTACTCCATCAACTTGTTGCTGCTGTCGGAGAGGTTGAACGCAATCTGATAACGGAAATCTCCGATCTTGTCGTTCCATTTCACCTCGAAGTCCCAACCCCAGGTCTTCAGCTTACCCACATTCACACGGGGAATACCGATACCGATGGTGTGAGGGAGTTGCAACGACGAGAGCATGTCGTTGTTGTATTTCCAATAATAGTCGAAACTGGCATTCAGTCGGCCGTTCAGCAAACCGAAGTCAATACCCACGTTAGTGGTCTCAATGGTTTCCCAGGTCTTGTCCTTCGAGGCCAGCTGACTCTGATAATATGACTTCTCGCCCATATAGACAGTGCTCTGTGCGATGGTGGGGATATAGTCGTAGAGACCGAGAATGGCTCCGTTACCCAACTGTCCCCAAGATGCACGCAGCTTCAAGTTGCTGATGAAATCGGCCTTGAACCAGGGCTCCTGGCTCACACGCCATGCTGCAGATACTGACGGGAATGCCTTCCAACGCTTCGAGGGAGCCAGGCGGGAGCTGCCGTCGTAACGGATATTAGCCTCGAAGAGGTAACGCTCAGCAAAATTATAGTTGAGACGTCCGAAATAAGACATCATCGACCAAGGCTCAATCTTGTCAGCAATCGTCGTATTGGTAGCGACCGACGCATCGTAATAGTTGAACGAGTAGAAATCGTTGGAGTTCATGTTCTTGGCGGTTCCGCTCATCTCGTCCTTGCGGTAGTTCTCGTAGCTCGTACCTGCTAGGAACTTAAAGTTATGGAGCTTATTGACGTCGAACTCATAGTTGACCGTAGCCTCAAACAAGTCGTGGAAATCGTTGTTTTTGATACGGTAGAGCTGGTTGGGCGAGTTGTAGTCCTGACGCTTGTTATTGCCTGTCATACCATACCAAATGAGATAATGGCGCTCGCTGCGGCCGCTGTAATAACCGGCACGGCGGCTGGCGCTGAGGTTCACCCGCAGGCCCTTTACAAAATTCTTAAACGTGATGTTGCCCTTACCAATGAAGGCCTCATAGAGCGTCTCGTTCACACCACCATCTTTCATGACCTGAATGGCATTGAACTGTAGGTCGCCGTTGTAGGGGTTGGTATCATAGTTGACATCCTCCTCGGGGTTGTACAACAGCTGACGGGCACGGCTCGAATAGAGGTTGTTCATGATGGCTGCTGCTCCGCAAGAGGGGGCATTGTTTTTCTTGCTCTGATACTGCACATTGACTCCCATGGAGATATACTTGTTGAACTCGGCATTCACCTTAGCATGCAGGTTGACGCGCGTGTTGTCGTTCTTGCCATACTTCAGCATACCATTCTTATAATAATAGTTTGCTGAAACCAGATAGTTGATATCCTTCGTGCCACCTGATACCGAAACGCCGTGGTTGGTTTGGTCTGAGTGGTTCTTAGTACCCTCTGCCACCCAGTTGGTAGCCGAGAACTGATCCCAACGGCCATTGGTGTTGTTCGGACGGTAATTGAAGTTAGGGTTGCCTACCCATCCGCTCTGCTCGGGGTTCCACTCAGGCTTGCCACCCTGATTCAAACGCCCCTCGTTAATCCAGTCCTGCTCTTCCCATGCGGGCAGACGCTTCGGCATGTTGGCTGGGGTATTGAAGGCATAGTAACCATTATAAGTGATTTTGGGCTTACCTGCAACACCATTTTTGGTGGTCACCAGCACAACACCTGCAGCGGCGCGAGCACCATAGATGGCACAAGCAGCCGCGTCTTTCAACACGGAGATGCTCTCCACATCGTCGGCATTAAGCAAAGAAATATCGCCTTCGACACCATCAATCAGAACCAATGTCGATGTAGAGTTGGCAGATGAGAAACCACGCACGCGCAGTCCGCTGGTCTCGGAGCCTGGCTCACCGCTGGAACGGAGGATAGCCACACCGGGCATCTCGCCCTGCAGGGCAGACAATACATCGGTAGTTGGTTTGGCAGCAACTTTCTCTCCATCAATAGCTGTCACGGCACCAGAGAGGTTTGCCCTCTTCTGAGTTCCATAACCTACGACAACAACTTCTTGCAAGGTCTTATCGTCCTCGCTCAACAGAATCTCGCCATTGGCCTGCGAAGCCTTCACCTCACGGGTCACATAACTTACATAAGAGAAACTGATGGTAGCACCCTGAGCCACCCGCAACGTGTAATTACCATCGTAATCGGTTACGGAGGCATTGTTAGTACCTTTTTCCATCACCGTTACACCAATCAATGGCTCGCGCGACTGAGAATCCAGCACGCGGCCCTTTACTGTTAAACCGCTAGTCTGCGCAAACAGACCCACATCCACAAGGAACATCAAACAGACAATCATCCATAGTCTCAACGTTCCTAAAGATAATGTACTTTTTTCCATAGATTATTATTGTTAGTAAAAACTTTTCTGATGCAAAGATAGGTTAATATAGAACGTTTGATTCAAAATAGACTACATCATAGATACTATAGCTACACATCACACATACATCATTACTTTCTCACAAAAATAGTAACTAACTAATTATCAATATATTAATTACAATTGAACTACATCAAAACATTTTCCACCTTTTTCTTGGATGAAAGAAAATAATTACTTATTTTTGCAACAGGATTAATTCAGTCATCATGCGAACAGTTTTCATTTCTTTCCTATTCTGCATTTGCTCATCGCTTGGAGCAGCAACATTCTGGCAGAGGTCTGTGGTGAATTTCTCACGGCAGACTTACATGGCAGCCAATCAGAACTGGATGGCTGAACAGGGAGCCAACGGGTGGATGTATTTTGCCAACAACCAGGGGCTGCTCGAATTCGACGGCGTTTATTGGAACACCTACCCTATTGACAACAACGCCAAGCTTCGTTCGATAAAAATCACAGAGAAACGCATCTATGTGGGTGCTTTGGGGCAGTTCGGATACTTTGAGCCAGACAATCGCGGACAATTACAGTACACTTGTCTGTCGAAAGACTTGCAGAAGGAGGGCGTCATCAACATCTGGAACATCCACACTCTTGGCGGCCGCGTGTATTTCCAGGCAGACGGAGCCATGTACTATTTGGAGAACGAACATATAGGAAAGATTCCTTGCAAGAAAGGCATCAGCTATACTGCCGTACTGTATAATCGCATCTATGCAGCCACCAGCGATGGTATCTACTTCTTGCAAAACAACCGTTTTGAAAAACTTCAAGGCATCAATCTTCCACCAAAAGCCTATATCGCGGCACTTCTGTCTGTAGACGATAAAATGCTTATCGTTACCAGTGACTACGGAATCTATCAGTTTCAACATGGGGTTTTCGAACCCTGGCAGCACCCTGCCAACACGCTGATAGCGAAGAACAAGCTTACCTGCGCAACGGTCAACGGTCCGTATATTGCTTTAGGAACCACACAAAACGGCATCATACTCATAAACACCAGCACGAATCGGGTTGAGAGCATCTCAAAAGATGACGGATTGCAGAACAAGACTGTACTGGCTGCTTACTTCGACCGAAGTGATAATCTGTGGCTCGGACTTGACAACGGCATCGACCATGTGGTGCTTAACTCGTACCTGTATTTTATGAACAGCCAACTGGCGGATATTGGTGCCGGATACAGCTCGGCCTTCTATCAAAACCATATCTATTTAGGCACCAACCAGGGACTTTACCGTGCAAGCGGAACACTTGACCCGAATGCAGACCCTTTAACAGTATTCATTGAAGGCACAGGAGGACAGGTACACGGTATCACAATATATGACAACAAACTGTTTTGCGGAGGCCGTAATTTCTTCATGATCATAGACGGAGACCGCACTCAACGCATCCCTATTCGCGGTGTTTGGCACACATGTCCGCTTTCCTTCCACAAAGACGCTCTACTGTTGGGTGACTATTGGGGACTGAAAGTGTTGCGGAAAACAGACGGGCTATGGACCTATACCAACAAAATTGAAGGTACTGACATCTCTGCCAAGACGATGATGGCAGAAGAGAACAGTAACGCCGTGTGGGTTGCCAATAAGAGTTTAGGACTGTTCCGACTAACTCTTGATAACGAACTGACACACGTAACGCATACAAAAAACTACAACTCATCCCAGCTGCCGGTTGGAGATAACGTATATGTCAGCACTATCAATCATGAAGTAGTAATTGCCTCGCGTCAGGGCTTGTTCCGATACGACTCTGCCAAAGACCAAATTGTGTCTTATCAGGAACTGGAACAGCAGCTGAACGGCAGCACAGCCTACACATTCTTGCAGCAGGATGATGAGCGGAACATCTGGTATGTGTGCGACGGAATATTGTACATTCTCCATTACGACCCTGTCAGAAAAACTTTTTATAAGAATAAAGGAGAGACGTATTTGAGCGACGAGCTGATTGAGGATTTCGAACACGTGGGGGTGATGAATGCGCGTCAGGCACTCATCGGTACCCAAGAAGGCTTCGCTCTGCTGAACTACAGCCGGCAAAGGGCATCAGCGCTGCCCCTGACATTGCAAATCAGACGTGTAACAGGCACGAATGGAACTGACACTTTACTCTACGGACGCAGTTTTTATCTCGAGGAGAAGCCTCTTCGCATTGCCTATGCACATAATTCCATCCGCATTGAATACAGCGCCAATAATTTCGACAAGTCGCAGACCGTGCTCTATTCGTACCGTTTGTTGGGTTCTCCTGATGATGAGTGGAGCAGTTACAGCCGCCAACACGTGAAAGAATATACCAACCTGCACGAAGGAAAATACACTTTCCAGGTGCGCATAGTGACGGCCACCAACCGCCAGCCTGTCGTCACATCACTCACGTTCCGTATTCTGCCTCCGTGGTATCGTTCATGGTGGGCCTATACCTTATATCTGATTCTATTTGCTACTATCGCCTGGGCTATTGTCAACCGGCTGCTGAAAAGCAACAGAAAACTGAACGAAAAGATTGAGACACTGGAAGATGAGAAAATACAAATAGAACTTCGCTCGAAACAAAACGAGCTGGTCTTGTCACGCATGAACGTGGTCAGAAAGAACGAGATGCTGCAGGAGATTAAGAAAACAGCTGTCAGCCTGAACAACAGTCTGAGTGAAGACAACCTGCCAAGCATCAAGCGCAAGGTGGTAAGACTCATCGGACAGATTGACACGAATATTGAGCACGATGACGATCTGGAAGCATTCAAGGGCGATTTCGACACAGTCCACCACGATTTCCTCAAAACCCTCAGTGAGCGATACCCACAACTCACACATAAGGACAAAATGCTCTGCGCTTATCTGAAGATGAACATGATATCGAAAGAGATTGCCCCGTTGCTCAACATCTCTGTCAGAGGCGTTGAGATAAGCCGTTACCGCCTACGCAAAAAGCTCGGGCTCGACGAAAAAGACAATCTTGCTGAGTTCTTACAGAAAATCAATCCCCCACATATTTCCCGATGAACAGCACCACATTGCTGCCACGCTCGGTAATCAGATAAACGAAAGGACGGTCGGCATGGAACTCGCGCTTCTCATACACAGGTTCCTCATGGGGGCCAACGGCTGTTGTGAAAGCCATCCCAGCAATTGTAACAGCAGCGGCTTTTGAGCCTTTTTCGTTTACCTCTATCTTCGCTTTCTGTTTCATCATGTCCACATAGAGCGTTCCCTCGTTCACCATATTGGTAAATTCTGCCCATTCAGAGTCGAACGCCAAAGGCATTCCCATTGCAGAAAGCACATCTGGCAGTTTCTCCATCTCTGTGGCAGTCTCGAAACGCGGTACCTTAACGTCGACATCACAGATGCTGGTATGATAATCTTCACTACCATTCTTTGAGAAATCCTGATTCAATCGTCTGATCACGTCATCGGTATTCTTACCACTTTTAGGAAGCATGATAGTCATCGAGAAGGCACCATCCCCATAGGGAAGGCTGACGCTCGTATAGTCGGAGCTCTCTCCATAACGTACTCGCACGCGCTGATGCATCATAGGCTGCTCTTTCGTTGCTCCCAAAACAGTAGTGAATGATTCGTTACGGGTGTATTTCTCCTCAAACTTCTCTGTCCAGTCGGCCTTAAAATAAATAGCATTTAAGAGATACATCACGCATTTTTCATCGATTTCATCGAGAATTTTAGGTATCATCCCTTGTGTTTTATCATTACACCATCCGTTGATAACACCTAATGATGCGGGATTGGTAAAATCGAGATTGGAAACGGGGGCATCATAGTAGCGGTTCATGTCAGCAGCATAAGTATCGCGGATGGTTGCTTTCTGATTGTTCACATAAATACTGTTGGCAATATCGAGTGTCACTTTCGAATCAAGGGCAGGAAGCTCTTTGGTCAGTCGGGCGCAATATTCGTTGACGGCAGAGGCACTTGCAGCACCCATCCCCATCACATTCTGTATCTGCCTCTGGGTCTCACCTGTCGCTCCAGACTGCAACATACCCAACATATAAGTGATGCTGAGAGGTGAACAAAAACTGCTCTTCGCACCGTCAAGAGCATTGATGCGACTAAAAAAGTCGAAAGCAAAACTATTGTTTCCAGCAACAAAAGCCTGTTGCTCACTTGTCAGTTGAACTCGGTGCTCGGGATACACCATATTAACAATATAGTCGTCAGGCAGATTGTCAACGATGTTCTCCGACGACGAGCAGGCTGATAGCAGTCCAGAGGCTGCCATAAAAACTGCAAAAGCAAGTGTCTTGAATGATTTCATCATAACTGATTATAGGTTTCTTACTACTTCCTAAACACAAGTATGACTGAAAACTTGCATGAGAAAAGAATATTTTTCAGAAAAACAATACTTGAATATATATGGTTATTCAGGAGAAACCACAAAAAAGCCTAGAAGGTTGAAGGTAAAACAACACATAAACAGGAGCCTAAGAGCGTTTTTCTTACCACTGAACTTGCAGTCTATGAAGCATCGTTGTGCTCTCACCACAGGAGCCGGTATGTTGAATGGCAACGCCTCCAAAAGCATTTCCTTTCACCTCAGCAGAGAGGTCAACCACATGAGGCAATGCCGAGTCGGCGGGTTTGGGCGTAGTTGTCTCCACATGGGCAGATAGTCGGTTGCCGATAAGTTGCAAACTGATGGTGCAGCCCGTGCGGTAGCAGGTGGCAGAAATGGCCTCACTGATAGCTTTTACGTGACCGTTCTCATAGGCTACCAGATAAAAATCAACAGCCTTTGCGTATTTCACTGTACGGATAATACGCAGGCCATAACCTGTGAGAGTGTGCGTATCGAACTTCAGGCAGACATCCATATACTGGCCCGTAGCCGATCCAAAGCCCTGGCCGGCAGTCTTAGTGGGATCAACGTGCAAGGTGAGCGACATGTCGCTATAAAATCCCTCTGCCGGAGTGTACATCAATCTGGCACCACGTTGCGCCTGCAAAAGGCCCTCTCCAACGGCACCGTTAAATCCTTTACCATACTCCCACATGGGTTTTTGGCGATTGAAAGTCCACGGAAACTCAGCAGTGTCGGCTGGCTTAAAACCATCAACCGTCCAGAATCCTGGTCTGATTTCTGGCTGCCAGTCACAATAGAAGTGGCTGAAGTCTGTGTCAAGTCTACCTCTTTCGGTGAGATGGCTGACGCGAAAACGAAACTTCTTACCGTCGGTTCCAACCCATTCGCCTGCATTACTGCGTGATGAACGAGGCTGCAAACGGGCTGACAGCATGTGTCCCGCATAGCCAGTATTCAAAGGAAAACCATTGCCTACACCCACGGGAATGCCGTCGGCATACCATATTATAGACGACTGATCCTTAGCTCCTTGCAGGTTGAGCTGATAGTCAAGCCATGCACGTCCCTTTTCCAACCGTATTTTTGGTCGCTTCACTATAGTGGGAGGAGGCAAAACAGACGGTTTTACCGATAAAAGGCAGGCTGCCTCGCGACCATCAACAGTGCGGGCGCAAATGCAAAAAACAGCCATTTCATCGGTCTTGTTAGTAGCGCTTACCGAGATGGAATGCCCCTCGGTAGCAGACAGCTGCACGTAGCCGGCATATTCAGCAGGCACCTCCCAGCAAATGCGCTCGCCATCTGTTCCTGCTTGTAGCGTAAGCGGTGCCTCGCCAGTCACCAAAGTGGCCTCATGTTGGCTGATGGGGAGGAAAAGAGGGCCTTTGACCTCGCGTTTGTCTGGTACGACGACGGTATTCTCCAGCTGCCGATTACCAATAATGTACGGACGGTTGTTCAGCCAAAACTCTTGCTGATAGCATCGTAGCCACGGCTGAGGGTAGGCTGTCCATCCCAGATACTTCACAAAGGGCGCATGATAGTGGCAACGGATAAGTGTGAGAGGTCCGCCTTGTTTACAGAAATACATCTCGGTGTTATCGCCCTTTGCGTAGAAATGGCAGTCGATGAATGCCGCTCCTGCCCCGAAAGTACTCCAGAAAGGCTTCTGACCGTATAGATCGATGCGGCAATGCCGGTAGATGGCCGTGCCGTTCAAGGCATCGTCGGTACACTCAAAGTGACAGCTGTCGTACTCCGAACGGTCGGCACCATTGAGCGGGTTCAGGTTCAGCCGGCTGATGAAACGCACATTCCGGGCCGCCATAAACGAGCCTTTCACGTAGCCCACATGTGCCTGGGTAATTGCCTCGCTGCGCTTCTGTCGGCTCATTGAGGGCTGCAAGGGATAGTTGAGGTCCACATTACAATAATTGCCCATAGTCAGGTTACTTACCCAAAGGCTATCTCCATGGAAGTCAAACATAGTAAAATTACCGATAGCGCCCTGTGTCTGTCCACGTTGAGATGCCAAAACCACGGTCTCAGGATTAGGATTCAAGCCGATGAAATGGAGGTTTTTATACCTGATGGTCATACCAAAAGGCTCGCGACCGTCTTTTCCAATTACCACTTCAGGCACCTCTGGATTATCTACCCAATAAACAAACGGTGCAAGATAGACATACACAGGCTCATTACCTGTTAGTTGTTGGAGATAATCAACGGCCGACTGAAAGGTCGCAAACACATAAGGATTCTTATCCTGCTCGCCACTCAGATTACCATTCACAAAGACGGTTCGCTCATTCAGGCTTATAGCATGGTCTTGATAGACTAAAGTATTGCCCTTGAGGACAATAGGGTGTAAGGCATCCAGCGAACAATTCTGTGCTGATACCACTCCCATCTGCACGACACCCAAAAGCATCAGTGCGAAAAGACCAATCATTCTTTGATAAATCATGTTCGTTTTTGTATTGGTTATGAGCACAGCCAAAAGAACAGGCATTCTTACTGTAAGGCAGCGCTAAGTTTCTTTCTCAAAGTCAGCACATTACAACCATTCACCCGCTCGTAATTCATTGAGTCCATCAACTGACGAACCAGATAGATTCCTAATCCGCCAATGGGCCTATCTTCAGCAGAGAGTGACGTATCTGCATCTTCCTTGGCTGTGGGGTCGAAAGGAATACCTTTGTCAGTAATAACGAACTTCAGGCGCAAATCGTTTGCCTCAGCATCTACATGAACCTCCCCTTCCGTGCCTGATGGATATGCATAATTCATCACATTCACCACAGCCTCCTCGATAGCCAGATTCAGATTCATTGTCTCAGACATATCGTAGCCCAGTTCCTCGGCAACTCTCTCAACAAACTTATTCAATTGCGGTATCGTCTGTATATCATTTGGCAATGTAATACTCCGCTTCAAGCGCACAGGCCGCTGTTCTTTTTTATACTCAATGAAGAGCATCGTAAGATCGTCACTTTGGTCTGCAGCGCCAACGAAACGCCTTACTGCCACGTTCATATCTTTCAGGAAATGCTCCAGTCCAGACCTCTCACTGGCATCCCGCTTACCTTCCTTCATCGTCTCAGCCACCTCGATAATCCGCTCGTAACCAAACTGCTGATGCGACGCATTCTCTGCCTCAGTCAATCCGTCGGTATAAAGGAATATTGTTGTATGCGGACTAATCATCGTCTCCTGCCCTTCAAACTGAAAACTGTTTACAATACCAATGGCTATATTCGACACCACATCGAGCTTACTTACCTGGTTCAACACTCCCTCGCCGCTATCGCCGACGGGATGTTTTATCAATAACGGTGCATCATGTCCTGCATTACAGTAGCGTAAACGGCCTGTTGGCAAGTCGAGAACACCGATAAACAGGGTAACAAACATCGATGTTTCGTTCATATTGGACAAAGACTCGTTCATTACCTCAACTATCCGAACCGCATTCGATTCATGAGCTGAGACTGTGCGGAACTGTGAACGTGTTACTGCCATGACCAAACTGGCAGGAACACCCTTCCCACTAACATCACCGATACAGAAAAACAGTTTTTCGTCGCGGATATAGAAATCGTAGAGATCTCCGCCAACTTCCTTAGCCGGTTCAAGTGCACCATATATTTCCACATCGTCACGATCAGGATAGGGAGGATATATCTTCGGTATCATCGACTGCTGGATACCACTGGCTATGCGCAACTCACTACTAATGCGTTCTTTCTCAGAATGAATCTTCTGCATTCGGAACAGCTGTTTAGCCGCACGCCACATAATAAATCCAAGTATCCCAAGACCAAACAGCACGAGCAGTAGCAGGCCAAAACCAAGAGAACGAAGCCCACGGTAAATATCTTTGTCCTTACAGATTACCGCCATCGACCATCCCGTCTGCTCATCAACAGGGGCAAAATAAGCGTATGTCTTTTCCCCGTCATTATTCCTAACAGTAATCTGTCCGCTCTCACCTGCCAGCATACGACGGTTCATCTCACTCGCCATGGTGTCGCTCATGTTTCTGGAAACCTCATAGGCGTTCTTTCTCATGACAAGGCTCTCCACAGGGCAAGCCAGTATTTGCCCAGTACGAGACAACAGAACATTCTGTAAAGGATTGCCAGCGTCGCCGTTAATAACATGGCTCAACCAGTCGAGCGACACATCTGCACCGAGCACAGCCACAATGCGTCCAGATGCGTCGTGGATAGGACGCGTATAAGTAGCCACAAGCGTTTTTGCACCACTTTCATCGAAATATGGCTCACTCCATTTGGCACTATCAATAGCAACTGTATTCACGAACCAATCCATCTTCAGATAGTCATGAGAAGCAGACCCGATTTGCTTACAAGAAAAGCTTCCATCGCCAAGTTTTACAACGTATGGCTCAAACCAACGTCCTTTAGAGGGATAATAATCAGCAACGAAACCAATACCTGCACCTATGATATTATCATTGTTCTTTACAAACTTTTCCAATAACTGATGCAAGCCATCTGGATCAGCCAAGTCACTTTCTACCGCCCACGCGATATTATCCTCAGCCACTTCAACAACCGACATGATATTCTTAATTCGCAAACTCGTTTCACGTAGTTCACCTTCTGCCCGATGTTTTGCTTCCATTTGAATACCTTCATAGGCAAAATAATACAACACAGAAAGTGTGACAACAAGCAAAGCTGCTGCCACAAGAAGTATTAGGAAACCACGACTACGCCGTAGTGAATTAAGCGAATTAAGCAGGAAACTCTTTTTTTCCATAGGGATTAAATGGTATTATTCGTACAAATCGATGCACAAGTTTCATTAGTGATAAGCGCCTACAAAGATAACCATTTTCCACTAAAACCCAATGTCATTAACTCAAAAAAGCATGAATTACAAACTTTTTTTGCATTTCAAAATGGCTAATCACTATAAAAAAAACGACTTGAAAATCTATAAATCGCTAATCGATGGCCAAGGTGAAGCCTTTCTGAAGCAGAACGGGCTGTCTCACTTTGGGATACATACGATATTGCCTCCAACTTCTCTTCTACGCTAAATTCTTTCTTCATCTTGAACCTGTAAGTCGTGTCCAACTTTCTGGGTTCACTTCAAACTTGTCCCTTTGATTTCATTCATTTTTTCGATTTGTGATTTTGTGACATGTGACTTTGTGACATTAAGCACCTTCCGACTATTTTTTGGGGGTAGTCAGGCTCTAAAAGTACTGATAAGATAGTAATAATATTATATATTATTTATATTATTATATATTTATTAACATATAATACCGACTATTTTACCCCCTCGACCATCATCTGCACTATGGAAACACCTTAATGTTGCGATTAAGTGAGCAACATGATGCTTGCATCAATGGTCGAACGTGAGCAACAAAAAGCACGAGGTGCTTAATGTCACAAAGTCACATGTCACAACGTCACATTTTCCCATTTCTACGCTGGCAGGGGTGAAAAACATGCCTTTTTTGGCGTAATCATGCCTTTTTATTGGCGAATACATGGTTTCTACGAGCGCAACCACACCTTCTATCGGCGTAACCATGATTTCTACGAGCGCAAACATAGCGTCTACAAACGCAAACATAGCGTCTACAAACGCAAAAATGGCATCTACAAACGTAAACATGGCTTCTGCGGGCGTAAACATACGCGAGTCCGACAAATTCAGCCTTCGTTTAGAATCATTCATTTCTATCGAGTGCGGACTAAAAGTCGGACTTTTGCCAAAACAGAATGTGCAAATCATTGATTTAACGTACTTTACAAAAGATTAGCATCATAAGAAGACTATTATGTTGCCAACATTAACAGGTAAGAATCCACTTTCCGCTCGTTTGGGGGTCTAAGATCTATTGCTTTGTAACGACGGCAGGAGTTAGAAAATGATAACATGATTGCTCACACCCACTACAAGACAGAAGATGGTAATCACAATCAGGAATATGGCTATCCCAAAAATAGAATGCTTATTTGAATCTTAATTTACAGATGTCGGATAAACAGTTAGAAAGCCAATGATTACAAGGGTAAGGAATAAAACAAAGATGAGGAACCTCACCCAATTACTAATCTTGATGATTTTTTCTGCTTTCGCTTTTTCCATATTTTTATTATTGATTTTGTTTTTTACCACTGCAAAACTACATTTAGGATATTACAAATATATTTCAAATGTATGATGGACTGGTTACAACCATGCTTGTAACAGGATTGTAACACCAGTGTAACGGTGCTGTTACAAGATTGTAATACTTTTGCGGCGTAATTACAGAAAACAATGGAATTGATTATCAACATTTTCTCGCTTCTTGGCTCGCTGGGACTGTTCCTCTTCGGAATGAAGACAATGTCGGAGGGTCTTGAAAAGTTTGCAGGCGACCGCTTACGCAGTATTCTGGCTGCCATGACTAAGAATCGCGTGATGGGCGTGCTGACGGGTATTCTCATCACGGCACTCATCCAGTCGTCGAGTGCTACCACGGTGATGGTGGTGAGTTTTGTGAATGCCGGACTGATGACGCTGGCCCAGTCTATCGGGGTCATCATGGGTGCCAACATCGGTACGACGGTCACAGCGTGGATTATCTCTGCCGTGGGCTTCAAGGTGAACATCGCAGCCTTTGCCATCCCGATGCTGGCCATCGGCATGCCACTGATATTCAGCGGAAAAGGACAAAGGAAGAGCATCGGTGAGTTTATCTTCGGTTTCTCGTTCCTCTTCATGGGCTTGTCGTTCCTACAGGAGGCAGCCACCGCCATGAACATTGGCGATATGGTGGCAGGCATGCTGGCTCATGTGCCGCAGGACTCGTTCTTTACCATCCTCCTCTTTGTCATCGTAGGTGCTATTGTCACCATGATCGTTCAGGCCTCTGCAGCCACGATGGCCATCACGCTGATGCTTTTCGGCATGAACATCCCCGGTTTCGGATTTGAACAGGCTGCCGCTCTGGCCATGGGACAGAACATTGGAACGACTATTACGGCGTTCATGGCCTCTCTCACTGCCAACACGCAGGCTCGCCGCGCAGCCCTTGCCCATATGTTTTTCAATGTGTTCGGTGTTGTGGCTTTCCTCATCGTGTTCTATCCGGCTTGTCATGCCGTCAGCTGGTTTGTGGAAAACGTGATGGGCGGTGGTAACGACCTCTTCAAGCTGTCTGCCTTCCATACGGCCTTCAACATCATTAACACACTGCTGCTCATCGGCTTTGTCAAGCAGATTGAGGCACTGGTGTGCAAGGTGTTGCCGATGAAGGCGCAGGACGAGGACTACCGTCTGAAGTTTATCAGTGGCGGTCTGCTCTCGACAGCCGAACTGAGCATCATGGAGGCTCAGAAAGAGATTCACAGTTTTGCCGAGCGTTGCCAGCGGATGTTTGGGTTCGTACCTGAGTTGTTGCAGATAAAGGACGAGATGGAGTTCAACAAGCTCTTCTCACGCATTGAGAAATATGAGAACATCACCGACTCAATGGAAATGGAGATTGCCAGCTATCTGAACAAGGTAAGTGAGGGCCGACTGTCGGATACGTCGAAAAGTCAGATTCAGAAGATGCTGCGACAGATAACGGAACTGGAGTCTATCGGTGATTCGGTGTACAACCTCGGCCGTACCCTGAACCGGCACCGCATGCACTGTCAGGAGGAGTTCACAGACGAGCAGAAGCAGCACATGCTGACGATGATGCAACTTGTAGACGGAGCACTGGCCCAGATGCTCAAGCGGATAGACATGCCCACGACCAAAGCAGGTGTCAAGACCTCCCTCAACATTGAACACGAGATTAACAACTACCGTACGCAACTGAAAAACCAGAACTTACACGACGTAAACTCGGGCCTTTACACTTATCAGCTCGGTGTGTTCTACGTTGACTTTATCTCGGAGTGCGAGAAACTTGGTGATTACGTCATGAACGTCGTTCAGGCAGGAAAAGGATTGAATAACGACTTTGGCGATGGTCCTCGCAATGGGCAGGGCTGAGAATACGATTGGCAGAAGGTCATACTAAAAACGTGCGAGGGTAAACCTGACAGTAAGTCCTCCACCGGGAGTAGAAAGGGCAGTTGCTGTTCCACCGTGGGCGGCAACTGCATTTTTCACGATGGCCAGGCCAAGACCTGTTCCGCCGAGTTTGCGCGAGCGACCTTTGTCAACGCGGTAGAAACGCTCAAAGAGATGATCCAGATGCTGCGGCTCTACGCCTGGTCCGTTGTCGCTCACCAGGAACTCATAGAAATGACGGCCTTCTGTATCTATCTCGTTACAGACAATCGCCAGGCGCGATGCCCCGGTAGCATAAGCGATGGCATTGTCGAAAAGGTTACGGAAGATACTGTATATCAGACTTTGGTCGCCCAGAACTTCCACATGCTGTGGTAATTGGAGCGATGGTGTGATGCCCTTATCCTGCAGTTGTAGAGAAGTATCATCAATCACGCTCTGCAAGACCTGTAACACATTGACCGGACGATATTCACGACGGCTTTTTGACTTGTTGTCGTCCATCTCGTCGAGTTTGGTAAGGGCACTCATGTCGAGCAGCAGTTTGCTCATGCGCTCGCTCTGGGCATAACAACGCTCCAGAAAGTGTTTCTTTTTATCCTCGGGCATGTCGGGATGGTCGAGGACGCTCTCCAGATAGCCATGAATACTGGCGGCGGGAGTCTTCAGTTCGTGGGCGGCATTCTGCGTGAGCTGGCGTTTGATGCGCACCTTGTCTTCCTCAGAATGGCGCAGCTTCCAGTAGAGCATGATGATGGTATGGCTGATGTCGCCCAACTCATCATCAGGCAGGCGCCGCTCCAGTTCGTGGTCAAGTTCCTCGCCCTCCTCTGCCTTCATGGCAAACTCACGCAGATAGCCTATGTGGCGGCTGATGCGATGGGTAATGTAGTATAACACAATGCCTAACAGCAGGGTCAGAACCCCGGCAAAATAAATGTAGGTATTATCGGCTTGCAACGAGCGGGTCAGTTCGGCAGAATAAGGTACGGCGGCACGCACGATGACATTGCCAAAGCGCGTAGCAGAATAGAAGTAGGTCTCGTGGGTAGATTGCGACACGCGCTTGATATCGTATCCGTTTCCCTCATGTAGTGCCTGTTGGATTTCCGTCCGCTGCAAATGATTGCCCAACGAGTCCACATTGGTATCGTAGCTGTCGAGGACGACCCGTCCTTCGCGGTCTATCACTGACACGCGAAGACCTTCCATCTGGTGACGTGCCACATAGTCGCGAAACAGCTGGCTGCTAATCAGACTGTCCTCGCCCAGCGTCTGCACCATCTCGTAATTATACATCTGCAGGCGCGAGTGCAGGATGTCAATCTTGTATTCTTTTTCGCGCTGATACTGATACACACTGAAGCAAATAGCAAAAAGCAGAAACACTCCTCCGATGCTCAGTAGCAGATTACGCTGAAAGGATTTGTTTTTTGCCTTTAGCACAAAATGCTCACGCCCGGCAGAGCTCAAGTGACGTTGGCTCTGTTTTCGCTTAATCGCATCTTTCAAAGCAGTAGCCATAGCCTACACGTGTCTTAATATGTTTACCATAACGGCCAATTTTCTTGCGCAGCCGGGTAATGTTCACATCTACCGTACGGTCGAGTACCATCACATCCTGCGGCCAGCAATATTTCAGTAAGTCTTCTCGCGAGAAAACCCTGTTAGGGTGCTGGAGAAAAAACGACAGCAACTCAAACTCCAGTTTGGTAAACACCAACTCCTGACCGTCGCAGGTAACAGTCTTCGCATTTAAATCGAGCAAGATGCCTTCATAGGCAATCTTACTGTCATCGGGGGATGCGACAGAGTTTTGCGACTGGGACGACCGTCTGAGCACTGCCCTGACCCTGGCTTTCACCTCTTTCATACTTAGTGGCTTGGCAATATAGTCGTCAGCACCGATATTCAGTCCTTTCACCAGATTGTCCTCTCCTTCGAGTGCTGTGATGAAAATGATGGGAATATGTGCTGTAGCGGGATTGTTCTCCAATCTGCGCGCCATCTGGAAACCTGACATCTCGCCCATCATCACGTCCAGCAGAATCAGTCCGAAATCCTGAAGAGGCAATTCCAGTGCTTCCTCGGCCGAGTAGGCTGTTACGACCTCAAAACCTTCAGTCTCGAGGTTGTATTGAAGAATCTCACAAATATCTAACTCGTCGTCTACAACAAGTATTTTCATAAACCATGAACATTTAAGGCGGTAAAGTTAGTGAATAATTCCTGAAACCAAGAAGAATTGATATTACAATGTTATGACATTTGCATGCAGAAGACGAACGTGAGGGGAACACATATCTCAGTAGGTAAAAATCTACTTTCCGCTCGTTTTGGGGTCTACTTTCCACTTGTTTCCCAACCAGTCGAACAAGAAGTAGAAGGCGATGCCTGAGAGAAGTCCGGCGACGGCATCGATGACATAATGAGCCTGGATGTAGACCGTGGAGAAGCACATCAGGATGAAGAATGGCAGCAGTAAGAAGGTCAAACGGTTGCTGCGGGCGCGCAGGCTGAGCAACATGAGTACGGTGGTGATGCCCACATGTGAGCTGGGGAAGGCTGCCGTGGGCCGTTCGCCTGCATCATGGGCACTCTCGACAAGCTGGTAGAACACGCCGTCGGTCCATCCGGGACTGGTCAGGCGCTCCGTATTGTGCATGAAATAGTCGCCCACATTGGGGAAAAAGCCATGTGCTATCTGGTCGAGTCCTACCGCACCATAATAGTATTGGGGACCGGTGACGGGTAGGAAGACAAAGATGACGTAATAGAGCATGAACGATGCCAGCAATATCCACGCCGCGCGCTGAAATTCCTTGTACCGGCAGAAAAAATAATAGACCATGACGACAACCATCATGGGGAAATAACTGGCATAGCCGAGGTCCATCAGCTCGCTGAAAACAGGACTGCTAACGGCCTGAGAGAAGAGCAGGGCGGGCTGGCAACCGAACAGTTGCTGCTCCCAGGTAGCGAAGAGATGGTCGAGATTGGGGAAGATACGGTTTAACTCATAGGTATCGGGATACCACCATGAGAGCAATGCCATCTGTCCCACCAGACGTAGGAAACGAGTCAGCCGGCACGGTATCAGGCGGTAGACTGCCCATAGTGCGGCGGTCATGGCCACAAAATGGAACCTGCCCCAGAGCATCGAGATGGGATTGACGAGCTTGGTCCATGTGAAAAGAATGACGACAAGCGTCAGCAGCATATACGCCACAACTACCCATTCGAAAGCAAACAGCCCCCGATGCGGATTCTTTTCTATGGTAAAGAGGTTTTTCAAACGAATAATAATCTATTGTCAGACCTTTTCATCACTGTTTACGGATAAGCCAACGGACCGTCATCCATCCTATAGCCATCCGTGCTCCTGATACCAACGGATGGTTTCCTTGACACCCTCTTCGAGCTGATACTGAGGATGATAGCCCAGTTCGTCGATAGCCGGTTGGATGTCGCACCGCCAGTTACGCTGCTTCAGAATATGGTATTTATCGTTGTTCAGGGCAGAGATCTTTCCCGTCATCCGTCCGATATGCTCGCCACAGAACGTTACCACGCGAAGAAGCCATACCGGTGCAGTAATACGTATCCACCAAGGCGAGCCCAGTTCACGACGGATTAAGTCGCTGAACGTGCTGCTCTGATAGACTCTTCCGTCGCTGAGGAAGTATTTCCGGCCCGTCACTCCGCGGTCGAGAGCCAGGAAGACCGCTTGCACCACATCCTTCACATAGACGAACGTGATGTCCTGACGGCGGAAACCGACAGCGAAATCGCTATGCGCCTTGATGCTCTTGGCCATGAGGAAATAGTCTTTCTCGCGCGGACCATAGACGCCTGTGGGGCGGAGAATGACATAAGGAAAACTGTTTCCCTCGTGAGAACCGGAAGTTTCCGTCTCTTCGTTTTCACCTTGGTTGAGGCTTTCCAGAAACTGCTCGGCCAACAGTTTGCTCTGCCCGTAGGCTGTATTGGGCCGGGGCGTGTCGCTCTCACGAATCTCCTCGTAAGGCTGTTGCTCACGAATAGCCCCGAAGATGCTGAGCGAACTGAGATAGACAAAACGCCGGACGGGCATCTGAAGGGCGATGAGCGCCCGCACCAGATTCTTCGTTCCCTCGGTGTTAGTACGGAAAAAGTCCTGCTTGTCAAGACATTTCGTCACGCCTGCTGCATGCACGACATAGTCGAAGGAATGACCCGCGAGCTGTTGCTCCAGCCGTTGTTGCGACCGGAAATCCAGTTCGATGAAGTTGATACGGCTGTCCTGCAGCCACTCGCGCGAGCTGCTCGCCCTGACGGCAGCCCACACTTCCAATCCTCTTCGTAGCGCCTCCTCGACAATAAACGAACCGATGAAGCCGCTGGCACCTGTGACTAATATCTTCATTTCGGGTGCGAAGTTAGCTAAAACTGCATAAAATGCCAAATTTTAATGTATTTTTAATGCAGCTGACGAGGAATTATCAACTTTTTTTTGTTAATTTGCAACATAACTAATCAATAACGACTATGGCAAAAGGAAAGAAAGGCGGAAAACGCATCACGAGGAAACAATTGCAGGAAATGCTGGCAACCTTATTCCAGCAAAACCCCAACGACACGTTCACTTTCAAGTATATCTTCAAGCAGTTGCACCTGGATACACATCCGATGAAGATGCTTGCCATCGACATCATGGAGGAAATGGCCTGGGACGACTTCCTGAGCAAGGTGTCGCAAAGCGCCTACCGTCTGAACACCAAGGGACAGGTACAAGAAGGTGTGTTCCGACGTAAGGCCAACGGAAAGAACTCGTTCATCCCCGACGATGGTGGAAAGCCCATCTTTGTGTCAGAGCGTAACTCCCTGTTCGCCCTTGACGGTGACCGCGTGCGCATCTCGATGATGGCGCGCCGGCAGAACCATATCAAGGAAGCCATGGTTACCGACATCCTGAGTCATGCCAGCGACACGTTCGTCGGCAAGCTGAAAGTGGAGCAAGACTATGCCTACCTGGAGACGGAGAGCAAATTCTTCGTTCAGAACATCTTCATTCCAAAGAAGAAACTGAAGGGCGGAAAGACCGACGACAAGGTGGTGGTGAAGATTACCCAATGGCCGTCGAAGGACAACAAGAATATCATCGGCGAGGTGATCGACGTGCTGGGAAAAACCGGCGAGAACAATGTGGAGATGCATGCCATCCTCGCTCAATACGGACTGCCGTATAAATACCCGCGCCAGGTGGAAGAGGCTGCTAACCGCATTAATGCCGAAATCACGGAACAAGACATCCGAGAGCGTGAGGATTTCCGCGAGGTGACCACCTTCACCATCGACCCCAAGGACGCCAAGGACTACGACGACGCGCTGAGCATTCGCCGCGCCGAAGGCAACCTGTGGGAAGTAGGTGTGCACATTGCCGACGTGTCGCACTATGTGAAAGAAGGAAGTATCATTGACAAGGAGGCACAAAAGCGCGCCACCAGCGTCTATCTGGTCGACCGTACCATCCCGATGCTGCCCGAAAGGCTGTGTAACTTCATCTGCTCACTGCGCCCCGACGAGGACAAACTCTGCTATAGTGTGATTTTCCTGATGGACGAAGACGCCCATATCAAGAACTGGCACCTGGCTCATACCATCATCCGCAGCAACCGGCGGTTTGCCTATGAGGAGGCACAGGCCATTCTCGAGCAGAACGGCGTGGTGGACGGCAGTGGCGAACCGGCTCCGCCCGCCACAAAGAAGCACCCCTATCAGGGCGAGTTTGCCGAGGAACTGATCATGCTCGACCGCTTGGCAAAGCGCCTGAGGGCAGAGCGTTTCAACAACGGAGCTGTGAAATTCGATAGTGAGGAACTGCATTTCGACGTCGACGAGAAGGGAAAACCCGTGAGATGCTACTTCAAACGCTCGAAAGACGCCAATAAACTCATCGAGGAATTCATGCTCCTGGCCAACCGGACAGTAGCAGAATCGGTCGGAAAAGTGAAAAAAGGCACCAAAGCCAAGACCCTGCCCTATCGTATCCACGACCAACCCGACCCGACAAAACTGGAGAATTTGCGCGAATTCATCGTTAAATTCGGCTACCGGCTGAAGACCGCCGGCACCAAGGGAGCCATCAGCCGCAGTCTCAACGCGCTCATGGAGGAGTGCGAGGGTACCAACGAGCAGAAACTGATACAGACCGTTGCCCTGCGTGCGATGATGAAAGCCAAATACAGCGTCCACAATATCGGTCACTACGGACTGGCATTCGACTATTATACCCATTTCACATCACCTATCCGCCGTTATCCCGACACCATGGTCCACCGCCTGCTGACACGCTATCAGCAAGGAGGACGCTCCGCCAGCAAGGAGCACTACGAGGAACTGTGCGAGCACTCGAGCGACATGGAGCAGCTGGCACAGAACGCCGAGCGCGACTCTATCAAGTATAAGATGGTGGAGTTCATGGGCGACAAGATTGGCGAGGAGTTCGATGCCCACATCTCCGGCATCCAGAGTTATGGCATCTACTGCGAGATTGACGAGAACCACTGCGAGGGAATGGTGCCGATGCGCGACCTGGACGACGACTATTACGAGTTCGACGAGAAGAACTACTGTCTGGTAGGACGACGCCGCCACCATAAATACCAGTTGGGCGACGCGATACGCATCAAGGTCGCGCGCGCCAATGTGGAGAAGCGCCAGCTCGACTTCACACTGGCCGACTAAGAAAAAAAGCGTGCCATTTTTGCAGTTTCACATATTTATATTATCTTTGCAGCCGATAATTTAGATTCAACATTTGGCGATGAGAAGAATATTCGTTTTGTCGATATGCCTGCTATCGGTGGCCATTGGTATGATGGCCCAGACCGAAGCCCCATTCTGGCGCACCACCATCAGCACCACAGGACTCTACGGAGCCTGCGATGAGGAAGGCAACAGCCAGATTCCAAACGTGTTCCAACGAATGGGATTCTGGGGCAGTAATGCCGTATCGTTTGTACAATACGACGACCGTTACTACATCATCGACAGGCGGGGAGACATGGTCGGCGGCGAGAGCTGGGAACTGGAGCCCGTCATCTTCAGCCGTTACGCGTTGGTAGGAAACGCCGATGCGCGCTATCTGATTGACCTGCATGGTAACAAGCTGACGATTGAGTCGAAGGAACTGATGATGCCGAAAGGATGGAACTGGCTCGAGGACAATCTGCTGATCATGCTGAAAGAGGGCGACGGAATATTTAATCTGGAAGGCATCGACGGCCAGCCACTGCTCACCGGATGCTCGACCATTGAGCCGATGAAGCAGCTGGCGCTGGTGAGATACGTGAAAAACGGCACCATGGGAGCCATCAACATGGCGGGTGCGGACATTATTCCGTGCCGTTACACACGCCTTGAGGAGGTCAGGCTGGGCGACTGGGGCAAGGACCTCGAACTGATGAAGAAATCGAAGGTTGCCAAGATATACAACCTGAAGGAACTGACCAACATGATTCTGGTGTTCGCCTACAATGACAAAGGCGAGGTGGACGTCTACGACATGGCGGGCAAGATGATTGGAACGACATTCGAGGACGAAGGAACCGAGCGCGTGTTGCGCAAGCTTGTCGACAAACCGCTCATGACCTACCTGCAAGTGAAGGACGTCAACATGGGTGCCGCACGCAGTCTGGTTGAGTTGCCACGCAGGAATTTCGAACAGCGCCAACACGACTTTATCAACGGTCTGCCTGGTGAGACAGCAGGAGGAATGTCGTTGCTGGACCTCTCGAAGGAGAAAGTGATGCAGATCAACTCGCTGCGGAGAAACGACCTGATGGCTTCCAATCGTGAGCTGCAGGCCAAGAGAGAGCAGATTGACAGCGATTTCATGCTGAACAAGAAACCGCGTGCTGCTGCCAAGCGCGACGACGAGTTGAAAGAGTTGGGAGTGGAATTGCCTGAGGAAGGCGTTCTTCCCGATAAATTCGAGCTTTACTATGCTTCTCCCGACCGCGACCGCGCCATCCTGATTACCGGAGGAAAGACCGACAGCTATATTTTCTCGTCGTCGTCGAAAGGCGGAGACGTAGTAACCGTCACCATAGGCATGCCAAAGGAAGACGAGGAAGGATGGGTATTCGCCGATGATGGCTCGAAACGCAGTGTGGTCGTTGCCAAGGACTGGAGCATGGTAGGGTTGCGCCAAGGCCGTTCGACACTCTATTTCTCACTTCCTGTCACGGAACACGACTACGAGATCATCAAAGCCACTGAGACGAAGAGATAGTTTTCGGGTATAGAGTCCCGTGGTTCATAGTTATCCTTTTTGATGCCGGCAAGGCAAATAACTATGAGCGTTGGCTCTATCACCACGACGATAAATGATGATTACCGAAGCATCAAGCCTATGCGCCGTATACATTTCAATCACAAAGAGGAAATTTGGAACTCGTCGAGTCATGGCGGGGGAATCGCCTTGGGCGTGGTTTTCGGCATTATCTTCCTGATTTGGTGTTTCCGCTCAGGCGACGGATGGGCCACGGCAGGAGTCATCCTTTATTTGTTCGGCATGATTATGTCGTATCTGGCCTCAACCATCTATCACGCCGTCAAGGCGCGAAGCGTATGGAAAGAAAGGCTGCGCAAGTGGGATCATGCCGCCATCTACTGGCATATTGCCGGCTCTTACTCGCCCATCACACTGATAGCCCTCCGCGAACAAGGCTATTGGGGATGGAGTCTTTTCCTGTTCATCTGGGCTGCAGCCATCGCCGGAACCATCACCAGCTTCATCAAACTGAAAGAGCACTCGAACCTGGAGACGATTTGTTTCTGCCTGATGGGGCTCTCCGTACTTGTCGCCTTCAAGCCGCTCATCGACAGTGTGAGCACAGCCGCCGTGATTTGGATTATTGCCGAGGGAGTATGTTACATTACGGGAGCCGTGTTTTACAGCATCAATAAAAAACGGTTCATGCATACCGTCTTCCATTTCTTCGTGCTGGCAGGCAGCGTCTGCCATATCATCGCCGTCTGGGATGTGCTCATCGCTTATTTAACGTGAGTTCGACAAATTCACGTTAACTTGAAACCGGCAGCTCTGCTCCCCTCGTTCGTCACTAAACCTTGCTGTCGCCTGACGGATAATGGCTTATGCTTGGTGACACTTATTCTTTCTGCCGTCACGATGCCTTCACCCGCATTTTTGTAATCGATGCCTGATTACCCTCTAACTAGTTAATCAATTAAGGTCTAATCAGGCATTAATTAGCGTGTAACTA